>Ga0268360_1001454_pt1 | contig 24287 bp, 35 predicted proteins | sample BioMet11_FD_192465 | JGI IMG/M metagenome (GOLD analysis project Ga0268360, IMG submission 192465) | Sewage microbial communities from Oakland, California, United States - Biofuel 11 (Illumina Assembly) | ecosystem: Engineered > Wastewater > Sewage > Unclassified | place: USA: California... | reverse complement strand
TCATCTTGTATTTTCGGCGTTCCGCTTTTTCCGCAACCCCGGAAGCGACTCCACGGGCCGGAATCCGACCCCGGTGAAAAACGTCCCCGACCCGCGTTGCGGGGCGGTGTAAGTTGAAGCGGGGGCGCTTTGCGACCCCGCTTCTTTAACCCGCATCGTTTTCGACCCCATGGTTCACCTCCGGCTACGAAGCCTTTCCGGTCGGTCCACCGTCCACCAAATTTCCGCACACGGCTCCGACACGGGGCGCAACCGTTTTGATGGTGTAAACGTGCCACCCCACGGGGAAGCGGCGACACAGGGGCACACGGGCGGCAACGCTGGCGTTCACATCTGCTGTGTCATTTGGCCCGTCAGATTCTCCGCTTCAGAGAGCCGCCGAGAATGTTCCTCCGCCGACTGTGAAGGCTCCGTGATTTCTTTTCCGGCGAGATGTTCGAGAAAAATGCCCCAGCGCTTATCCCGCGGGAGGTAATCGGCGCGGTAGGCGTGATAGGCTGCGGCACCGGTGTCCTTCATGGAGTAGGTTTTCCAGCCGTCCATGATGTGAACGCCGGAAAGAACCTGTCTGTCAAAATTGATGTCAAACACGCCGGTGATCTGCCCGGTATTGTCCATTCGCGCTTTCACGTTTTCCTCAAACTGTGCGTCGCTGACGGGAACTGTATTTTGGAACAGGGCCGCAAAGCACTCCAGCTGGCGCTTCAGTTCGCCGCGCTGATACCTGCGCACCAGAAGCGCCAGCTGCATCAGCTCCAGACAGTCATCACATTCGAAGCAATGCACAGCGCCGTTTTCCGTAATGCGGAAGACGGCGAACCTCCGTGATTCCCTCGCACGCTGTTCCTCCCGAAGCTTTTCCTCGACAATCTGTTTTTCAACCTCCCGTTGGCTTTCGGGCGGAACCTGTTCGGTGTACAGGTCGATCAGGTAATTCTGCAGGTGCTTTTCGAGGGACGTACCCTGCACTTCCATCTCCTGTTCCAACGCGCTGAACCGATGCCGGTCAAGCCACAATTCGACTGATGTATCTCCCATCGGAGAATTCCTCCTTTAACAGATATCTCTCCGGCGCCCGCGGCGCGAACGGCAGAGAGAAAAATAGCGAGCCCGCCGTTTTTACTCGGCGGGGCTTTGATCGCGGCGGCTGGGAGCCTTTCGAAGCTCAGCCGGAACATTTCTCTCGTAGAGTTCCTGTATGTGAGCCTCCAATCCGGCGCGAAGCTCTGCTTCGCTCCTATATTTTTGAAGGGCGTTCAGCTTTTCACTGTCATACCGGATCTGTACCGTTGACATTTTCATATCTTGCGCTTCCTTTCCGCATTGATTTTTCAAAATGATAGCCATGATGGTATACTTTTCGTCATTCGTCATGGCGGAGCTGACGAAAGTGTGCCTACTTGGTTACAAATCCTCCAGCGCATGGACCAGGCTGTCGGGTAGATCGTTCAGATGGATATCAGATTTCGGATTCTTCGTTTTAGCGGGCAGCTGAACATTTTTGAGTTCCTCCCGGATTGCTTGCCGAACGGCCTGTTCCAGTAATTCTGTCCGGTTCGCTTCCAGAATGCTGGACACCACAAACTCTGTTCGCTGCCGGGCAGCCTGCCCGCAATAGAGCGCCTCAGCTTCCCGGTGCCTGGGATTGTCCATATCAAAGGATAGAAAGTATCTCTTTCTGTTCCCCATAGGCTCACCCCATCAGAAGACGGTATCCGTCGGCGTTGGCGAACCGGTTCAGGACTACCGCCGTGTTGACGTCCCCGCCCCGGAGCCGGGATTCCAGCAGCTCCGCGCCGCCGCCCGCAAACACCGTGGGGAGCTTCAGGTCGAGCCCTCTTTCACGAAGAGCGTTGAACAGCTCTTTACGGTAGGCCGCGACCGACTGCTCCACCACGGCCTCGATCTGCGCGCGGTCGGCGTGCTGGATCTGCCCGCGGATGGCGTCGGTGACAAGCTCATCCGAGAGCAGGATATCGCTTTTCCGGAGCGTGTCCTGAATCCGGCTGTAGAGCGTGATGGTCCCCATACGCAGGCTGGCACAGCTGGACCGGTCCAATCGAAAGTTGTGGACCGTGAGAACATCCACGGTGTAGCCCCCGATATCCACCAGCGTGATGCTTCGGTATTCCTTCAGCTGCTGATAGTACCGGCAGAGCGCCGCGTGTCCCTGGGCGAACACCCTGCAGTCCGTGATCCGGCAGTGGTAGGACGCTCCCTCGAACACAAACGAAAGATTGTCCCGCAGAAAGTAGCTGCGGAACGCGTCCTTCTGCGCCCCGTAGCTGTCGATGGGAAGCCCGACACCGAGAACAATCTCCGCGCTGGTCGTTCCGGCTTTTTTCATCGCCTCCGCGATGGCGGGGAGAGTCAGAATGAAGGTGTCCTGTTCTTTGGCCTTATCCTGCTGAAAGCGCATTCTGCGCTCTCCGATGGCGTAATATTTTCCCTCGTAGAAAAGCTGCATCTCCGGCGTGATGAATTCCCTGTCGCTCACCGCGTAGCCGGACGCGTAGAGCATCCCCGCCGAGGATTTGGTGTTGTAGTTTCCGTTGTCCACACCGAGCTTGATCATATCCCGCACCTCCTTCTTTTTTCCGCGGATCACATGCCCAGGGTCATGCCCTGATTTTCCTGCTCGTCAGGGCCTTCGGACTCGGGCGGAGCCTCCGGCGCCGGCGCCGCCTCGGATGCCGCCTGCCGGGAACGGCGGGGCTGGCGCAAGGGACGCTCTCTGGCGGACACCGGGGATTCCTGCCGCTGATCCGGCCGCTGTGCGGACACAGGCTCCATGCGGCTTTCCACATATTCCCGCACCTGCGCGGGAACCAGCTTTTCATAGGTTTTGTCCAGATAATCCTGCAGTTCAAGCTCAATGCTCTGCTGCTTTTTGTCCATAAAGAAGCGGAGAGCGTCCAGCTTCTCCGTGGGGAAGGACAGTTGCAATTCTGTCATGCTCATTGATTTTCCTCCTATTTTGTAATGTAGCTGATGTACGGGACCTGCAGCCAAGCGCTCCAGCCGCGACCCGCCAGCTTCGTTTTGACCACGCCGTATTTCGTGCCCATGGCCTCGATCACCTCACCGTTTCCGATGTAGACGCCGATGTGCCCCGATTTCCAGACGGCGAGGCCGGGCGTGTCGGGCATGGTGTCCATGGAGCCTTTGACGGTGGCGGCGCCGTACATGCCGTCCGCGCCCACGTCCTTCATGCCGTTGGTTCCGTACTCAATGGCTTTCGTGTCGGGATCAAACCAGCCGTAGCCTTTGATGAGCCCGACACAGTCCGTCGTACGGCCGCCAAGCCAGTTTTCACGGATGAAATCCGCGTAGCTGCCCACACCGTCCGGGTACTGCTTCAGCTTGGACGCAAACAGCGAATCCGTCAGCACGTCACCGAAGGTGCCCCACACATATCCCCAGCCGGAGTCATAGGCATTCTTCGCGTAGATGACCAGATCCAGGTTGTTTTTGGTTTCCGGGTGGAGCAGGGTAAGCCCGTCCAGCGCGATTCCGCTTCCGCCGCCCCGCTCGATACCGCCGGAATACGATCCGGCCCCGCCGCAGGAGGTCTTTTCATAGATCTTCTGCGCGTTGGTCCTGTCGTCGCTGCTGGCTGGGATTCCCGACGCCGAGAGGTTCGCGTAGGCCGTGTTTAGACTGACCGGAACGGCGACCGTTTCGGTTTCTGTTTTTTCCTCTCCGGTCGCCGCATCCTGTACCGTCCTGGTTTTTTCCTCATATCTGACGAAGCAGTCCACAAAGGATCGGGCTTCCGTGCCGGACAGGGACAGGCGGTCAGCGCCGAAATTCAGAGCATAAAAAATGGATTTGATCCGGACGCTGTCGAGCGTGCCGCCGTCCATCTCCGCCTCCACGCCGGAGATCGCCTGATCCAGCGCGGAAAAACAGTTTCTCATATCCTCGATGTGAGCGGTATACTCGGCGGGCGCGGAAGACGGGAAAGCGCCGCCGTTGAAACACAGGTCAACGGCGGCGTTGTTATGCTGGGAGGTGCCGGAGAGAAGGCTAAGGATCAGGACGATTGCCAGAATGACGGGTGTCAGGATGGCCGCGATCAGGATTCCGGCCGCCTTCCACGTCCGTTTGTCGGTGGCGGCGGCGACGGCGGCTTTGACCGCCAGGGCAATTGCGGGAGCTGCCAAGTGATTTTCCCCCTTTCAGCGCAAAACAGGATGCTTCCCGAACAGACGGAAAGCATCCTGCTTCTGCGGTATGTTTGATTACAGTTCAGTTGGGTCGATGATCTGGACGACCCGGTTCAGGCTCCGGGCGTACCGGACCGTATAGCCTGTTCCGCCGTTGGTGCCGTCCCATACAGCCAGCACATACCGGCTGCGGTCGGCCATGTAACGGTTGCGCTTGATCATGCAGTCGCGCGTATAGCCGGTCTGCAGCATAGTTTCCTTGGAGCACCTTTCCACGATGGAAAAATACCGTTCCCGCTGGTCTACCGACCACTTGGCCGCCTGTGTTTCACAGGGGAGTGCGCACTCCAGCGTGATATCCGGATACTGCTCCCGCAGAGACAGAATGGCCTCGGCCGCCCATTGGTCCACGCCGAGAGCCATCCCGCTGATGAAATGAGTCACATGCTGCTCCGTAATCAGACGGATGATTTCCTGCTTCAGCCGCTCCTTGATCTGCAGGCACAGCCTGTCGCCCTCGTCGAAGCCGAAGGTCAGCTTCTGCGGCCGCAGCCCCGTAAAGCAGCAGGTGCGGTAAATGTCCAGCTCGTTATTTCCTGATCGATTTCCCATACTTTTTACTCCTTCTGTATAAATTCCTGTATAGTTAGCTATAAGAGATATTATAAATCTCTATTAGCTAATTTTCAATTACAAACAGACTCTATAAGCTAATATATAAGGGAGCTGATAGTTATGAAAACCGAATTGGAAAAGGGCGAGCTTGGGTCGGCTATCCGCGCCGCGCGTCTGGAAAAACACCTCTCGCAGGAGGAACTGGCCGAGCTGGTCGGAATTACACCGACACATGTCAAGCATATTGAAAGCGAACACCGCAAGCCGTCGATAGAGCTTTTGTACCGGCTGGTCCGAACGTTGAACCTGTCGCTGGACACGCTGTTCTTTCCGGAGCGGGCGGACGGGCTGGAAATCTACCGCAAAACCGAACGGCTGATGCGGCAGTGCAATGAAAAACAGCTTCGGATTCTTTACGCGGCTATGGAAGCCATGCTGAAAGAAGAGGGCTGAGAAACGGGCTGTGCCGGATGGTACGGCTCGTTTTTTACCACCATTTCTGACCGAACAGTGTGCCCTGCTCCGGCTCCGCTTCCTGCTGCTCCTGTGCCAGCCGGACAGATTTCTCCACGGCCTGCTCCAGAAAATCCGTGTCGAAACCGCAGGTGCGGTAGCCTTCCAGAATGGTGTTCAGGTAGTAATCGGACGGCGCCCCGAAGGGATGCCCGCCGTTCATGATGTAGACCATCGCGGAGGCCGGTTTCCCGTTCAGCTCCACCGGCAGAAGCTCCTTGCGGTAAAAGCTCGGATAGCCTTCATAATGGTCGAGAGCCTGCAGATCCCGGTCCCTCAGCTTCCACAGAAGAACAGGGACGCCGGAGCCCTGGAGCGGCTCGACCGTGGCGACCGCTCCGCTCCGACTGCCGCGAAACAGCAGCTCGTAGTCCTTGATCTCGCTGGCACCCACTACCTTGGCGGTGGGGCAGCGGAACGCCATTTGCGGCAGGTTAAGATTGCTGCCGTAGGCGATGTACAGGGTTTCGGATTTCATAGGAATGGTTCCTCCTTCTACATGGACAGCGAAAAGCCGGGGCTTTCTTCCTCCCCGGCCTGCTCCTGCCCGTTTTCAGTTGTGGGTTCCGGCTGTCCCGATACCATCTGCGCGGCCTCGGCCAGCTCTTTTTCTTTTTTCTGCCTTAACCGTTCTTTCTGCCGCAGGGCCTGTTCCGGATCTTTCCACGCGATGCACCCGTCCAGATGCTCCAGAAGATGAAGCCGGGCGGTTTTGAACTCATCCCCGATCAGCCCCAGCCGCAGAAGCCAGGTGCGGAAGGTGTATTTTTCATTGGTGCTGTGCGTTTTCTGCCGGCTGGCGCACTTCTGGTTCAGAGCCTGCGCGGAGATGGCGAGGCAGAGTTGAATATACGCCTTGATCTTCCCGGCGTGAGTCGTGGAATTGAAGAGGCGGAATTCAATCGTGCCCTTCTGGAACACGGAATGCAGATTCAGACAGTGGTAGCGGCTGTTGTCGTAATGCTGGCTGCTGCGGGATTCCCCGCCGTACCAGATGCGGCTGACCTCGTCGAGCGTTTTGGGCTTCTTCCGGTTGATTTCATCGAGGAAGCTCTGATCCACCTTTTTGCAATACTGCCGCTCCCGCGCCACCTCCACCTGCAGGGCCTTGTAAATCAGATCCTCCTTGGAGGCCATGATGTTGGTGATGTTCCGGAGCGTCTTCGCGTCGTGAGGCGACGCGTCCACATGAACGTGGATGCCGGTGGAACTGTTGACCAGCATCCCGGCCCCGCGCAACTTCCGCACAAGCTCCTGTATCGTTTCGATATCCCCATATCGGCAGATAGGGCTGACCATTTCCACACTGTAGTCGCTGTCGGCGGAAACAACTTGTCTACCGCTTTTCCGCTGTGTTTCGATGCTGCCGTCGCTCATAAATTTCCATTGACGCCCCTCGCTGTCCAGCGTGGAATAGATCCCGTAATAGGTGCCGTCGAAATGGACGGACGAGCCGAAATGCTCGGCGGCCACCTGCGCGGCCTGCTGCCGGGTGAGGCCGGTCATTTCCACCTCAATGCCGAAGCGCTGATCCTTCATGTCCATGCTTTATCACCGTCCACCCGCCTTTCCGAACAGCGCCGCCTTGTACTCCGGCGCCTGGACCATGAGGTTGTACCGCTCGTTGCCGCACTTATAAAGGCACACGCCACGCTGGGGATAGCGGATCAGCTCGTATTCGGATTTTTCGAGCTGGAGCGTATCCATGTAGAACCGCGCGTCGATGGAACCGGCGTTGAACAGGAACTGATGCGTCGGGATGGAGAAGAGCGGCTTCGTCAATTCGCGGACGTGCTCCACGTTGAAATCCTCCAGATTCTGCGACGCGAGGATGACGGCGCTTTCTTTTTTGCGGACGCGCTTCATGCAGTTGCGGATATATTCGATGGCGGTGAGATTTGTAAGAAACAAATACAGCTCGTCGATGCTGGCCGCCGTATTGCCGACCGTCAGAAGCTCGTTGCTCATGTAGGACAGCACGTTAAACAGCAGGGCGTTGCGCAGGTTCTTGCTTGCGTTGAGCACGCCCTTTACGCCGAAGGTCACAAACTCGCTGCTGGTGATATTTGTGTGGCCGTTAAAGAATTTGGACTCCGCTCCTTTGCACATGGAGTGGAGTCCGAGACAGATTTCCCGCAGGGAGTCCGCCGTATAAAGCTGGCGGCGGCTCTCATCAAAATTCTTGTATTCCGATTCGATGAGGTCGTACAGATCGGACAGGATGGGATAATCCTCCGGTTTCAGGCGGTCAAAATTGCTGTGGTCGGTAATGCCCCATTTATCGTAGAGTTTGTCCAGCATGATCTCGATGGTGTCGATTTCCCGGTCGGTGAAATCCTTGTAGGCACGGAAAAAATCCTTGAGAAAGCTGATATGCTGGCTGAGCTTACTGCTTTTGCGAAAGGCTTCCGGTACAAACCCGCCGTCATCGGCGTTCTGATCCGGCGGTGTTTTTGTGTGCGGATTGAGCGCGGGCTCCGTCTGCTCGTCCCAGCTTTTCGGCTCCAGCACGTTGATGATGAATTCGCCGCCCATCAGGTCGATGAAGCAGCCGCCGAGGTTTAGGGTCAGATCCTCGTACTCCATTTCGGGATCTAACGCCAGAATGTGCATGCCGGATTCCCGCAGGCTGCACAGGATCAGTTTCAGCAGATAGCTCTTGCCCTGGCCGGAGTTGCCAAGAATGAGAATGTTGGCGTTAGTCTTGTCGTCAGCACGGCGGTTGAAGTCCACAAGAATATTGCTGCCGAACTTGTCCCGGCCCAGGCAGAAGCCCTTGGGGTCAGTCTTTCCGGAGTAATTGAACGGGTACAGGTTGGCGGCGGAGCTGGCGGGCAGCACCCGTTCGAACTGGTCCCCGAACACATTCCAGCCGGAGGGCATCACCGACAGGAAGCCCTGCTGCTGGCGGAGCAAGAGCCGGTCCACGTTGAGCTTAGATCGCACCAGCTCGGTCAGCACCTCCGTCTGTAGGAGCTTGAGTTGGTCGAGGTCGTGGGCGGACAGCTCAATGTATACCGCCGTGTGAACCAGCGGTTCCTTGCTCCGGTGCATCTGCGCCACGATGGTCGTGACATCCTGCAGATTGCTTTCGGCCGTGACGGTTTGCTGTAGGTCCTGGGTACTGCTGCGCTGCATCCGGTTTTTGTTGGCCGCGTTGCTGATGATTTTCTTTTCTTCAAGTGGGGTTACATGGCGGGTATAGATGTGCAGCGTCACGCCATCCTTTTCTCCGAGGTAGCGCAGGATCGCCTGTTCTTCCGTGGAGGTCGGGTATTCCCGCAAGGCCCAAACGCACCGGAAGGTGTTGCCGCAGATGAAGTAGTCGGTACTGAATTTGATGATGGAGGGCGCGATCATGTCGAGAAATTCCTGAATACGGGCATCCTCCTGCGGAGTCGCGTTGGTTTTCGGCTGTTTTGCCATAGGTCAATCTTCCTTTCTGAGTTGATTTCGAATATAAAAAAGCCACCACATTTCTGTGATGGCTATGGGTACTTTCAGAGAAAAGAATGGTATAATAGGGCACATACAAAGTTCACATTATATTATACGAACTTGCGGAGCTCGCTGGATCTGGTATATAATAGCAAAATATGAAATTGTAATGAGAAGGTTTATTATCGCTCATTCTTGATGGCCTATTGACTGGCTCACGACTTTTTATTAACCAAATCAAAGAATGTTCGACGCAAGAATGATTGTTTTAACTCAGCTTACTCAGTGTTTGAAGATGCAATAGTCGGATAACAGACAAGCTTACTGAGGAGGACTTCAAAAAAAGGACGAATCAAAATGATGGACTTTTTGTCTCTGATCTGGACCGTACTGCGGGACTGCGGAGTTGCCAGCTGGGGAGTTGTGATTGCCGCGGTGCTGTTCGTGTGTGTCTATCTACTGGTAAAAGAATACGAGTACCTTCATCGGACATCTGTTTCACAGAAGCCAGTCAGCGTGGGTGATTTATGAAGAACTTATCTGAAAGCATTAGAGGCTTTATCCGGGACGTCATTAAAACGCCGGAGTTTTGGAAAATAAACTATTACTTGCGCTCAATGAAAAAAGCTCCGCATGGCGGGATTTTTCATAATACATACCCTAACCTGTTTTTGAAGAACTACGCCTTTTCATTTTCGCGGCTCTTTCAGAAAAATCAATCTTTACCAGTGCCGCTCCTTGAAACGGCAAGCAAAGTCAGAACAATGTTTGAAGCCGCCGATCTTAATATCGAAGAGTTGCTCTGCTTTTGCTTCCGGCCCGAAACCAAGAACGGCGGTGGTGACCTTATATACCTTGCAACAGCCGGAAAGATCATAAAATACCGTGGGACCGGACAGTTTGCTCATGAAACTGCCGTCATGGAAGCCGCTGACGGAAAGATAACCTATGCTGATAATTTCGATGTTGATATAGATCGCCTCATATGCGCTTTTATCTGCCGGCTTGTTGAAGAATGTGTTTATCGGATTTACGATGTTGACGAAATACTCAGCCATGAGCGTATCGAACTGCCGCATGACAAATATGGACTGACTGATGTGACGGATACGGAATTTTTAAGGCAGGGCTTCAGGTTGAACGATAAGTACTATCTCTACAATATCTTCCTTGATACGTCTATCGGAAGTATTAACCCCGAAGCGCCGAACACAATAGAGATAATGCAGCACATAAAACCGCCAGCAAGAATACTCACGCGATGTGACAATAATCTCGCCGTCCCATATTCACAAATGGTCGGGACCGCAACTTGGGACGCTCAGAAATATCGTGGGATCACCTTGAACTTCGAGAATATTTCCGAGCAGCTCCGACGCGGAAAAGAAACGATTATCCACTACGATCCTAAGACGAATCATCGAATACTTTTATATATAAAGAAAGCTATTGAAAACGGTACAGAGCTGTATCATCTGAATGTCGAGCAAATATGGAACCCTGATATTTTCGTCGGTACTGAACCGGTTATAATGACAAATTACCTACACGGGACGTACTATCCGTCGCTTGAAAAATTCGAGCATATCGACTTCTCTGTTAATCAGTACACCAGGGACGTCTTTGAATTAAAATACCGTGATGCCGAACAGCAGACCGGAATCTCCATCGGAGAGTACGCCGACGAGCACTATAAAGTCTGGTGCGTAAAAGGCGGCAACCTCAGCACCGAGGTTTGGGCTCAACTCGTTTGCGCCACGCTCGATGAGCCATTCCGTAATATTTTCCTTGAGACAATCGGCGGTGGCTATACCGAGGAAGAAACTACCTAAGGAGTTTCGCAATATTTCGCTATGTTTCAGGAGCACTCCTTAACGCTCAACTTATGAGCATACTGGGAAACTGAAAGTATAGTTTTCAATTTTCTATCTTTTCCCTTGATTCAACTTGACTTTTCTTTTGATCAGAGTTGATATAGACATCAACGGGAGTTGCCCGGAAAAATAAAAGCGTCATGGCAGGCTGATATGATTCGAGCATATCAGCCCTGCGCAAAGGTGAATAGGCCACCCTGCACAACCGTAAACGGCGCCACGACAAGGTTATTGTACCTTGTTTTTTGTGGCGGCACAAGAAGAATCTTTCGCGCGTGCAAGGGAGTGGACAGAGGAACCCCACCTTTGCACGCGCTTTTACGCGCCGGAGATTCCCGACTTCAAAGAAAGGTCGGGGTACAAATGAACTTTTTTCAGAATTCGGAGGATCTGCTGGGCTCCAAGGAAGCGGAACAGCCCGGTTCCGTCACGGATCTCCTGCGGCTTGCCGCGGAGATCCGGACGAAGCTCGGCGGGGAGGGATATCTGATCGAGAGCTACCTGTCCCGCTTCTTTCAGGCGGTCATTGCTTCCTGCAGTCAGGAGGCCGTGTCTGACGGTTATGAGGCGTCATCGGAACTGAGAGACCTGTGCTTCTACGCTCTGGATGCTGCCTCCGGAGATTCGTCCCCACACAAGCACCGTTCGTTCCAACTGACCGATACCGACGCGGAGGCGGAGACGCATCCCTTTTACCCGGAGGTCAAGCAGCATTTCGAGGAGAGCCCGGATCAGTCCGCGCAGCGGTTTACGGTTGTGAACCGGCATTACGCGCTGCTGTCGGAGGAGTTCCTCCAATACGCCATGTCCCGGTTCCTGTCGGATAAAAAGGAAAACATCACCGAAGTTCTCCAGAATGCCGATCTGAACATGCTGTATGACGGAATTTCCGCTGTCGTCAGGGAACCCCTGATGGAGCGGTTAAACCGGATGCTGAAGGAGCAGTTCCTTGCCGTTCCCGCTTCCATGGGATTTTCCTACGGGCTCTCCTGCGCCTTGCTGGACAGCCTGGTTTATGAGGACAGCGAAACGGGAAAACAGATGTTTCAGCTTCTGATGGACGACTGCTCCGAAACGCTGAAATAAACCGTCAGTCCTCTGGCACGATCCAGCGCTCCCCGTCGTAGTCCTCAAATTTTTCCGTTGTCACATTCTGCTCGAAATAAATGGCAAGAATGCGCTTGATGTCCTCCTTGCCGGCGCGTTTTGTGGAAAAGCCCTGCTCACGCAGGGTTTTTTCTATACGGTTCAGGTAAGAGAACACCTCGCTCTGCTTTTCGTTCCGGAGCCGGATCACCACCAGAAACTCTCTGGACGTCGCCATCTGCACCTGCATCCGGTCGAGCTGGGAGAGATCCTGCTCAAGAAGCCGCCGCACAGCCGGGAGGTTTTCCTGCTCCAACCGTGCCCGGAGAAACTGCTTGTTATCCTCAAAATTCTCCCGGCTGTTGAGGCACAGAAATTCCAGCTCCGCGATGCCCTTGAGAACGGTCATCAAGGCGTAGATCCGGGCCGAGACGCTTTTCTCGGAAAGCACTGAGATGTTGGTGGGCTTGATGATAAAATACACCAGTTCGTCGCCACGGTTGGTCGCAAGGCTGTAATCGGTGACGGCCTTCGTGTTGATGAGCTGGCGGGTAACCTGTTTTTGCCTTGCGTTTTTCTTCTCTGCCTTATTCATGTTTTCCATACCCCCATTCGTAGACCTGCTGCCTTGTGAAAAAGAAGGCGCAGGCGTTTTTAATGAAGTCGAGGATGCTGGTATCGTCGAAACGGATGGTCAGAAACGCGTAAAGGGTCGTGATGACGATGGGAGGCAGAAACCGGAGCTGCGCCAGCGCGAACACGGAGATCAGCAGGCCGACGCCGATGATCCCGATGTCCCGGAGCTGCCACAGCCACAGCGTCGCCTTGGATTTCAGGTTGTCCGGATAGATGTACATGATGGTTCCTCCTTGAATTTGCGTAAAAAATAAGCGACTCCCCGGAGCACATGCTCCACGCAGGGAATCGCCACGCTGTTGCCCAGCGCCTTGTATCTGGCGCTGTCCGAAGCGCCGGGAATGTCTGTCCAGTGATCCGGAAAGCCCTGAAGCCGTTCGCATTCCAGCGGAGTCAGCCTCCGGATCAGCTTGCGGACGCAATGGGGATGCGCATGGGTTTCCGACACGTCGGCTTCGCTTCTTTCACACACAAGGTCGGTGGCGTCCTTGTACTGCCGGGCGCTCTCTGTGCTTACCACCTCGTTCGGCGCATATTCGTCGCTGCGCTGCTGGGAAAACACGCAGTGCCGGTCTAATCCCGAAGATTGAGTTATCCCGATGCTGTCAGGTAAGGGTAGGGCTATTTGTTGAGAATCAAGTATTTTCTCTTCCGTTGTCATCATAAAACCTCCAGATAATAGATTAAAAGCGGACTGACAGTTCAATTCTGCCAGGACCGCTTTTTTCGTATTCATACTAATTGTTGATTTAATTTTCCTTTAGGCATATATTGCGTTTAGAATGGCTTTCCCACTCAATGTTTTAAACATTTTACTCCCGATACTGTGAACGGAGTCATTCGACATATTATCTTCATAAGCATTAACAAGAAAGTCCGCCTCAACCAGTATTTGATAATCGATTCCCTGAATGTCGGTATAGGTATGATGATGCGCGATAAGCCAGTATACGCGGTCAATAACACCTGATTCGATGCCTACCCCCTCCAGAAGCTTTTTTGCTTCAGGCGGACCTTCAATCTGCTGATAGTTCCCAGCGGAGCTGTTGTACTTTTTCTCACTGTTTTTAATCCCAATGTCATGAGTAAGCGCCGCGATTTCAATAATCTCCTGCGTGCTTTCGTCTAATCCTTCCATCTCTCCGATTGCCTTGGCAAAACCGAATACCTTCAGAAAATGGTTGATTCGCCGAACATCCCCGGCGTAATACGCGATCATAGCATTTATTACTTGCCCAATATGGTTCATTTTACACCCCTTGCCCTCTGAGAGTTCCAGTTAAAGTGCCCTTCTGAACGGCCAAAACCTTTCAGAAGGGCGCTGATTCTGGCTATTCTACCATGATAACAGAGACGGGACAGTTATCACGCGCTTCTGCTGCCGAGTCTTCCGCAGATTCAGGAATAGGGTCCGCGCAAACCTCCGCGTGCCCGTCATCAGCCATCCGAAATACCTCCGGACAGGTTGATGCACATAGCCCGCAGGAAATACAGCCTTCTCTGTCGATCGTCGCTTTCATATGCTGATATTCCTTTCTCTATCAGGCGTTCATGAACAGTTTGATGTCATCATCAACTGTTCCGACACCCGCGATACCAAATTTTTCAACCAATACCTTGGCCACATTGGGAGACAGGAAACCCGGCAGCGTGGGGCCGAGGTGGATGTTCTTCACGCCCAGGTACAGCAGAGCCAAGAGAACGATAACGGCCTTTTGTTCGTACCAGGCGATATTGAAGGCAATCGGCAGTTTATTGATGTCATCGAGTCCAAACACCTCTTTTAACTTCAGCGCAATCACCGCCAGAGAATAAGAATCGTTGCACTGTCCGGCGTCGAGAACTCTCGGAATACCGCCGATATCGCCCAGCTTCAGCTTATTATAACGGTATTTCGCGCAGCCCGCCGTAAGAATCACCGTGTCCTTCGGGAGCTTCTCGGCAAACTCGGTGTAGTATTCTCTGGACTTCATGCGTCCGTCACAACCTGCCATGACAAAGAACTTTTTGATCGCGCCGGATTTGACGGCATCGACGACCTTGTCGGCCAGAGCCATTACTTGATTGTGTGCAAAGCCGCCGACGATGCTTCCAGTTTCGATCTCATCTGGCGCGGGAAGGGTCTTGGCAAGCGCGATGATTTCTGAAAAATCCTTTTTCCCGTTCTCGTCGGCTTCGATGTGCTTGCAGCCGGGATAGCCCGTGGAACCCGTGGTATAGATTCTGCCCCGGACCTCTTCGCTTCTTGGCGGGACGATGCAGTTAGTGGTAAAGAGAATGGGGCCACGGAAGGATACAAATTCATCGAGCTGCTTCCACCAGGCGTTGCCGTAGTTGCCCGCGAAATTATCGTATTTTTTGAAAGCCGGGTAATAATGGGCGGGCAGCATCTCGCTGTGGGTATATACATCCACGCCGGTGCCTTTGGTTTGCTCCAAAAGCTGTTCCAGATCGGTCAGGTCGTGGCCGGAAATCAGGATCGCGGGATTTTTTCTGACGCCGATATTGACCTCGGTGATTTCAGGATTGCCGAACCGTGATGTGTTGGCCTCATCCAGTAGCGCCATAACTTTGACGCCGTATTCTCCGGTCTTCAGCGTCAGCGCGACAAGATCGTCGGCGGAGAGGGAGTCGTCCAGTGTTGCCGCCAGTGCCTCATAGATGAAGGCGTTGATGGTCAAATCTTCTTTTCCGATGTTTTTCGCGTGCTCGGCGTAGGCCGCCATGCCCTTAAGACCGTATGTGATCATCTCGCGGAGAGACCGCACGTCCTCGTTTGCGGTTGACAGCACACCGACGGTAGTGGCTTTTTCCAGCATAGACGCTCTGGAGCTCACCATGAAGGTCGCCGCATCGTGTAAACCCGCAGAAGCATTAGAATTTCTGAGTTCGTCTCTTACGGCGATCATTTTCATGATCTGCTTTTCAATCGAGCCGTCGTCAAAATTCGCGTTGGTGATGGTCATAAACAGGCTGCTGAGCACCTCATAATTTGTTTCGCCAAGGGTTTTGACGTCCAGCTTTCTTTTGACTACAATTTCTGAAATGCCCTTGAGGGTGTAAATCAGAAGATCCTGAAGCTTTGCTACTTCTTCGGTTTTTCCGCAGACGCCGCGCACCGCACAGCCCTTTCCTCCGGCGGTTTCCTGGCATTGATAACAAAACATACTCATTTTTGTTTCCTCCTTTAAAATTTAGTCTTCAACAGGTTCAAATTCGTCCTTGCCGACAAAACAGATCGGGCACTGCCAATCATCGGGCAAATCTTCAAATACCGTGCCGGGCCCGATGCCACTGTCGGGATCGCCAAGCGCTGGATCATAGATATACCCGCAGGGAATACACCTGTACTTTTTCATCCGGTTTCCTCCTTCGCTTTCTCAGCTTTTCGGAGCGGGCGCCTTTACGACAATCAGCTCCAGCGTTTCGTCATGCACATTTTTGACATTCATTTTAGTTTGAAACGGGATTTTCAGCAGAGTTCCGGCCTCATACTCATGGATTTCCTGATCATCAAGTCCGATGGAGAGCCTTCCGCGAATGACGGTCATATACACGTTTGAATTGGATAAGTGCTCCGGCAGTCCCTCGCCCTGGTTGAACACCATGTGGAGGTAATGCAGGTTTTCGTCAAATATGACTTTTTCTATCGCTTTTTCATTGGTTTTGGACAGCTTATACTCTTTTTCTATCATTATGATACCCTCCTGTCAATCAAGAATTTTTCCGTCGGTTGAAATCGTCACTACCTGCCAGGGAATCATTTTGCCGCTGTTTTGAAGCGCCCGTTTTACCGCGTTTTCGATCCCGCCGCAGCAGGGAACTTCCATTCTGACTACCGTGACGCTTTTAATGTTGTTACTCCTAATGATCTCCGTGAGTTTGTCGCTGTAATCCCCTTCGTCAAGCTTGGGACAGCCGATCAGGGTCACTTTGTTCCTGACAAACCTGTTGTGAAAATCGCCGTAAGCATAGGCCGTACAGTCGGCGGCCACCAGCAGATTGGCGTCCGCGAAATACGGAGCGTTGACCGGCGCAAGTTTGATTTGGACTGGCCACTGTGACAACTGGCTTTTATTTTCGCTGATATTGGGCTGGACGGCCTCACACTCATTTTCCCGATGGATTGCTTTAGACTGCGTCCCCGGGCAGCCGCAAGCCAGCGTTTCTCCCTGTTTGCTCAGCTTGCTTTTCTTCACGGCGCCTTCGTCGTATTCCTTCGCTTCGCGTTCCTCAAAGCTGATCGCGTCCGTCGGGCAGGCCGGCAGGCAGTCGCCGAAACCGTCGCAATAATCGTCGCGGAGGAGCTTGGCCTTTCCGTTTACCATGCCGATTGCCCCTTCGTGGCAGGCTTTTGCGCACAGACCGCAGCCATTACATTTTTCTTCATCAATTCTAATAATCTTTCGAATTATGTTCCGTTCACCTCTTTTTCCGAGTGCGTTATTTCAGGTTATTATTGATTTTCTGCCTTAAGTTTACTATTCTTAAGTCAATAAGTCCGTTGGATTTCCAACGAAAGAGGATATTATGAAAAATTATTTGGATGTGCTGAAAACAGTACGATTATTCAAGGGCATTGAAGAATCAGATTTACTGCCACTTTTGTCATGCCTGACTGCAAAATCGGTTCATTACGAAAAAGGGCAAACCGTGTTTTTCAGCGGCGAAAGCATCGAAAAATTCGGCATCGTTCTATCGGGACAGGTTCAGGTTGTGCAGGATGACTATTACGGAAATAGAAGCATCCTTGGAAAAATTGACATTGGGAATCTGTTCGGGGAATCCTTTGCCTGCGCGGAAATAAAAACGCTTCCGGTCAGTGTGATCACGATGAGCGAAAGTGAGCTTCTCTTTATCGACTGTCACAGGCTTGCAGTCCCGTGCGCCAAGGCGTGCGGTTTTCACAGCAAGCTTATTCAGAACATGTTAAACATCGTATCAATGAAAAATATATCACTGACGCAGAAAATTGAATTCACCTCGAAACGAACCACCCGTGAAAAACTCCTGGCCTACCTTTCGGCTGAGGCCAAGAAATCGGGAAGCAGTCACTTTTGCATTCCATTCAACCGACAGGAACTCGCGGACTACCTTTCCGTCGAGCGTAGCGCCATGTCGGCTGAGCTTTCCAAGCTCAGGGACGATGGCGTTCTAAGGTTTTACAAAAATCAGTTTGAGCTGTTATAGCTGAATCGTGCGGTTATCAATTTCAATGATTCCCTCGTCCTTCATTTTTTTCAGTTCCCTGAACAGCGACGGTCGTTGAACGCCCAAGTAGTCTGCCAGTTCTTTTTTGCTGAACGGAAGGACGATTTTCGAAGAGCCTTGAATAATAGATTGTTGCTTGAGATAGTCCATTAAGTTCTCACGCAGCGTTTTTTGGGTCAGCATTTTAATCTTCCGATTCATACCTTGGGAATTCAGAGACAAGGATTTTATAAACCGCATGACAAAGTGATAGTCATGCAGGAATTCCATAACCGCTTCTCTCGTTATATGAAGCACGTCCCCATCTGTTACGCCATAAATATTTAACGGATAGTTGGTATTTTCTCCAAACAGCAAATTAGCTCCGATAATACTGTTTTTTTGAAATTCGAACATTGTAATCGCGGAACCATTTTCTGATAAGGAATACGCAACCAGCTTTCCCGATAAAACAACGTCGAGCACAGAACAGGCTTCATGCTGATGGTGTACCGTCGCGCCCTTTGAGTAATGCCTGACAAAAATTTGGTTTTTCGCAATACATCTATCCAAAACGGCGGTATCCATTTCCGAAAGCAAGGGTATGCGCCGTATTTTCTCAATTATCATATAGACCGCTCCTTTTTGAATATTATAACAAAAAGAAACATGGGTGTCTATTTCAATTGAATAATACCCTTTATAATCTGATCAAATAGATTATAGGAGGTATCACATGGATGTATTGACTTTGGCAATGTGGATCGGAACCGCCATATTACTAATATTTTCTTTTGCCAAGGATAAGGGAAAAACAAAGCAGGCCCTCAAAATGGCGTTTGGCATGGGCAAAGGAATGCTGGGCAGTATTTTGTCCATTATTTTTTTGATTGGTTTAATCCTGACTGTATTCCCGCCTGAGAACATTGCCGAATTTGTCGGCAAGCAGTCGGTACTTTTGGCCACTGTTATTGCTGCCGCGTTCGGAGCAATCACCCTGATTCCGGCATTTATTGCTTTTCCGCTTGTCGGTACGCTTGTGCACGCGGGCGTGGGGATAGTTCCATCCGTCGCTTTTCTGACAACGCTTACGATGGTTGGTATCGTCACATTTCCGCTTGAAAAGCGTGAGTTTGGCTTAAAATTTACCGCCGTGCGAAACGGGCTGAGTTTTCTATTTGCGATTATTATTGCACTTGTTATGGGGGTGATTGTATGAAGGTTCTGCGTAAAGCAAAAGAAAACCTGTTTATCCTGTTCATTGCGGCAGCTTACATTGCTATGTTTATTATAAACCAGAACATGGGCATTGCCTCTGTCAAGAACAGCTTCTATTACATAAAAGAAATGATTATGATCATGCCGGTCATATTTGTTCTGACAGCTCTCCTGGATTTATGGGTTCCCAAGGAAAAAATCATGAAGTATCTTGGAAAAGAAGCAAAAACAAAAGGCGTTGTTCTTTCTCTTGCGCTTGGAAGTATATCGGCGGGCCCAATCTACGCGGCGTTTCCACTATGCGTGATGCTGCATAAGAAAGGCGCTTCAGTCAGAAATCTGGTTATCATTTTAAGCGCTTGGGCAGTGATAAAAGTCCCGATGCTATTAAATGAGTTGAAATTCCTGGGATTTAAGTTTATGGCGGTTCGCTGGGTTTTGACTGTCATCGGCATCGTTGTTTTTTCTTGGATCACAGCGAAAATTGTAAAGGATGATGACCTGCCTCAGCTCAGGGCAAATCAGAGCGGCCCTTCTATCAACAGATCCGCCTGCATGGGGTGTTCTTTGTGTACAAAAAACTACCCGGAGTTATTTGAAATTCAGAACAAAAAAGCTTCTCTCAAAGAAATTAGCGAAGAGATCGATCAGGAGAAGCTTATGAAGGCAGTAAACTCTTGCCCGGTCAAAGCAATTTCTATTTCTGCAGATGAAAATTAGCGACAACTGAATAAGGAGTTTAAACCTTCTTTTTACTCGTATGGTTTCAATAACTAAATATATCGAAAGCACCTCTATAATGAAGTTGACGGTCATAGGCCGATCCACAATATTATGGAGGTACTTTGTTATGCAAAAAGAAATTGAACTAAAATGTCTTTGCGACGGACTGCTCAATGCGTTACGCAAGATGGGGCTGGGAAAATACAGTCTTCGTAACTATTACTATGAGGGCATGTGGCCTCTCATCAAGGCGTACCGAAAAGCCGGGAAAGAGTTATATGATCCTGTGTTTACAAATGAGGTAGTTCTTGGTATCCAGAAGCAATTTCAAGAAGGTCTTATTGGGAATCACATAAATATGCGCGTTCGTAAGATGGCGGCGATGATGGAAGAATATTCTTTAAGGCGTTGCATCGTGTGGCATAGAATAAAGCCTTGTCCCGCTATTGATAGTGTCAAGATAAATGTGTAAACGTTCCTGCAAGCATTTTAGGCTAGCAAATCTCGAAGTCATAACAAATATCACGTATAACAACTCGTATCAATACACTTTTTCCATTGATGATGATGTGGTAATAAACGGCTGGTATTTTCTAAATGGGGAGCCAAAACTTTATGTCGGGTATCAAGCCGAAGAATATCGAAACCGCTGGGGAAAGAAACATATGTCCCGATACAAAACCTTTGCCTATCAAGAATACTATCAATACTACAATTACTACTATTTTTCAAAAGATCTGTATCTCTTTACTCCATACCTGGCTACGATCAACAACCTGTCCACTCCTGTCATAAAAACGGCGGATAAGACAATGAAGATAACTTATACGCTAACAGAAACGGATTCTTGATTTAACAAGCTCAATTAACCTGGCGGCTTTCTCGTATCGGAAGGCCGCCTTTTTCATGCAAAAAATCAAAGGAGGAATTTCTCATGAAAGAATTCTGGAACACGTTACAACTTGTTTTTGCCGCTGTCGGAGGCTGGCTTGGCTACTTTCTTGGCGGCTGCGACGGCCTGCTCTACGCGTTGCTGATCTTTGTCGTCTGCGACTACATCACCGGCGTCATGGGTGCGATCAGCGACAAAAAGCTCTCCTCGGCGGTCGGCTTTCGCGGCATCTGCCGCAAGGTGCTGATCTTCATTCTGGTCGGCATCGCAAACGTCATCGACATCAATGTACTCGGACAGGTTGGTGTCCTGCGGACGGCAGTCATCTTCTTCTACATCTCGAATGAAGGTCTGTCCCTGATTGAAAATGCTGCCCACCTTGGACTTCCGATTCCGGGAAAGCTGAAGGAAGTACTGGAGCAGCTGCATAACCGTGATGAAAAAGACACGGATAAGGAGGAAAAATAACATGGCTACAAAAGGAATTGACGTATCGGTATGGCAGGGCACGATTGATTTTAACGCTGTCAGGAACAGCGGAGTGGATTTCGTGATCATCCGCGCAGGCTACGGTACAAGCTCAAAAGACAAGTACTTTGAAGAAAACTACAGGAAGGCAAAAGCTGCCGAACTTCACGTCGGCGCTTACTGGTACAGCTATGCAGACAGCTTCTCTGAAGCCGTACAGGAAGCTGAAATGTTCCTGTCTACACTTGCCGGGAAGCAGTTTGACTATCCTGTTTTCCTCGATATGGAGGAAAAGAAGCAGATTGAAGCCGGGACTGATTTCTGCTCCGGCCTGATTAAGTCTTTCTGCGACAGACTGGAGGCTGCCGGATATTTTGCTGGATTTTATACCTCTGCATCCTTCGCGAGATCTGTTGTGACGGACACTGTCCGCAAGCGTTACTGTTACTGGTGTGCCCAGTGGGCCGATGCCTGCAGCTATGAAGACTCCTGCGGAATCTGGCAGCACAGCTCCAATGGCTCCGTTCCCGGCATCAATGGCCGTGTGGATATGGACTGGTCATATCAGGACTTCCCGACAGTCATTATTGGCGGCGGGTTTAACGGATACTCAAAATCAGCTGACGATACTCCTACTCCGGTCGCTTCAAAAACCGTTGATGAGCTGGCGCATGAAGTGCTCGCTGGGAACTGGGGCAACGGCGAAGATCGGAAGAACCGCCTCACTGCTGCCGGTTATGATTATGATTCCGTGCAGTCCGAGGTGAACGAGCTGTGCGGTGTCCATAATGAACCTTTGCCTGTTTATTACACCGTGAAGTCAGGCGATACGCTCTCTGCCATCGCCCGCCAGTACGATACAACTGTTTCTGCTATCCAGTCCATGAACAGCTCACTGATTCAAAATGTCAATATGATTCTGGTCGGCTGGAAGATCAGAGTGAAATAACCATCATCTGGTTTCTCGCCTGCGAGTGTTCCTTTTTTTGGAATACCCGCAGGTTTTTTTTATTTTCTTCCGCTCAAATCACCTGTTCATCTCCAGTGGGAAATTGGAGGTGGATAAGTTATGACAGACAATAATACAAATGTTCCATCTGGATATTTCACACAGGAGCGCATTCAGGGAGACCTTAACTACAAAAGAGCTCAGGCCATCGCGAAAACGATGCTTGATTCCGGGCTCATATCCGTTGCTGAATTCAACAAATTAACCGCCATCAATCGAGAAACTTTCTCTCCTCTGTTCGCGGAAATAATGCCTGAAATTGCTTGATATATAAGGCTTACAGAGTGATGTATAGACGTACGGAAAGGAGGGACAAGATTGAAAAAGATAACGAAAATCGCAGAAATAACAAGCCCCAAGATAAACGTCAAAAAAATACGAGTCGCCGCCTATTGCCGCGTCTCTACAGATTCAGATGCCCAGCTTGAAAGTCTGGAAGCCCAGAAAACGCACTATGAGAATTACATCAACTCCCGTAACGATTGGGAATTTGCCGGGCTTTACTATGACGAAGGAATCACCGGCACCAAAAAGGATAAGCGGCAAGAACTGCTTCGGCTCATTGATGACTGCAAATCCGGTAGAGTCGATTTCATAGTAACGAAGTCCATCAGCCGGTTCAGCCGCAATACCACAGATTGCCTCGAACTGGTAAGACAGCTTCTCGCCCTGCATATCCCCATTTTCTTTGAGAAAGAAAACATCAACACCGGGTCTATGGAGAGTGAGCTTTTTCTTGCCATCCTCTCAAGTATGGCAGAAGGTGAATCGGTCTCCATTTCGGATAACAGCAAATGGTCTATCCAGAAACGTTTTGAAAACGGAACCTTTAAGGTAAGTTATCCGCCATACGGCTATGACTGGAACGGCGAGCAAATGCTCATCAACCCAGAACAAGCAGCGGTCGTGAAGGAAATATTTGCTGCTGCCCTTTTAGGAAAAGGTACAAGCAGCATTGCCGCAGATTTGAATCTGCGTAGCGTCCCTACCAAGCGAAACGGTAAATGGACATCTACTACGATTCGCGGAATGCTCTCTAATGAAAAATATGTAGGTGACTGTATTTTCCAGAAGACCTTCTCCGATTCTGCTTTCAACCGGCACAACAACCACGGTGAAAAAGATCAGTATATGGTTTCTAATCATCATGAGGCAATTATCCGTCGCGAGGATTTCGAGGCTGTCCAAGCGCTTATCCATCAGCATTCAGCTGAGAAAGGCATCGTCAAAGGAAGCGAAAAGTATCAGAAACGCTATGCTTTTTCCGGCAGGATCGTCTGCGGAGAATGCGGTGATACCTTCAAGCGCAGGATTCATACCTGCACCGTATACAAATATACAGCATGGAGCTGCAACACTCACATTCTGGATAAGCAGAAATGTTCTATGCTCTACGTCAAAGATGAAACCATAAAGCAAGCCTTCTGTACTATGATGAATAAGCTGATTTTTGCCCACCGGATAATTTTAAAGCCATATGTTGATGCGCTGAAGAACATGTCCACTGATGACTCACTGCGACGAATTCAGGAGATAGAAACTTTACTGGCCCAGAATACGGAAAAGCGTGAAACGCTGACGCGGCTCATGACGCAGGGAATCATTGATCAGATTCTTTTCAACAAGGAAACCAATGAACTGCTTTCGCAGGCAGACAGCTTTCGCAGTGAAATTAATGCCCTGAAAAATACAGTTTCCGGAGATGTCACAAAAGTCACCGAGGCAACCGCACTGCTGCGCTTTGCAGAAAAAGGCGGAATGATACCTGCCTTTGATGAAGAACTATTCGAAAAATATGTAAACCGCATTATTATTCGCTCCAGAAATGAAGCATGCTTCGAGCTGAAATGCGGTCTGGCACTAAAGGAAAGGATGTGATGATATGGGGTACACACCATACGGCTATAAAATTGAAAATGGATGCGCCATCATCGACGAGGAAAACGCAGACAAAATCCGTAAGCTCTACAGTAATTATCTTACCGGCATGCCACTCGCCAAGGCTGCCTCGGAAGCCGGAATCGACACTTATCACGGCACAGCCAAACGCATGATGGAAAACAGGCACTATCTTGGCGACAACTTCTACCCGGCGATTATTGACAAGGAAATCTTCGAAAGTGCTGCAGCGGAGCGTATCAAACGTGCAAACAAGCTCGGCAGACTGAATCACAAGAGAGTGATAAAACCATCTGTCGTCCCGACGTACTTCCACCTTGCTGCCGCTGTGCAGCATTATGATGATCCGAGACTGCAGGCAGAATATCTCTACAGCCTCATTGAAAGCGAGGCGGTTTGATGGGTAACGTTATGGTCATTCCGGCCAGACGCCAGGTCGGAAATACAGTTAAAAAATCGGAACAGCCTAAGCTCCGCGTTGCAGCCTACTGCCGAGTCAGCACGGATTCTGATGAACAGGAAACAAGCTATGACGCACAGGTCACCCACTACACAGA
>Ga0268360_1001452_pt1 | contig 24363 bp, 18 predicted proteins | sample BioMet11_FD_192465 | JGI IMG/M metagenome (GOLD analysis project Ga0268360, IMG submission 192465) | Sewage microbial communities from Oakland, California, United States - Biofuel 11 (Illumina Assembly) | ecosystem: Engineered > Wastewater > Sewage > Unclassified | place: USA: California... | reverse complement strand
CGAGGTCGTCCATGGCGCGCCTGGCTTCGCCTATCGCGTCGGGCAATTTGGCCAGCGCGTCCGCCGGGAAGCCGCGGAGGGCGAGGAGGCGTTGGGCCAGGCCGAAGCTGCGGCCGCCGGCCCGGCGGGAGAGCCGGGCGAGGCGCTTGTACACCGAGAAGCGCGTGAGCTCCGAGGAGAAAAAGTCGGTGGCGCTGGCCTCGATGGCGTGGGCCTCGTCGAGGACGAGGGCCCGGAAGGGCGGGAGGACCGCGGTGTTCTCGTAGCCCATGCCGCCCATCCTGGCGGAGAGGTCGGCGAAGAGGATGTGGTGGTTGGCCACGATCACCTGGGCGTCGGCGGCTTCCCGGCGCGAGCGGAGCACGAAGCACTCCTCCCGGTAGGGGCAGCGCAGCCCGGTGCAGGCGTCGGACTCGGAGCACACCCGGGACCAGAGCCGCTCGTCGGGGTAGAAGGAGAGGTCGGCCTTGTCGCCGGTCGCGGTGGTCTTGGACCACGCCTCGATGCGGCGCAGGGGGCTCTCCACGGCGCCGACCGCGCCCGCCTCCCTCGCGGCCGAGCCGCCCTCGGCCCTGCCCTGGGGCTCAGCCGCCGAGCCTCCCTCCGAGGCGAAGAGCCCCTCCTCGTCCAGGGCCTCGCGGAGCCGGGATCGGCAGAGGTAGTTGCCCCGGCCCTTCACGAGGACCGCCTTGGTGCTCTTCTTGAACAGCTTCTGGACCACGGGGATGTCCTTGTCCACGAGCTGCTTCTGCAAGTTGATCGTGGCCGTGGATATGACCACCCGCTCCTCGTTCTTGATGGCCCACGCGAAGGCGGGCACGAGGTAGGCGAAGGACTTCCCGACCCCGGTCCCCGCCTCGGCGGCCAGGACCCCGCCTTGGTTGAAGGCGCTCGTTATGTCCCGGACCAGCTTGACCTGGCTCCTGCGGCACTCGTAGCCCGGGATGAGGGTCGAGAGCTTGCCGCCCTCCTCGAGGACCCCGGAGATCTCGTCCTCGTCGAGGATGACGTGGGGCTTGCGCCTCGCGCTCTCCGCCACCACGCGGACCCGCTCCACCCGGTTGTCGACGATGTAGGAGCCGATCCCCGCCCGGCCGGCCTCGGCCGACACCCCCACGTCGGCCTCGCTGGGCCTGAGGGTCCCGGAGGGGTGGTTGTGGACTATGACGTCGCCCCGCTCCAGGTAGGCCGAGAGGGCCGCCACCTCCGAGTCGCTGCCCCGCGCCACCACCATGACTTCGGCGATCCGGCCGTCCTCGCCGAGGCGGCACGCCGCGAAGACCTCCCCGCCGTCGTTGTCCGCTATCTCGAGGCGGAGGCGCTCCGCCGCCTCTTCCGTGAATCGCTCCTGGGCGTCCATCGGGCGTAACTATAGTCGTTTCCCGGCCGAAGGGACAAGCTTGGCGGCGGTTCGGCGGGCCGCCGCCCGACGACCCACGGGACGAAAAAAGGCGCCCCGAAAGGGCGCCGCTGAAACGACTCGATCGGAGTTCCCTCAGGGGAGCCTGGTGCTCCCCATGAGGAAGCGGTCAACCTCCCGGGCCGCGCCCCGGCCCTCGGCTATGGCCCAGACCACGAGGCTCTGCCCGCGCCGGGCGTCCCCGGCGGCGAAGACTCCGGGAACGCTGGTGGCGAAGGATCCGAAGTCGGCCTTGGCGTTCCCCCTGCCGTCCTTCTCCACGCCGAACTCGTCGAGGAGGGAGGCTTCGGGGCCGAGGAAGCCCATGGCTATGAGGACGAGGGAGGCGGGGAGGGTGCGCTCGCTTCCCGGAACCTCGTGGGGTCCGAGGCGGCCCCGCTCGTCCTTCTTCCACTCGACGTCCACGATGACCACTCCGCTCACCCGGCCTCGCTTGTCGCCGAGGAACTTCTTCGCGGTGACCAGGTACTTCCGGGGGTCGGAGCCGAAGAGGGCGACGGCCTCCTCCTGGCCGTAGTCGGTCTTGAGGACCTTGGGCCAGCGGGGCCAGGGGTTGCCCGGCGCCCGCTCTTCGGGAGGCCGGGGCATGATCTCGAGCTGGGTGACGCTCTTGGCGCCGTGGCGGATCGAGGTGCCCGCGCAGTCGGTGCCCGTGTCGCCGCCCCCGATTATGACCACGTCGAGGCCCTTGGCGGAGACGTACTTGCCGTCGGCGTGCTTGGAGTCCAGGAGGCTCTTGGTGTTGGCCGAGAGGAAGTCCACGGCGAAGCGGATGCCCTCGAGCTCCCGGCCCTCGATCGCCAGGTCCCGGGGCACCGTCGAGCCGCAGGCCACGACGACGGCGTCGTTCTTGGCGCGCAGCTCCTCGGCCTTCACGTCGACCCCGACCTTGGTCCCGGCGACGAAGCGCACGCCCTCGGCGGTCATGAGGTCGATCCGTCGCTGCACGACCTTCTTGTCCAGCTTCATGTTCGGGATGCCGTAGGTGAGGAGGCCGCCGGGACGATCGGAGCGCTCGTAGACCGTGACCTCGTGGCCCGCCTGGTTGAGCTGGTCTGCGCAGGCCAGGCCCGAGGGCCCCGAGCCGACGACGGCCACCTTCTTGCCGGTGCGCTTGGCCGGGAGGGATGGCTTCATCCAGCCCTCGGACCAACCGCGGTCGATGATCGACACCTCGTCGTTCTTGATGGTCACCGGGGGGGTGGGGATAGAGCCGAGGGTGCAGGCGCCCTCGCAGGGCGCCGGGCACACCCGCCCGGTGAACTCGGCGAAGTTGTTCGTGAGCCTGAGGCGGGCCAGAGCCTCCCTCCAGAGGCCGCGGTAGAGCAGGTCGTTCCACTCGGGGATGAGGTTGTTGAGGGGACAGCCCGAGACGGCGCCATCGTAGAGGACTCCGGAGTGGCAGAAGGGCGTGCCGCAGTCCATGCAGCGGGCGGCCTGGGAGCGGAACTCCTCTTCGGTCCTGAAGGAGGTGTGGAACTCGTCCCAGTCCGCGGCCCGCTCCCGGGGGGGGCGGGCGGCGGGCAGGGCGCGGTCGAACTCTATGAATCCAGTGGGCTTGGCCATATCTGCTCCTAGTTGCCCGAGACCCGGGCGAGGTCCTTGTTGTTCTGCTCGAAGGCGGCCATGAGGGCCTCCTCCCCGCCCAGGCCCGCCTGGGTGGCCTTCTCGATGGAGAGGAGCATGCGCTTGTAGTCCCTGGGCATCACCTTGACGAAGCGCTTCACCGTGCCGGACCAGCCGGATAGCATGTGCTTGCCCCGGGCGCTGCCCGTGGCCTTCACGTGGCGCTCGATGAGCTCCTTGAGCTCGGCGATCTCCCGTGGGTCGCTGAGGTCCTCGAGGTCGACCATCTCCCTGTTGACCCGGGAGGGGAAGTTGCCGTCGGCGTCGTGCACGTAGGCTATGCCGCCGGACATGCCCGCCGCGAAGTTCCGTCCGGTGCGGCCCAGGACCACCACCTTGCCGCCGGTCATGTACTCGCATGCGTGGTCGCCGACGCCCTCCACCACCGCGGTGACGCCGGAGTTGCGCACGCAGAAGCGCTCGCCGGCCATGCCGCAGACGTAGGCTTCGCCGCTCGTGGCGCCGTAGAAGCCGACGTTCCCGATGATGATGTTCTCCTCGGGCTTGAAGTGGGAGTTGGCCGGCGGGTAGACGACGATCTTGCCCCCCGACAGGCCTTTGCCGAGGTGGTCGTTCGAGTCGCCCTCGATGGAGAGGGTCACCCCCCGCGGGACGAAAGCGCCGAAGCTCTGGCCCGCCGAGCCGACGAACTTGAGCTGGATCGTGTCGTCGGGCAGGCCGCGCGAGCCGTACCGCTTGGTGATCTCGGCGCCGAGGATGGTCCCGACAACCCGGTTCACGTTGCGTATGGGCAGGGTGACCTTCACTTGGGAGCCCTTCTCTATCGCGGGCTTGCAGAGCTCGAGGAGGACGCGTCGGTCCAGGGAGTCCTCGAGGCTGTGCTCCTGGGCCTTCTGCTTGTAGCGCCCCCACTCGTTGGGCACGTCGGGCCGGTAGAAAATCCGCGAGTAGTCCAGGCCCGCGGCCTTGGGGTTCCCCGCCGGGCTCTCCATGACCAGGAGGTCGGTCCGGCCCACGAGGTCCACGAGCCTTCGGACGCCCAGCTCGGCCATGTGCTCCCGGAGGTCCCGGGCGATGAAGCGCATGAAGTTCTCGACGTACTCGGGCTTGCCCGAGAAGTGCTTGCGGAGCTCGGGGTTCTGGGTCGCGATGCCCGCTGGGCAGGTGTCCAAGTTGCAGACCCGCATCATCACGCAGCCGAGGACCACGAGGGGCGCCGTGGCGAAGCCGAATTCCTCGGCGCCGAGCATCGCGGCGATGGCCACGTCCCGGCCGGTCATGAGCTTGCCGTCGGTCTCCACGGTGATCCGGGAGCGGAGGTTGTTGAGGAGGAGGGTCTGGTGGGTCTCGGAGAGGCCGAGCTCCCAGGGGAGCCCCGCGTGCCTGAGGGAGGTCCGGGGCGAGGCCCCGGTGCCGCCGTCGTAGCCCGAGATGAGGACGAGGTCCGCCCGGGCCTTGGCGACGCCGGCGGCTATGGTGCCGACGCCGACCTCGGAGACGAGCTTCACCGTGATCCGCGCGTCGGGGTTGGCGCACTTGAGGTCGTGGATGAGCTCCGAGAGGTCCTCGATGGAGTAGATGTCGTGGTGGGGCGGAGGGGAGATCAGCCCTACGCCCGGGGTGGAGCCGCGGCACTCGGCGACCCAGGGGTAGACCTTGCGGCCGGGCAGCTGCCCGCCCTCGCCGGGCTTGGCGCCCTGGGCCATCTTGATCTGGATCTCCTTGGCGCTCACGAGGTACTCGCTCGTGACGCCGAAGCGCCCCGAGGCGACCTGCTTGATGGCGCTGGAGCGGGAGTCCCCGTTGGCGTCGGGCTTGTAGCGCGCCGGGTTCTCGCCGCCCTCGCCGGTGTTGCTCTTGCCCCCGAGGCGGTTCATGGCGATGGCCATGGCTTCGTGGGCCTCCTTCGATATGGAGCCGAAGGACATGGCGCCGGTCTTGAAGCGCGTCACGATGGAGTCCACCGACTCGACCTCGTCGAGGGGGATGGAGGCCGTCGGCTTGAACTTCATGAGGCCCCGGAGGGTGCACTGCCTCCTCGATTGGTCGTCGATGAGCTGGGTGTAGCGCTTGAACTCCTCGTAGTTCCCCTCGCGGCAGGACTTCTGGAGGAGGTGGACGGTCTCGGGGTTGTAGAGGTGGTACTCCCCGTTCTTGCGCCACTGCCAGTCCCCGCCGATGGGCAGGGTCCCGAAGTCCGGGGAGCGCTCGTCGAAGGCCGCGGCGTGGCGCTCCCCGACCTCGGCCGCGAGCTCCGCCATGCCTATGCCGCCCACCCGGGAGGGGGTGCCGGTGAAGTACTTGTCGATGACGTAGGGCGAGAGCCCCACGGCCTCGAAGATCTGGGCGCCCTGGTAGCTCTGCACCGTGGAGATGCCCATCTTGGACATGACCTTGATGACGCCCTTGGTCACGGCCTTCTTGTACGTCTTGACCGCCTTCTCGTGGGTGAGCCCCGGGAGGAGGCCGGTCTTGATCATGTCGTCTATCGCCTCGAAGACGAGGTAGGGGTTGATGGCTGAGACGCCGTAGCCGATGAGGATCGAGAAGTGGTGGATCTCCCGGGGCTCCCCGGACTCGAGGACTATGGAGAGCCTCGTGCGGGTGCCGTTGCGGATGAGGTGGTGGTGCAGCCCCGCGACCGCGAGGAGGGCGGGGATCGGCGCCTTGGCCGGGCCGACGCCCCGGTCCGAGAGGATGATAATGTTGGAGCCCTCGGCGAAGGCCTTGTCGGCCAGGGCGCACACCTCGTCCATCGCCCGCTCGAGCTCGGTCACGTCGCCGCCCTTCTTCGCCGCGTCGTAGAGGATCGGGATGGTCGTGGACTTGAAGCCCTCGACGGTGATGTGCCTGAGGCGCTCGAGCTCGTCGTTGTCGATGAAGGGGCTCGCGAGCTTGATCTGCCGGGCCGCCTCGGGCTTCGGGTGTATGAGGTCGCCCTCGGATCCGATGAAGGTCTCGGGCCCGATGACGATCTCCTCGCGGATGGCGTCGATCGGCGGGTTCGTGACCTGGGCGAAGAGCTGCTTGAAGTAGTTGTACAGGAGCTGGGGCTTGTCGGAGAGGACCGCGAGGGGCGTGTCGGTGCCCATGGACCCGATGGGGTCCACCCCGTCCCGGACCATGGGGATGAGGACCTGCCGCTCGTCCTCGTAGGTGTAGCCGAAAGCCTTCTCGAGGCGGTGCACCGTCTCGTGGTCGGGCTCGGTGTGGTAGGGCGGAGGAGGCAGATCCTCGAGCCTGAGCATGTGCTGGTCGAGCCACTGGCGGTAGGGGTGCTCCCTGGCCGCCGTCTCCTTGATCTCTTCGTCGTCGATGATCCGCCCTTCCTTGGTGTCGATGAGGAGCATCCTCCCGGGCTGGAGCCGCTCCTTGCGGGCGATCCGGTCCGCCGGTATGTCCAGGACGCCCACCTCCGAGGCGAGGATGACCGTGTCGTCCAGGGTCACGTAGTAGCGGGCCGGCCTGAGGCCGTTGCGGTCCAGGACCGCCCCCACCATAGCGCCGTCGGTGAAGGCCATGGCCGCGGGGCCGTCCCAGGGCTCCATGAGGGCGGCGTGGTACTCGTAGAAGGCCTTCTTCTCGTCGGACATGGACTCGTGGCCCGACCAGGGCTCGGGGATCATCATCATCATGGCGTGGGGCAGCGAGCGCCCCGTGAGGTAGAGGAACTCGAGGCAGTTGTCGAACATCGCCGAGTCGGAGCCCGCGGGGTTGATGATAGGCATGATGCTCGAGGCCTCGGCCCCGAGCATGTCGGCGTTGATCATCGACTCCCGGGCCTTCATCCAGTTCACGTTGCCCCGGAGGGTGTTGATCTCGCCGTTGTGGATGAGGTAGCGGTATGGGTGGGCCCTCTCCCAGCTCGGGAAGGTGTTGGTGCTGAACCGGGAGTGCACGACGCTGAGGGCCGACTCGAAGGAGGGGTGGGAGAGGTCGAGGTAGAAGGGCTTGACCTGCTCGGAGGTGAACATCCCCTTGTAGACGATGGTCTTGCAGGAGAGGCTGGCGAAGTAGAAGTAGTCCGGCGAGGCCTCGGTCTTGCCCTCGAGGGTCTTCTCGGCCTTCTTCCTCACTATGTAGAGCTTGCGCTCGAAGGCCAGGTCGTCGCCCGCGTCGACGGGGCGCTTGATGAATACCTGGCTGATGTGGGGCATGACCGAGCGGGAGATAGACCCGAGGGAGGACACGTCCACCGGGAGGTCGCGCCATCCGAGGCAGACCATGCCCTCCTCGAACACGAGTTTCTCGATCCGGCTCCGCACCATGGCGCGGGTGGAGGGATTGCGCGGCAGGAAGACCATCCCGACGCCGTACTCCCCGGCGCTGGGCAGCTCGATGCCCGACTCGGGCGCGACTTCGGCGAAGAATCGGTGGGGTATCTGGGTGAGGAGACCGGCGCCGTCGCCGGAGTTGCGCTCGTAGCCCGCGCCGCCGCGGTGGCTCATGTTGTTGAGGATCGTGAGGGATTGGGTCACGATCTCGTGGGACTTGCGCCCCTTGATATTCACCATGAACCCGATGCCGCAGGAGTCGTGCTCCATCCTCGGATCGTACAGTCCTTGAGCCTCGGGCACGCCCCGCATGCCCTGCGCGCCTCGCTGATCCCCTTCGACGATCCTTTCCTGGCCCATCTGCCTTCCTCGTCATCCAGGCCTGCTAATACGTTTCAATAAATGAAACGGCCTAATAAAGATTGAAGTCTGGATACTGCAAGAGACAAACATCTTTTGTATAAAGAGTCAATAGAGGCTCGGTATAAATGCATAAATATGCGAATTTCGAAGATATATGCGTAAAAACCTACAATAAACCGACCTAGGCGTGGCTTTCGTCTACGATAAATTTGGACATCAGTTCATTTAGTGTTTTCACCGACTCGGAGTTCCGGGTGCCTGCGTCGGCGATAGCCTCGGCGGCTTTGAATATTTCGCCTATGCCGATGCTGACCTCGTCCATGCCGTTCTTCGTGTCCGCCGAGATGTCCGATACCTGGCTCATCGCCTTGCTGATGGCCCCGACCTTCTTGCTCATCTCGGAGGCCGAGTCCCTGACCTCGTTCGTCGTGGCGATGAGGACCGAGAGGGCCTCGAGGATCTGCTTCGCGCCGACCGAGAGCTCGCTCGTGGCGTTCTTCATCTCGGACATGGAGAAGGAGACTCCCTTGATCTGCGCCACGATCCCCTCGAACACCGCGCCGGTGCGCTGGGTGCTCTGCTCCGCCGCCTTGATCCGCTCGGTGACGTCCCCGAGGGTCTTGGTGACCGTCCCGGCGCTTTCGGCGCTGGACTCGGCCAGGTTGCGTATCTCGTCGGCCACCACCGCGAAACCCTTGCCGAAGTCCCCGGCGTGGGCCGCCTCGATGGCGGCGTTCATCGCGAGGAGGTTGGTCTTGGAGGCGATGTCCTGGATGATCTGGATCATCTCCATGATGGTCCCCGCGGAGTCGGACACGGTCTTGATGCCCCGCTCGGTCTCCTCCATCTCGGCCTGGCCCGCCAGGGCCGAGGTCTCGAGCTCGCTGGCGGTCTTGAGCTTCTCCTCCGCCGCGTCGGCTATGTTCTTGATGTTGGCACTCATCTCCTCGATGCTGGCGCTCGACTGATTTATCGAGGCCGCCTGGTCGGAAATGAGCCTCGCGAGGCGGCTTATGAACTCGTCCACGTCGGCCGCCGACTTGGCGCTCTCGGAGACCTCGGAGTCCAGGATGCCGATCTTGTTCTTCATGCCCTCGGTGTTAGCCCGAATCTCGTGGAGGCTTGCGGCGGTCTCCTCGGAGCTGGCAGCCAGCTCGGTGGATATCTGCTCCGCCCCCACGGCCACCGACTTGACCTCGGTCATCAGGGACTGGAGACTCTCGATGAAGCCGTTGAAGTGCCCCGCCACCTTGCCGATCTCGTCCTCCGCGAAGCCCTCGGCCCGCACCCGGAGATCCCCGGTGGCCGCGGCCTTGAAGGCGGTGATGTAGTTGCCCAGGGGGCGCATGACCCGCCGGATGAGGAAGAACAGGCCGAGGCCCAAGAAGACCATGAGGAGCACCGCCGAGGCGACGATCCTCCGGGTCGCAACCGCCTGGGCGACCATGGCGGCCTTCAAGGACGAGACTATCTCGAAGGCCCCGTGGACCTCCCCGACCTTCCAGCCCTCCCTGACGCCGCCCGTCGGGTCGACGGTGCCCGCGGGTTCCCCGTGGCAGAACATGCAGTCCTCGGTGAGGCGCACTGGCTTGAAGTAGTAGATATTGTCCTTGTCCTTCGCGACGAAATCCTTGATCGAGCCCGACTCGAGCTTCTTCAAGGCCTCGATCTCGACGCCCTTGGGCTCGTTGGCCGGGTTCCGGGGCTGGAACTTGGGCACCCGGAAGTCGTACTGCCCCTCTTTGGCGTTGCGCCTCGCGATCTCCATGGCCGTGACAATGGGGACCGCCTTGAGGAGGGCTTCCTTGTCGCCCTTCTTGGCCAGGCTCGGGAGATCCGTGATCGTCCCCGAGCCGATGCGCTCCGCCATGGCGTCCCTGGCCGCTTCGACGGTGGCGACTACGGCGCGGCTCTTTTCGAGGATGGCCGCCTCGGCCTGGGCCGTCAGGTCTCGGATGTAGAACTGGGCGATGATGAACGAGACTACCAGCATGCCCGACAGGGAGACGAGGAGCACCTTGGCCTTGAGGTTGATGTCGCGTAGACGCATGGACTGAGTATAAGGTCGGATCGGTAGGCCTTCAAGAAGGTATCGCTTTTTGATTATATATAACCGTACGTTTGCAGTGTAGGACCCGCGGCCCCGGGCCGATATGTAAAAGAAGACCCGGCGTGGGCCGGGGACAGGGCGTCTCATCCAATAAAGTAAAGGAGCCAAAGCAAGGGGAGATGACCGTAGGCCAAAAAGCGAGCGTTAGCCTCCTTACAGCCGTACTCCTCTTTGCGGCCTTCGCCGTAGCGGCCTTCTCGGGCTTGTTCGACGTCATCGAGTCGAGCTTCCGGAGCCCGGCCCTCGCCCGGAGTTTCGAAACCTCCCTCGCGAAGATCGCCGAGGCGGAGGCCCGCTACCACGCGTCCAACCAGGTCCGCTTCGGCGCCACCCTGGCCCAGGACAGCGTGCGCAAGAGCTTCCTGCCCAATATGAGCAAGGCGGACGCTTTCGACAGGGCCAATATCCTCGGGAAGCTCCAGGAGGAGACCGCCGGCCTCTCGGGGATCCGCCTGATCGACGCCAACGGCAAGCGGCTGCACTTCAGCAGCGTGAGCGGCGACTTCAAGTCCAAGTCCGACCTCGAGACCCTGTACCGCAACTACGGGGAGCAGGGCGACCTGCCCTACGACACCGTGGCCGCCCCCGAAGGCTCCAAGGGCAAGCTCCTCCTCGACCCCGCGTCGGAGCGATTCGTCTACAGCCTTCCTTACGCCGACGTCTACGGCCTCTACCGGGGCACCGCCACCTTCCTGGTGTCGCTGGACGGCCTGGAGGCCGAGCTCGTCCACGAGGGCTTGGCGTCGGTGGGGGAAACTCTGGTCTCCGCCGGGAACGGGGGCGTCGTCCTCGGGGTGCCCGCGGCGTTTCGCAGCGCCCTCACCTCCAAGATCGCCGAGCTCTGGGCCTCCGGCGGCTTCGACGACAAGCAGGTGTCCATAGCCTCCCAGAGCGCCGGGGGCGAATCCTTCGTCCTATTCACCAAGAAGGTGGGAGGCGCCGGCCGGGTCGGCTGCATCGTGAACGCCGAAGTGTTCACCCTTCCCCCGGCCATGCGCTGGATACTCCTCGGGGCTTTTTTCGTCACCGCCTATCTCCTCGCCTTCCTCCTCCTCAACATCCGCCAGGACCGGATGACCGTCCTCTCGGACCGCATCAAGCGCTTCCAGATCAGCCTCCTCGAGGAGTACGTCGAGAACAAGTCAGAGCTGGACTTCGGCCGCTGGAGACGAGAGCTCGAGGCCCGGAGGCTCGAGGTAAAGAAGGCTATCAGCTCGAGCGTCGGCAGGGTGAGGAAGAGCCGCCAGGCCGAAGTGGACGAGCTCATCGACAAGAGCTGGGACGAGATCTTGGAAGTCCTCGGCGGCCGAGTGGAGACCGAACATAATTCATTAGGAATAAAAGAAATACAAAAATTGCTCGGGGATGCTCTCAAGAGCGGAAGCTTCGTCTTGCCTGCCCAGGCGGTGGTGGGACAGGCCGCTTCGCCCATGGCCGGGCACGCCTCGTCGGCGCCTCAGCGGATGGCGTCTCCGGCCGAGGCTGAGGCGGTCGAGGAAGCCGAGGCAGTCGAAGAAGCTGCGCCGGTCGAAGAAGCTGAGGCGGTCGAGGAAGCCGAGGCAGTCGAAGAAGCTGCGCCGGTCGAGGAAGCTGAGGCGGTCGAGGAAGCCGAGGCAGTCGAAGAAGCTGCGCCGGTCGAAGAAGCCGAGGCAGTCGAGGAAGCCGAGGCAGTCGAGGAAGCCGAGGCAGTCGAGGAAGCCGAGGCAGTCGAGGAAGCCGAGGCAGTCGAGGAAGCCGAGGCAGTCGAGGCGGTCGAAGAGGCCGAGGCGGTCGAGGAAGCTGCGCCGGTCGAAGAAGCCGAGGCAGTCGAGGAAGCCGAGGCAGTCGAAGAGGCCGTGCCGGTTGAAGAAGCCGAGGCGGTCGAGGAAGCCGAGGCAGTAGAAGAAGCTGCGCCTGCCGAGGCGGCAGAGATAGAAGTGCCGCGTCCGACCACCACTATCCAGCCCGTGGCTGTCCGCTACGCTTCCGATGCCGCTGCAGAGGCGTCGGCCTCTACGGCAACTCCGATCGACGCATCCGCTTCCGGCTACGGTGAGGAGCGCGAAGCCGCCGAAGAACCTGTGGAAGAACTCGAGCCGGTGGAGGAGCTTGAGCCTCTCGAGGAACTCCAGCCCGGCGAAGCTGGGACTATCGAAAGCGAGCTCGTTGCCCGGACTGCTTCCTCCATGGCCTACGAGCTCTCCAAGGCCGAGGACGAGGACATCCCCTTGATCCCCGAGTCCTCGGGCCTGGAGCTCGCGGAGGAAGCCGACTTGTCCGACGTCATCGGGTTCATCGACGTGGACGAAGCCGAGCTCGAGCCTGAACCGGAGCCGGCGGAGGAGCTGGAGCCCATCGAAGCCGAGGCGATCCCCGAGTCCGCTGCGGCCCAGGAGAGTTCGCCGGAGGAGGAGAACTCCGGTCTCGCGCCCCTCGAAGAGGTGGACTTCGAGCTCCTGCTCTCGTCCATCGACCTCTCCTCCCTCGCCCAATGGGAGTCCGGCCCCGCCGGCGCCGAGGAGGCCGATGCGACTCGGACGGCCAGATCCGATCGCGGGTCCCCAGAGGCCGCCCCGGTGCCCCCGGAACTCGAGGGCCTCCAGGAGGCCGACCTGTTGGCCGAAGCGGAACTCGGCGGCGAGCCTGAGGAATCGGAAGGGGGGGAGGAGCCCTTGGATTCCCTGGAGTCCGCCGTCTCTCCCGACGACGAAGTCGCCGTTCCGATCGGGCGCTACCTCGGCCCCTGCCTCGTCTATCGTCCAGTCGACACCTTGTCCTCCTTCGCGGCCAACGAGGAGCTCCCGGTGGTGGGCGAGGCCGAGGACTGGTGCGAGCCGGAATTCGTCGACGAAGACGAGGAGTTCGCACCTCCGATCGAGGACGGGGGGATCATCGAGTACCGGGACGGCGTCTTCAGGCTCAACGCCGACCTGGCCAAGGCCAAGTCCGACGGCTCGGAACCCTTCGAGGGCGATTCCGAGCTCCGGGCCCTCGTGGACTCGGTGCTCGGGGGCGAGCCGCATTCCGCTTAGGCCCCCGACTATCGCCCTCGTGCCCCGGGCGCTTGACCCGCTTCCTTTCTACGGCTAGGGTTGTCTCCCATGGAAGGTCACGCTATCGCTCGGCTTGGGAAACTGGGGTCGGCGATGGTCCTCGCGCTCCTCGTCCTCGCCGCTTCCTTCGCCATCGCCTGGCCCCTGTGGCGGTTCGCGACGGCGGACAAGGCCGCCTACACCGCCGCGGTGGGGATCGCCGTCGCGGCCCTCATCGCCGCCTGGGTGGGCCTCTCCCTGCGGAGGCGGCTGCGCCGTCGCGCCGTCGAGGCGAAGGCCGCCGGCGTCGAAGAGGCCTCGGAGGATCCGGCGTCCCGATGAGGTTCCTCGCCGTATCGGCGGCCTTGGCCCTCGCTGCGGGGTCGCAGTGGGCCGCCGGCGCGCCTCAGCCCGCGGCAGCCTATCCGGTCCTCGGCTCCCTCGGGGCGGACGACTTCGTGTACGCCCAGCAGCAGGATCAGCTCGCCCGGTCCTACGCCGCCCTGAAGGGCGGCGGGAGGGTCCCCGAGCTCGTCATCTACTCCTACACTCCCCGCGCCGCCGTGGACCTCGGTTCCCTGGCGGCGAAGTTGAACCTCCCCTACGAGACCATAGCCACCCTCAACCGGCTCGATAGAGCTCGCCCCTTCGTCCCCGGCGAGCGCGTCCTCGCCTCGAGCGTCCCGGGCCTCTTCGTGCCCACGGCGCCGGGATCCGACCTCGACCTCCTCCTCTCCTATCGGGACCCCGCCTCGGGCTACCCGGTCTCCGTCTCCTCGGGGCGCGGTCCCGAGAACCTCGTCTTCATCCCTGGGGCGCGCTTCACCCCGGAGGAGCGCGCCGTGTTCCTGGGCTCCCTCTTCCGCTTCCCCCTGCCTTCGGGGGCTCTGACGTCCAGCTTCGGCCTCAGGCCGGCTCCCGCCGCCCGCCGCGTCCCGGCGCGTCCCGGCATCGAGCTGGCGGCTCCGGCGGGCGCCGAAGTCTACGCGGCTCGGAGCGGCAAGGTCGTGGAGTCGGGGGTCGACCCAGTCCTGGGCCAGTACCTCGCTGTCGTTCACGAGGGGGGATGGTCCACGGTCTACGGCCATCTGTCCCGGAGGATCGCGAGATTGAACGACGAGGTGGAATCGGGTATGATCGTGGGGAACGTAGGATCCACCGGAGAGTCCGCCGGGCCCCGCCTCTACTTCGAGGTGCGGACCCCCGGGGCGGCCCGGGATCCTGAGCCCCTCGCCCCGCAGGTGAAAAAAATGAATCGTCCGCTTCCGGCGACGCGCCCTTCCTCCTCCACCGCGGCCGCGAGGGACAGGGAGGGACGATGATCCGCCTCTTCTCTTGGAACGTGAACGGCGTGCGGTCCTGCGCCGGCAAAGGACTCCTCGAGTGGATGGCCGAGGAGAGTCCCGACGTGCTCTGCCTCCAGGAGACGAAGGCCGATCCCGCCCAGCTCCCCAAGGAGATCCTCAACCCCGCCGACGGTTCGGGGGGGGGCTACTGCAGCTACTGGGCTTCGGCGAAGCGCCGGGGCTACTCGGGCGTGGCCATCTACTCCAAGAAGCAGCCCCGCTCCGTCTCCTTCCTCGGCGAGCGGGAGTTCGACGAGGAGGGGAGGGCCCTCGTGGCGGACTACGGGGACTTCGTCCTCGTCTCGGCCTACTTCCCCAACAGCCAGGAGGGGGGCAAGAGGTTGGGCTACAAGCTCGGCTTCTGCGACTCCGTCCTCCGGCTCTGCGACTCCCTGGTCGCGCAGAAGCGCCACGTCGTGGTCTGCGGCGATTGGAACATCGCCCACGAGCCCGTCGACCTCGCCAACCCCAAGGCCAACGAGGGCAACCCGGGCTACCTTCCCGAGGAGAGGTCCTGGATGGACAAGTACCTCGCCTCGGGCTACGCCGATTCCTTCCGGCGCCTCCACCCCGAGCCGAACCAGTACACCTGGTGGACCTACCGGGTCCCGGGGGCGCGGGAGCGGAACGTCGGCTGGAGGCTCGACTACCACTGCGTGGACGAGGGCCTCCTCCCCGCCGTCGCGGCCTCCTCGATCCACCCCCAGGTCCTCGGCTCGGACCACTGCCCGGTCTCCATCGAACTCGATCTCTAACAGGAGTCTCTCGATATGCGCATCCGCTACAACGCCCCGACGACCCTCACTTTCACGATCATCTCGGGGCTCGTCCTCCTCCTATCCGGCACGGTCATGCCGCGGCTCACCACCGACTGGTTCTCGACCCCCGCGCCCTTCCATCCCGACCGGTTTCAGGACTACTTCAAGCTCGTGAGCCACCCCCTGGGCCACGCCAGCATCGACCACTACATCTCCAACTTCAGCTTCATCCTCCTCCTCGGGCCCATCCTCGAGATGAGCTACGGCTCCCTGGCTGTCCTCCTCATGATGTTCGCCACCGCCCTCGTCACGGGGCTCCTCCAGGTGTTCTTCTTCCCGAACACCATCCTCCTCGGGGCGAGCGGCATAGTCTTCATGATGATCCTCCTCGCCTCCTTCACCAACTTCCACAAGGGCGAGATCCCCCTCACCTTCATCCTCGTCATGATCGTGTACCTGGGGCGGGAAGTGTTCAATGCGGTGTCGGCCAATGTGTCCGGAAAGCCCGACAACATCTCGCAGTTCGCCCACATCATAGGCGGACTCGTCGGCTCCTTCTTCGGCTTCCTCAGGCCGAGCAGGCGGGTCGCGGACCGCTCTGGCGCCGAATAGGCCCGCGGCCGGATAATAAGACTCGAGGAGGTGCGGCATGGCATCCAGGCTCGGCAATTACCTCAGGCATCTCTTCCAGGCGGTGGGCGCCCTCGCCATCATCGTCCTCATTCTCCTGGCGATCCAGGCGGCCTATCACCCCTTCGATCCCTACCTCGCTCGGGCCGAGTCCCTGGTGAACGAGTGGGACGCCAACCTCACCACCGAAGCCTTCAGCGGCATAACCCTGGGCAGCCTCGGCCTCATCCTCGCCCTCTGCATCTTCCCGATCTTCATTTCCAAGATCGACGAGAAGTCCTATCTCCGGAGCCTCTGGCGGGGCCTCGTCGCCGCGGCGGTCTTCTACCTATCGAGCGCCCTCTACGACTTCGCCTCCAAGTTCGGGCGCATCCACTTCATCGTGTCCATCTTCGCCGTCGTGTTGATCACCGCCGTGGTCGTGGAGGGCGTCTCCCTCGCGGTCCGCGCCGAGGACGAGAAGTCCCTGCGCACCGACATCGTCGCCTCCATCGCCTCGGGCCTCCTCTTCGGAGTCCTCGTGAAGCTCGCGGGCTACGGCCTGGAGCTCCTGAAGAGGAAGATCTGAAGGATCTCCGGGCGGCCCAGCGATCCGTCGGTATTCACAGATCCTCTTGGAGAAAAGCAATACTGCCTGATTTAAAGAGGGTGGCTTGACTTAGGTCCAATGACCCGAGGCGAGAGCATTAGGACGAATGTGAGTGTAATAAAAAATTACTTTATCGGAAAAGCAAAAATAAGCGATCGGGTCATTAGCGCTAATAAAAATATTCTAACAATATTTTATCTAGAGGGTGTTACGATTTATATTCTCTGTGTAGGTTATTTTTTTAGTATCTCGCTGCTTATCCAGCCATCGCGGCGAATGTCCTCTTGAACGAACGAGACGTGGGTCCATCCATCTTTCTCCTCGATGATCGATACAATGAGCCCCGCGTTGACTATCGATATCGTTGGGAAGCGGGTACTCGCGCCGCTTCGCAGGTTCGCTTTCTTTATCACCAGGGCGGTTGGGGCTTCGGCCGGAGACGGAGAGTCTGCCGGGCTCAGGGAAGATGGACTCGCGGGACTCGAATCGCCCTCGTAGCTATTTCCCGAGCTGCTACTCATATGGGAACTATGGGAAGCGTGAGACGAATGGGATGCATGAGAACTATGGGAACCATGAACAAGGAACATAAAAGACTTCCCATCATGCATGAACCTATTTAGCTTCAGGGTCGATAGGTTGAAGCGTTTTTTCATTTTAACCTGCGGCTCGGTCTCGGCCTTGCCGTAATGCACCGATGCCTTCGCCTGGGAAGCGGGGAGTATCAAGATGAGCAAGGATATTAATACGTATTTTAACGTATCCATAATGATCTATCTTCCTTTAATAATGTACCATCTTTTCCCTTACCGGAAGACAAAACTATCGAACAACCTCCTCATCTCGCCGACTGGGGAATTCGCTTTCTGCGATGACTCCATTAGTAGAGCGCTGGAAACTGGTACCGAACTGCCCGAGGACACCTACGTCGAGCTAAAGACGAAGCATTTTCTATGTAACGAGGAAGAAGTCGCCGACGAGGAACTAATCCATTCCGTTCGCCGTCAAACCAAGCTGGGGTACCTCGGCGCCGACTCTCTCCTGCTCATGGTAGTACCGACCATAGAATGCAACTGCGCATGCGTCTATTGTCAGGTGTCGAGCCGGAAAGGGCATTCACGCGCCAACCGCATGGGGTTCAAGAATGTATACGCCTTTTGCCTTTTCGCTCTCTCGCTGCCCCATCGTGATATAAAGGTAGAATTCCAAGGGGGAGAACCGACACTGCACATCGCTGCCATCCAGTTCATCGTGAGGTTCTTGGAGAAGCACAAGGATGAGTATGGAAAGGCAATTTCGTTCGTAGTCTGTACTAACCTTTTGGGAATCGATGGACGATTAATCGATTTTATCGCCGAGCATCATATCGATGTCTCGACATCCCTCGACGGCGGCAGGCGGCTTCACGACCTCAATCGCCCCTCGGGGGAATTTAGCTCAACCTACGAGGCGTTTAGAAAGAGTCTCCTCATGTTCCGAGGCCGGGGGGTCTATCCATCCGCCCTGCTCACGATTACCGATCATAATATCCGAGAGATCAGGCGAGTAGTCGATGAGTATGTCTCCCTCGGCTTTCCTTCGGTATTCATCCGTCAGCTCAATAACTACGGATACGCTTTCCATAACGGGAATATCCAATACTCGGACGATGATTTTATGGAATGCTATGCGGAGGGCGTTGATTACATAATCGAGCAAAACCTAGAGAAGGCTGTTCCTATTAGGGAGGAATGGTTTTCTATTCTTCTCAAGAAGGTCATGAGCCCATTCCTCGACGGATTCGTGGACGCCCAGAACCCCGCGGCCCTCGCGAGGATGTGCCTTCTCGTAAACTACGACGGGAATATCTACCCTTCCGACGAGGCTCGCATGATCGCAGAGATGGGGGATGAGCGATTCCGCCTAGGCAGTCTTGCGGAGAATTTAACGTATGAAGGAATGCTCGATCGCTCGCGGGATTTCTCGCGGCTCCATTACCTTGAGGAAATTCCGGAATGCATCGAGTGCCCTTACTCGCCTTACTGTGGCGCCGATCCCGTACGTGAGTATTACGCGGCGAAGGTATCCGGCGAGTCGTTCTGCGGGAAAAAAAAGAAAATGTTCAACTTCCTGTTCTCGAAGATCGAGTGGGCTTCGCCCCCCGCGATGAAACTCTTCAGGAGCTGGGCGAATGACTGAGATGCACCATGAAGAACCTCTGCTATATGTTCCCCATGGCGATGGCCATCTCTGCCTCTCGGTCAACGAAGGGCTAAAAACCGACCGGCGCGGAGATTATCGTTGGCTCGATCCCGGTAAGATCTACCTGCTCGATAACGGGAGGCTGGAAGAGACTACGATGCTGGAAGGCGATTGCCTTACGCTGATACCGACGCTTTCTTGCAATGAGGGCTGTCTCATGTGCCCGCAGCGGAAAGGGGAGACGGACATAGGGCGGCGCTCGATGCTGGTAGCGCAGGCGATAGATTTTTCCCGCATCCGACAAGTATATATAACCGGTGGGGAACCTTATACCGATCCTGCCCTTCTTGAAGCGATCGTCGCCTTGATCCCCAGTGATATCGAGGTTTCCATATTGACCAATGGCACACTCGACCTCCTTGGCTCTTCATTCTTGCTCCGTGAATGCTTGCGTTTCTGCATTCCGCTCTATGCCAGCATCAGCGATATCCACGACCGTATTGCTGGCTATAGGGGCTTTTATAGGACTATCACCAACCTCTTTCACCTCGGAAACAACGGCGCGATCATCGAGCTGCGCAATGTAATCACCAAGGAGAATTATAAAAATATGCCGCTTTACGCACACTATGTCTATAATAATCTCCCTTTCGTGGCGAATGTCGCATTCATGGGGATAGAGCTCATGGCTGAGGCCAAAGACAATACCGACGACCTTTGGATAGAACCTGGGGAATATTCGCCATTCCTGATTGAGGCGGTCTCGTACCTCACGGGGAGCGGAATCCATTGTGATCTTTTCAATATGCCTTTATGCACCCTTCCGCCGGAGTTAAGGCAGTTTTACGTCGCTTCGATCTCCCCTTGGAAGCGTTCCTATTCGGCCGCATGTGGAGGCTGCGGCCTCAAGGCTCGATGCGGAGGGATGTTCTTCTCGTCGATGCGATCCTATGAAAGGAGCATTTCTCCGTCGATCGCCTCGGGTGAGTGAACCTATTCTCTAGCCCCCAACTCTTTCTTTGTTCCCTTCCCTTCCTTAGCCGATCATAGCCGGCTTTATCGCCAAGCTCACCTAGGCCGCCCCGCTAGATGCTCCTCCGCGGAGCAATATATATTTTTCCGCATGAAGTGCAGCACCCTGGCCCTCTTCGCCCTCGCTCTCGGAGGGCTCTGCATCGGCACCACGGAATTCGCGGCCATGGGGCTCCTGCCCTTCATCGCCGGAAGCTTCGGGGCGACAATCCCCCAAGCCGGACGCATCATCAGCGCCTATGCCCTGGGGGTCGTCGTGGGCGCCCCCATCCTCACTATCCTCGCGGCGAGGCGGGACCGGAAGTTTCTCCTCCTCGGTCTCATGGCCTTCTATGCCCTGGCCAACGCCCTCTCGGCCTTCGCTCCCTCCCTCGGCTGGCTCATCCTAGGGCGCTTCCTCGCGGGCTTGCCCCACGGGGCTTTCTTCGGGGTGGGGGCAGTCATGGGGGCTCATGTAGCCGGCGCCGATAGGCGGGGTAGGGCGGTGGCGATCATGATGGCGGGGCTCACGGTGGCGAACATAGTCGGCGTGCCCTTGGTCACCTGGGCCGGGCGGGTCCGTGGCTGGAGGCTCTCCTACGCCGCGGTCTCCTTCCTCGGCCTCCTCACCGTGGCCAGCCTCGCGGCCTGGACCCCGAAGCTCCCGGTAAGCGCCGGGGCTTCCGTCTCCGGGGAGATCCGGGCCATGAGGAATCCGCCGCTTTGGATGGTCTTCGCCGCCGGAGCCATCGGTTTCGGAGGGATGTTCTCGGTCTACTCCTACGTCTCGCCTCTCCTCACCGAGACCGCAGGGCTTCACATAGGGGATGTGCCTTTCGTCCTCTCCCTCTTCGGCGTCGGCATGACTATTGGAGCCCTCCTGGGCGGCCGGCTCTCGGACCGTTCGGTGGTGAAGACAGCCCTCGCTGGCTTCGGCCTCACGGCCCTCGTCCTCTTCGGTATCGGGACCCTGGCATGGAGCGCCCCCGCCGCGGTGTTGGGGATATTTGTTCTCGGGATCGTGACCCAATTCCTCGGGGTCTCCCTGCAGGCGAGGCTCATGGACCTCTCGCCTCGGGCCCCCTCCCTCGGTGCCGCCCTCTGCCACTCCGGGCTCAATATCGGCAACGCCTCGGGAGCTTGACTCGGTGGGATGGTTATCGCCTCGGGCCTCGGAAACCTCGCCCCGGCCTGGGTAGGCCTCGGCCTCACGCTCCTCGGCGCCTTGGTATTCGTCCTGGCCCTCGGCCCGGCCAAGCGGAAGTTCGCGATCTAGTTCGGGCGGTCCCGGCGCCGCCTCGGCCCGGCGGCCCCCTGGCCCCGTCGGCGTCCCGAGAGGGCGAAGGGCTAGGACAGGAGGTCCATCCGCGCGAAGACGTCGGCGAGGCTCTTGCTCGCCAGGACTACCCCCATGAACCGGGTCCCCTCTATGGCCGTCGCGGGGCCGGTCTCCAGCGCCACGTAGGGCCGCGCCTTGCCCTCCTCGAACCAGTAGGCGAGGCTGATGCGCTCGTCCTCGATCTCGATGGCCGTCACTCCCTTCTTGCCCACGGCGCTGCCGGAGTTGAAGAGGCAGGGCAGTATGATGTCCCGGCCGTAGAGCCCCCGGCCCCTCCTCCTGTCCCGGATCCCCATGCGACAGAACTCGTCCTTGAAGACCGCGACGATCCTCTCGATCTCGGCCTTGCGCCCCTCCGAGGCGCCGCAGTACTCGAGGCAGAGCCTCTCGATCTCGTAGCGCAGCCGGTCGTACTTCGACAGGGACTCGAAGAGCGGCCGGTGGGTGTGGCCGATTATCGAGACGATGCCGCTCCGGCTGGAGAACTCGTAGATCCTCCGCTCCACTCCGTACCGCCGGCTGGAGTCCTGGGAAGGGCTCCGGTTGTGGATGCCCAAGGTGTGGAGCACGTAGCGGATCGCGGCCCCGCTCACCGCGTTGTGCTTGACGAAGAAGCCGGAGGCCTGGTGGCCGTGGTACGCGTAGAGCCGCCGGTTTCCCCACTCGAGCCGCAGCCCCGGGCTGAGGGGATAGGGGTAGCGGGCGTCCTCGAGGAGATCTTCGTCGTGATTGCCGTAGATCTTGTGGAGCCGCCCCTCCCTGGCGAAGCGGTCGAACGCCGCGAAGACGCTGCCCCAGGCCGCGCGGATCCGCTTGAGCGGGAACTTCTGGAGGTCCTCGATGTCCCCGTTGAGGACCAGGGTCGAGCCCCGGGGCAGGTAGTGCCTGTCGAGGACCGCGGCGAGGAGCTCGCCGTTCTCCCGGAGATCGTCCCTCGACGAGCCGTCCCCCATGTGGAGATCGCTCAGGATCACGATCCGCGTGCCTTCGCCTACGGAGGCCGCCGGGGCCGAGCGCATCTGCTCGAGGAGGGCCCTGGCGAAAGGCCCCTCTCCCCCGATCCCGCCGTCCCGGCATCGGGACGCCGGGGGAGATGCTTTAGTGGACATGGGGCCTCCCCGTACCAGGATAGCGCGTCCCGGGGCCAGGCGAAAGGGCCGACGGGCCCCGGCTCCCGCACCGGCGCGGCGTCAAGGCCGCGCCGCGGCCTTCCTCGGGGGCAGAATCGCGATCACCGCGCCCGCGGCGATGAGGGCGCTCGTGGCGTAGAACACTGCGGGCGGCAGCTCGCCGAAGAAGGCGAAGGCGAGGATGCCCGCGAAGATGAACTGCCCGAGGTTCACGATGGACACGACCTGGGGCGGGAAGCGCAGCATGGCCCAGTTCATGATCGAGTGGCCCATGATCGTGGGGCCGATGGCCAGCCCGGCGGTCATGGCCACGTCGGTCCAGGTGATGCCTGCGACCGGATCGATCCCGAGGACGAGGGCTACCCCGAGGCAGAAGAGGCCGCCGATGTAGTAGAGGGGCACGAGGAAGGACCAGATGCGTCCCGAGGGGTTGTTCCGCCTGCCGATGGTGAGGTAGGCGACGAAGAGGAGCATCGCCACGAAGCAGTAGACGTCCCCTGCGAAGTGCTCGGGGTCGCTCCGGTAGTCGGCGAGGGCGAGGATGGTCACCCCGGCGCAGGCCACGGCGGTGCCGACCAGCTCCCGCCTGCTCGGCCGCGACCCGAGGAGGAAGAAGGCGAAGAAGGGCATGACGACCGGCGACATGTTCACGATGACCGTCGAGTTGCCCGCGAGGGTCCCCCGGGCTCCGACTATCCAGGCTATGAAGTGGAGGCCGAGGAGCACCCCAGGGATTATGGCCGGCCAGGCGAGGCTCGCCCGCGGGCTTTCGCCCCGGGCCTTCAACTCTTTAAAAAAGAAGGGCGTCAGGAGCACCGCCGCGCCGAGGAGCCGGTAGGAGGACTGGAGTATCGAGCCGATCGTCGAGGCCTTGATCATTATCACCGAGGTGGCGGAGACGAAGGTACCGAAAACCAGGAGACCGACCTGAGCCCTGCGGCGGCCGGATGAGGGAGAGGTGGTTTTTAGCTTCATCGCTTAAAAAAGGCCCGGCCGTAAGGCCGGGCCGATTCTGTCCTATGGGGTAGACGGATTAGTAGCGATCGTCGCGGCGGGGCTTGTCCATAGCCTCGTTGACCTTGAGCTGGCGACCCTCGAACTCCCGGCCGTTAGCAGCAGCGATGGCGGCCTTGGCCTCCTCATCGGTGCTCATCTCGACGAAGCCGAAGCCCTTCGAGTTGCCGGTATCGCGGTCCGTGATGATCTTCGCGGACACGACGTTGCCGAAGGTCTGGAAGTAGGCCCTCAAGCTATCCTCGTAGGTGTTGTAGCTGAGGTTTCCGACATAGAGTTTCTTGCCCATGAACTGATCCTTCTCCTGGGGCACTGCCCCTATAAACTGTAATACGCTTATCTAGGATAAGCGTGAATGGGATGGAGTCATGGACTGTATCTTGAGTGTTTCGAGCGAATTGGCAAAACGAATGTCCAATAGCAGTCTCATGCTTCAAATCTTATTAATTATATAGCACACCCTCGAGAGTTTGAAAACTGGGGAGAGTTAAAAATCGATCATATTCGTCTATCGCGGCCCCCGGAGCGCCCTCGCGCGCCCCTCTTCCCCTTCGGCTCGACCATCCGCCCTACGGCCCCAATGGAGGCCGCAAGGCGTTATAGACACATAAGTATCAGTATATAAACGAGTTACAATCGTACATCGCCTGGTGAGCCATCGCTCTCTCAACTGCCCGTCGGAGCAGCCTCAAGCCGAGAGCTTGGCGAAAGCCTTGAGCCAGTCGGCCTCGAAGCGCTGGATGGCTACGTCCACGGCGGGGGATGCGATCATCTGGCGCGCGACATCCGGTGGAATCGTCACCGCCTTGGCTCCGGCGAGCAGGCACTCGAGCACCTGGTTCGGGGTGCGGAAGCTGGCCGCCAGCACGGAGCACTGGGGACGGTGCAGGTCCAGGAGGTTCTGGAGGGTCTGTACGAGCTTGATGCCGTCGCCGCCCGTGGCGTCGACTCGGTTGACGTAGGGGGCTATGTACCGCGCTCCGGCCTGGGCCGCGAAGAAGCCCTGCATCGGCGCGTAGACCGCGGTGCCCAGGGTCTCGACGCCCCGGGCGGTGAGCTCTTTGATGGCGGTGAATCCAGCCGGCACCGCGGGTATCTTCACGACGAGCTTGGAATCGAGGTCCCTGAGCATCTGGGCTTCCCGCATGATCCCTTTCGCGTCCCTCGCCAGGACCTGGGCGAAGAGAGTAGCCGAAGGCCCGACGATCGACCTGATCTTGGGGAGGAGCTCCTTGAGGGGCATCTTTCCGGCGGCGACTATGCTGGGATTGGTGGTAATCCCCGCGAGGGGGAGAATCGACGATAGTTCTTCGATTGCCTGTAAGTCCGCAGTATCCAGAAAAACTTCCATGAATGCTTCCTTGAGTTACAGTATACTGAAAATAGCCAAAATTCAATGCGGATAGCTGTGGATTTTACGGTAGGATGTAATATTATTGAAACATCCGCATTCGCTAAAAAGAGAATTTAAAAGCGGTATCTCGAGTTATTTCTCTAATTTTTTATCTATAAATAAGATATTTGTGTTGCGTCGACTGGACATGGGCGTAGATGCACTTCTTATAAATCGGTTTACAAACCCCAGAACTAGCTGATTAAG
>Ga0268360_1001445_pt1 | contig 24567 bp, 13 predicted proteins | sample BioMet11_FD_192465 | JGI IMG/M metagenome (GOLD analysis project Ga0268360, IMG submission 192465) | Sewage microbial communities from Oakland, California, United States - Biofuel 11 (Illumina Assembly) | ecosystem: Engineered > Wastewater > Sewage > Unclassified | place: USA: California... | reverse complement strand
GATGCGCACGTCGTCATCCATGAGAAGCACGTGCGTGAAGCCCTCGTCAGACTCGAGCGCCGCGATCATGCCACGCGCAAAGCCGCCGGCACCGCCCACGTTCTCGTTGGGGATCACGGTGACGAGGTCGTCGGAGAGACCCGCGGCGTCGAGCGTCCTGCCGTTGTCCACCACGAACATGTGGAAGTGGCCGGCTATGGGATCGGCCTCATCGGAGAGGCCCGCACGCACGAGCTCGATGTTGGGGACGATGTAGTGCTCCTTCCTGAACGTCGTGGTGGAGAGCGCGAGGCGGACGTCGTTCACGTCTGCCTCGTCCACCTGCGCGTAGTAGTACGCGGACAGGAGCGAGACGGGCTCGGCGCCCGAGACGAGCTCGAAGGCCACCAGGTCCACGCCGCCTGTAGGAAGCTCGACGTCATAGGCGACCCCACCCGCCACCGGCGTGCCGTCGGCAGGGTCGAGGGACAGCGACGAGAGCGACCTCTCGTCGTCCGTCTCGCCGGAGGCCACGCCCATGACGCGCAGGTCGCAGCAGACGGCGGACGTCTCGAGATGAAGCCAGACCCGCTCCACCCCGGCATACCTGCGCCACTTGATGACGGGACAGGCGTTGAGATAGGTGAGGAAGTCGGCCGACCCGCTCACGACGAGGACGGAGGCGCTCTCGTCGTACGAGACGGAGCCCATGGTGCGATAGTAGAGGTCGGGATGCGCGGAGACATGATCGGCAACCTCGAGCATGATGTTTGAGAGCTTGTGCCTGATGGTCAAGAGTGACTCCTTCGTTCCAAGGTGGGCCGCGCGGCGCGCGAGACGTCGGCCCCACGATTGTACCAGTGGGCTATACGACGACCCGATAGAGGCGCATGTCGCCCTCAGAGAGCACAACTTCCAGACCAGGCGTATCGTCGCCCACCGCGTTCACGCCCACCCAGTCGGTCGCGTCGTACGTGAGGAAGTGCGGCTGAACGTCAGCCTCGCCCACGTCGAGGAGAAGCACATAGCCCACGCCCGCATCGTGCGCCGCCGCGGTCACGTCGGCGTTGGTGCCAACCTCGTCCAGGTGGAGGCGCAGGGTCCTGCTCGCCGCAGGCTCCCCTTCGTCAAAGTCCGCGTTCAGGCTGCGGTAGTAGGTATGGAGGCCCACCGCCCCATAGAGGAAGGCGCTGCCGTCCTCGGGAAAGTTGTACACGAGGTCATCGCCCACGATCGCCTTGCATCGCGTGGCAAACGAGAGCTCGGTGGCATCAAGGTAGGGATTGTCCTCCATGTCATACTCGGAGGCATTGGCCGCCGTAACGAGCGAGAATGCCGAGGCGTCCTCCCCCGGAAGCGCCATCCCGTAGACGAGCACGCAGACCGCCGCCACCGCAACGAGCGAGACGACCACGGAGGACCCCTTCGCGGACGGTCGCACGCGAGCGACGCGACGTCGCGTGACCCTGGTCCAGACCGCCGTGACGGCACGACAGACGACATAGAGGCCGAGAACGGCAAGCGGGATGGCCATGATCGCGCAGGATGATGCGGTGCGAAACGGATCGCGGTACCAGAACCCCGCAAGGAGGTGCTTTAGCCGACCGTCCGTGGCCACCGCGAGAAAGTGAATCGCGAGCATGGAGACGTACGAGAGCGAGAGCCAGAGATAGCGTCTCTCGTGCAGCGTGTAGAGACCACCTACGACCACCAGGATGGCAAGCGCCACCTGCCTCATGGGGTCTCGGTACGCAAGGAGCAGAAGTTCCGTGACGGCCTCGCCCTTCCCGTACACGGGCCACCAGTCGATGGAAAGCACACCGCTCATGAAGGACGCATGGTAGAGCGCAACCCACACGACCGCCGCAAGGGCGAGAAAGGCCGCGACGAGCGCCACGCGCACGAGGGGACGAGCGCGGTCCGAGACGTGAAGACGGTCGGCCAGCCCCGCCATGCGCCAGGCGCAGAGCGGCCAGAGAAGCACGGCGATGGTGAAGATGGCGTTGGGCTGCGTCACGGCAAGCGCGCAACAGCCTACGACGAAGGCCGCGAGGAGGGCAAGGCGGTGACGCGCTCCTCGCACGGGATCGATGAGACAGGCAAAGCAGGCCGCCACCGCAGGTGCCATGGCAAAGCTCGCGAGGTTGCTGCAGAGCAGACCAAAGGTGAGGAGTCGCCACGGAAACGCCACGAAGGCGACCGCCACGAGCGAGCCCAAGGCGACCGCCTTTGGGTGATCGTCAAAGACATACGAAAGGAGGACGTACATGCTCGCCGGGAACACGATCGCCGCGAAGACGAAGTCGAGGGCGTTGAGCACCAGCGACACCGCGAAGCCCGTCGCCTGGTAGACCATCGCGCCCACCACGTGCCAAGCCGCCGGATAGAACCCGCCCGGCAGGGCGGCGCCATACCCCATGCTATCGGGGTAGTTGGTGGCGTCGAGCACGGAGAAGGCCCCGCTCTCGGCGTAGGCTCGTATGCGCGCCAGGTGAAAGACGGTGTCAATCTGTCGCGGAAATGACTCGGGGCCATCCATCACGCTCAGGAAGCAGCAGAAGCCCACGAGAACTCCCACAGCCACGTAGCAGGCAAGGACCAGCCAGCCTGCTCGCAAAGAGACGCGAGACGGACCGAGGGCGAGCGCCTCTCCCCCACCGCGAGCCCGCGAAAGGGCATACACGACCCCCGCCAGCACGAGCGCAACGGCCAGAAGCACAGCCCACGAGGTGACGACACCCGCGGCCGTGAGTGCGATGCCAACGGCGGCATAGAGAAACATCGAGACGAACGGGGCGGACGCCACGGCGAGCGGTGCCGAGAGTCCCGCCCCGCGAAGGGCGAGCGAACCAGGCACGTAGAGGAGGACGACGGCCACCACGACCGCGATGAGGAAGGATGGCCACATGAGGGCGTCGCCTATGAGACTTGCATGTAGCTCGACCCCTGGTCGAGGTTGTCGTTGAGGAAGGGATCGCCTAGGGTGCGCAGACCGGGATGTCGCACGTCAAAGAGGGCGAGCCCGGCCGCGGAGTAGTCCGGCGCGTTGAAGGCGTTGTCGTAGCGTCTCCCAAGGTTCGGGGTCTCGGCGACCTCGAGCTTGACGGTGCACATGGAGACCATCCGCATGCCCGTCTCGCGAAGGCGGACGCAATACTCGGCCGCACCCGTCTCGTCGGAAAACGCCTCGTCAAAGCCACCGACTGCCTCAAATGACGCACGCGAGGTGAGAAGGCCCTGCAGCCCGACCGCACTCACGTCCTGGAAGGCCCGCAGGTTGCACTCGTATCCCGGGAAGTCGTCATCGTAGCCTCGATAGAGCGGCATGATGCGACATCGGGTGACCGCCACGCCGTAGCACTTGTTGACGCCGCCCCGGTAGAGCACCTTGGGGGCAACGGCGCCCACACCCGTCATCGAGCACATGCCCACGAGCTGCTCGATGGGTTCCGGCGTCATGAAGAGACAATGGTCATCGAGAAAGAGCAGGTAGTCACCAGTGGCGACCCTGGCGCCGGCATTGAGCCGAGCATAGCGGGTACCCGCAGGCGCTTCCACGAGGCGCACGCTGGTGGGAATGCCCTCGGAGACACGCTCGTCCACACGACCCACAAGCACGAGCTCCATGTTTGCATGGGCGTCGGACTGGCAGAGGGTCTCCACGAACTGCCGCGTGGTCTTGGGGTCGTCGCCGCAGTCCACCACGACCGACACGCTGCCGGACACGTTGCGAAACCACAGGTCGTGGAGGTTGAAGATGCCCGACCCGATGATGTCCGCGTCGATGTCCCGGCGCTCGAGCTGCCCCTGGATGGCCAAGCGGCAGGAGCGAAGGCTGTACGGCTTGGAATCGGGGTTGGTGGCGGTGGAGTTGGCGCTTATCCGCCAGTGGTACATCACGCGCTGCACGCCACGCACATGGCGGGCGTGCCCGGTGCACCAGGCGATCATGTTGAAGTCCTGGGAACCGTCGAAGCGGGCGTCGGGCGTGGGCATGGCCTCGATGAGCGAGCGTCGGATGGCCATGAGGTGGATGGCGTAGTTCTTGCAGAGCAGGAGCTCCGGCGAGTACTGGGGCTTGAAGAGCGGGTTCATGTGCCGGAACTCGCCCGTGTCAGGATCCTGCTCCACGAGGTCCTCATCGCAGTAGAGCACATCGATCGCACCATCCGCGTTGAGCGCCTCGGCGTATTCGAAGATCAGGTCGGAGTCGATGTAGTCATCATGGTCGAGAAAGCAGCAGAAGTCGCCGGAGGCAGCCTCGATGCCATGGTTCGTGTTCTCGGTGATGCCGTGGTTGGCATCGAGCGTCACCACGCGTACGCGCCCGTCGCGCACGCGCAGGGCCTCCACGGCGGCAGCAAGCTCGACGCGCTCGGGACTCGCGTTCACGAGAACGAGCTCGAGGTTGTCATAGGTCTGCGAGAGAACCGACTCGGCCATGACGCCAAGGAAGTCGAGCGGGGTGCGAAAGAGGGGCACCACGATCGAGAAGCAAGGTCGATAGGTCAGGCGACCGGCACGGTGGCGCTGCTCGGCAAGCTCCGGCTCGCTTCGCCGGTGATGCTCGAACCACAGGGGGTAGCCGGGAGCCGTCCACGCGTCGACCGGAAACGGGTCGGGCAGATCGCCTGGCGCGGTCAGATGCCTTCTCATGAATCCGTACGTCCGTCGCACCAGGTTGATTGGGTTGTCCACCCTCTCCGTCCTTTCTTGGGCGCATTCCCCCTAGCCGAGCTTGGTCCTCACGTACTCGTCCAGCTCTTCCTCCCAGTCGCGCGGCGTGAAGCCGGTCGCCTCGATCTTCTCGAGCGAGAGCGCCGAGAAGTGCGGTCGAGGAGCAATCGGACCCTGGGCCGTGGCGTAGTACTCCTGCGTAGAGACGGGCACGACCCGTTCCGCGTTGCCGTTCGTGAGCTTGAAGACGCGTGCGGCGATCTCGTGCCAGTTTCTGACGGCACCCGAGCCCGTGAGGTCATAGGTGCCGTAGGGGGCATGCACATCGAGCAGGTGGAGGATGCCCTCTGCCATCTGGTCGGTAAAGGTGAGGCGTCCGATCTGGTCGTCCACCACCGTCACCTGGCCGAGCTCGTCCGACGCGTCGGCGCACCGCGCGGAGAGTGCCGCCATGGTCTTGACGAAGTTGCGTCCGTCGCCGATGACCCAGCTCGAGCGGGCGATGTAGTGCCTGGGGCAACCCGCGACGGCAATGTCACCGGCAGCCTTGGCCTGTCCGTACACGGAGAGCGGCGAGAAGGTCTCCTCCTCGGTATGCTCCTCGGCGGTGCCGTCAAAGACATAGTCCGACGAGATGTGCACGAGCGTGATGTCGTGCTCGGGGGTCTCGGCGCGGTCGACGGCCGTGTAGGCACCGCAGTTGATGACGGTACCGTAGAGGTCCCAGTCAATCCTGTCGTAGGCCGAGGCATCCGAGAAGTCGAAGGTGTCGATGTCGTTGCAGTCAAAGCCCGAGAGGCCACGCTCATCGGCCAGGGCCTTGACCGCTCGGCCGAGCTGGCCGTAGCAGCCCGTGACGAGCGTACGACGAGGCGCCATGGGAACGACGTCGGCAAGCATGGGATGGTGCAGGTCGGCCGCGGAGAGCTCGCATTGGTCGAGCGGGATGGGCCACTGAATACCGAGCACTGGGTCGGCGAGGTTCACGAAGGTATAGGTCTTCTTGAGCTCGGCCGACCAGTGGGCGTTCACGAGATAGGTGTAGACGGTGCCGTCCTCCAGCGCCTGGAAGGAGTTGCCCACGCCCTGTGGCACGAAGATGGCCTTGGAGGGATCGAGTGTACAAGTGAAGACCTGGCCGAAGGTCCGACTGCCCGCACGGAGATCAACCCACGCGCCGAAGACGGAGCCGCGAGCGATGGAGATGAACTTGTCCCATGGCTCGGCATGGATACCGCGCGTGACGCCGCACTGCTCGTTGAACGAGATGTTGTTCTGAACGACATGCAGGTCGGGCACACCGAGGGCTGTCATCTTGGCGCGCTGCCAGTTCTCCTTGAACCAACCGCGACCATCGCCGTGAACGGTAAGGTCAAGCACCTTGAGACCATCAATGCCCGTCTCGGTGACCTTGAGGTCCTTCTCGAAATCCATGCCACGCCCTTCTCCCACACAAGCCGTCCTTACGCATTAAAAAATGCAGCGACAAAGCAGCTGCATTGCTACTACCCATTCTAGAGCATTATCTGATTCTAAAGACATACAGGCAAAACAGGCAGGACGTGATGCAGCGATTCCTACGATATCCTCGCAAGAAGAAAAACCCAGAGAGACAAAGACGTAATCGCACAGTACGTGCTTTCGCTACAAGACTTCTCCCTGCCCGCGCTCAAAGCCAGAGCACAAACGGGGAACACAAGAGGGAGCAGATACCGTGATTGCATTCCATTTACCGCCGGCAGGCCAACTGGCGTTGGCGGACAAGCTGAAAGGGAACAGGAGACTCGGCTACTCAGTTGGACAAGGTCACAGAAATGTGTAGAAGGACATAGATCTGTTGCAAGATGCTATTTGGACTCATAAATCATTTTTATAGTAATCAGGGCATTCCTTTGAACTGGTAGTGCATGAGGACGTACTTTGGTCATGAGTACATCCCTGAATCCCATCCCGCTCCTTATTGCCAAGGCCCTTCTCCATCCACTTGTCTATGCGTGAGAAAAATGCTGGAAAGTGCCTATCGATGAGCGAGAAGAAAGGAGCCTCGATAAATCTCTGGCGCCCAAAATCGATGATCATACAGACGCAATAGATAACTGCGGAAGCAACGAAACCTGTTGCAATAATGCTAAGTGCAGAGGAGTAGTAAACATTGCCGAATCTATCCCACAAAAAGGACCGGACGAAGTCATTGTCGCTGAGAAGATATACGCCGAGGGCTGCACTTGACACTATGTTCACTGCACTTATGCTACCTATATTGATGTTATTGAACAGAAGGAAAATGCTGATGGAAATTAAAAGGGTGAGAACAAATGAATCACTTGCCACATACACCTGATAGGGAGCAAATTGTTGAAGCGCATTAATGTTGATGCACTGCGTGTAGTATGCATATGTCCATACGACGAGAACAATCATACATAACATTCCTATAGAAACTGCACTTTCGGTTCTTATTTTTATATTAAAGAGTCTGATGTACCCACCGAGAAGATAAAGAAATATAAACCAACCAAGCTTTGATTCAAGCCAAGGAAATCCTTCGATACTCGGTATGAGAGAAAATACGATAAAGAGAAGAACGAGAAGATGCTTGTAGGCAGAATGCGCCATAGAAAAAATAAGTTTGTTAAGGAATGGGATAAGTATGTATAACGCTGCGTATACTCCGACAAACCAGTTCAAAAACACAAGTGGAGTAACGCTCTGTACAATGACGGATCCTGTTATGGCATCTGGTTTATATACAAATATGGCAAACAAAACTACCATCGCATAGAACCATGATTCGGCAATTATGCGGAACAACGATTTTGCCCTGAATCTTTGCCTAACCATAAAGTAGCCAGTAATAAGTACAAAAAGATCGACACCCACCTTTCCACCAATAGCGAGACATGCGATTACGACTGTATGGTTTGGAATCTCGGTAACCCAAGAACCACCTGCTGCCCATAAACCATGAACGGAAAAGTGATGGAGAACAATTAAAAACATTGCAATTATTCTCAGAAGCTCGAAGTTTGAGTCCCTTACTCTTTCTCGCGATATACCCATGGCGTTCTTTCTCGATTTAAAAGAGTTTTGCATAAAACAGATGGCTCTTGTTTAAGAACTTTCCAAAGTATACTGGAAAGAAGAGAATATTCCAGCTTGTGTGGGTGGTTAAGACCTTTCTGGCAGCGTTATCGCCAGGGTCAAACATCTCAACATGACGAGTGCAATGAGGTTCCGTTATCCAAGCGATGAATGAACACGTTTTGTCGCAGTAGGGTTCGACACATCCGGAGGCATCTCGACACGCCACCAGAGTTTGGATGCACCACATCCCGCAGGAACCCCCAAGATACCTTTGACGTGCATCTTTTCGGCCATCACAGAACCCAGTCCCCGCCGGAAACCTCCTCATGTACAACAATCCACTCAGGAACATCGACCATCGAACACTCCACCACCTCGCTCGGTCTGACTCATTTACACCATTTTTCTGATGCACCATCGCATAAGAAGATGCGGATGCGATTAGGCAAGGCGAAAATATCAGCACAGGCTAGGCGCGAGTGCTTGCAGGCGTCAACGACAGTGGGCTGCTTTTTCTTGTCGTTGCTTGCCGCGGCCACCTTCGGTACGTCGGGCGAGTTCAAGGTCACGTCAGCCATAGATACGTCAATGCGAAAGACAGACAAGTAGGCGCAATTTGCATTGTAAACTCCCTGTACCCGCGTCTAAAGTCCTTCACCGCTCACCTCAAGGAAGTGCCAGCGAAATGACTTCATAATCATCTCGCCTAGTTCAAATGAGCAAAGGCGGCAAGCTAGCAGAGCCAAGCGATAATATAACCTTGCAAACTATCCTCAGGCTACGGTCTTCTATTGACCCTGCTTGGCGTACTTGGCCTCGGTGGCATCCTTAGCGTCACGCCACCAATCCTCATGCTCGGTATACCAGGCGATGGTCTGGTCGAGGCCCTCGGAGAAGCTGGTGTGAATCGGCTTCCAACCGAGCTCGTCCTCGAGCTTGGTGGGGTCGATGGCATAGCGGCGGTCATGGCCGGGACGGTCGCGAACCCAGTCAAAGGCATCAGCTGGCTGACCCATACGCTCGAGGATGGCACGAAGCACGTCGATGTTGTTTCTCTCGCCGTTGGCTCCGATGAGATAGGTCTCGCCAATGCTGCCCTTGGTGAGGATGTCCCACACAGCGCGAGAGTGATCCTCGGTGTGAATCCAATCGCGGATGTTCTGACCGTCGCCATAGAGCTTGGGGCGGATGCCGCAGAGGATGTTGGTAATCTGGCGCGGAATGAACTTCTCCACGTGCTGGTAGGGACCATAGTTATTGGAACAATTGGAAATTGTGGTGCGCATGCCATAGGTACGAGTCCACGCACGGACGAGCAGGTCAGAGCTGGCCTTGGATGACGAGTAAGGCGAGCTGGGCTTATAGGGGTCATCGGGCCTGAAGCGCCGTGGCTCGTCGAGTGCGAGGTCGCCATAGACCTCGTCGGTCGAGACGTGGTGGAAACGCACGTCGTACTTGCGGCAGGCTTCGAGCAGACGATAGGTGCCCACGACGTTGGTCTGGACGAAGGGTTCGGGATTGGCAATGGAGTTGTCGTTGTGCGATTCGGCCGCATAGTGCACGATGGCATCATGGCTAGGAACGATGCGATCAAGGAGATCGGCATCGCAGATGTCGCCCACGACAAGCTCTACGCGATCCTTGGGCAGACCCGCGATGTTGGCGGGGTTGCCCGCATAGGTAAGCTTGTCAAGAACGGTCACGTGCACACCTGGGTGATTGTTCACCACGTAGTGCACGAAGTTCGAACCTATGAACCCACAGCCGCCCGTGACGATGATGTTGGTGGGCTTGAAGGAATCAGCCATAGTGGTGTCCTTGTCTTCTCATGGGATATGACAGTCTACGAGAGTACCCCGCTCCATACAAACTTGATTTTAGGCCAATGTGTCGCGTCGACAAACCCATAGGTCACTCACCCTCTTGAAAGCACATGAGGGAGAGCCTCTTTCGGCTTCACGCGACCATCTCTTTTCCGTGATGGTACGGCACGCCAGCGACAACCCTAACGCTGGATACAGAATGGACGTGCTTCCGAAACCTATCTCTCTACCCGCCCGGTATGCCATATTTGGTACATGGGAATGCTACGATGTAATATGTCACACTCAAACGCACGCAGATGAGATGAAGGATGTAGTATGACGGAGCATGGCACGAGGCCAGTCGTAGTGGCCTTTCTTTCTTATAGCATTTTTTCATTCATTGCAATATTGGTTGCATTTCTTTCATTGTTATCCATATCAACAGGTAGCGCACGCTTTCCCCTGGTGCCGCTCTCACTTCTTCCTGCACTTCTCCTTGCGACACTCTTCGTTGTCCTACTCAGACGCTTTGGCAGCTCGGCACGAACTCTATTCCTTCTCCTCGCCATTCCCTCAGCTTTTGCATTTGCCCTTTTCATCCTTCCCGACCAGATACCTGATGAAATTTGGCACATCTTTCGCGTGCTGAATTTCTGGAAAAGCGGAAACGGAGACATGCTCGCACCAACAGCTTTGACCTATGGCGAGATGCCCACCACGTACGCAGCACTCGCGAACTGCCTGTCTCAGCCAGCGGACTGGCAGAATCTTTATACCGTCACAAGAGACATGTCAAGTTATCTGAGTCATCTGTACCTTATTCCAGGCCTTGCTGCAGGTATGGGACAACTTCTAGACCTCAACCCCTTCGTCGTCATCTATATGGCAAGGTTGGCAAATGCGCTGCTCTTCTTGTTTGCTGGATTCTGGATTATCTCGATAATGCCATTTGGTAAGACACCCACTGCAATCTACCTCTTGAATCCAGTTATGATTCAGCAGGCCGCCTCCTGTTCAGCTGATGCAATGGTCAATATTATTACGCTTCTGTTTATTGCGGTAGTAATTAGATACCTTCGCAAAGAACATCTCAACAGACGGGACATCTGCATCATCGCTGGACTAGCTTTTCTCGTATGCATTTCAAAGTATGCATACGCCCCGTTGCTTCTCTTGCTGTTTGGGTTTCTTCCTAGAGCAAAAAAGAGAGCCGTACGGATTGCCATTCCGGTTACTTTTTTTGTCTTGTCTCTGGCAGCAATCTGCTTCGTTCTCATCTTCTACAGGCAGGGTACGTTTGAGGCCACCGTCGAGCTCATGCGAACGCCCGGTACATGTGCATCCGTTTTGATCAATACGGTATTTATCGCAGGGCCATTTTGGGTCGAAACGTTTGCTGGCCAAGCCCTCGGCATTCTCACGATAAACCCGTGGGTACCCGCGTTCTGGGCCTATTGCATAGTTTTGCTCATGAGTCCCATCTGTAACAACGATGATGACGAGACGAATCTTTCCAGTATGGAAAAGTGGATTTCGGCCTTAATTGTCATTATATCCATAGGAATGATCACTCTTGCACTTCGAGACTGGTCAATGAGCGTTGACAAGAACTATGACTACATCTCGGGAGTTCAGGGGCGCTATTTTATCCCCTTCCTACTCCTGCCCATCCTTGGCCTTGTCCGAAAAGACGGTTCCGCTCGCAGGTCTCATACGAACGAAGTCTATGCACTTGCCATGGCTTTTATCTTTTTATTGGACGTCTTTGCCATTATCGCCAAGTTTAATTAATGCCTCGAGAGTGCATCAGGCGTCATTGCTCTTCTCGCTCGAGGAGTACGCCCGTGAGATGATCTTGGCAATGGGGCTTGGCCAGAACCGACGAAACAGCTCGAGGTCCTCGTTAGCCCTCGTGTTGTCCTCTATGTAGGAGGAGGTCGCCGAATCCTCGTGGATACGATGGTACATGAGGATATCCGAGGAGTAGTAGAAGCCCCCCTCGAGCCGAGAGAGATGTTCCCACGTATCCCAGTCGAGACTGCACTTCATCGTGACTTCGAAAGGCGGGTTGGGACAGTTCCTTCGATTGAACGTAACCGAGGGACAGCAGATGGGCGAACCGAGCGAAAGAACTCGCCTTCGCCGGGAGATGCTGTCGGCATTCCTTCCATCCTTCAGAGGCGCGAGAAGCCTTCTCTTCGTGCTCAGCAGCCTGTTCTCGTCCACCCTCCTTCCCGCACGAAGCTCACCGTAATCGCTAAAGAAGATGAGTGATGAGCCTGATCGGGAAAGGGCGGAGATTGCCGTAGAGGCATAGCGGGGACAGTAGACGTCATCCTGGTGGGTAATCGTGATGTAGTCTGCCGTTGCCTGCGAATAGGCAAAGTTCCAGTCTTGGCCAATGCCATGCTCTCCATCATTCACGACAACCGCAAGCCCATAGTCCGCAGCTATCCCATCAAGCCAGGCGCTCGGCGTCGCCGTGGCGATAAAGACCTCGCTCTTGACTGGGTGATCATCACCGTCTTGCTGGTTGAGGACGGATTCGATGCATTCGCGCAGATAGGGTGACTGACCGTACGCGCAAATGGCAAAGGCATGAGAAGCCATGATGAGATTACCTCCGACCATAGGCCATAAGAGCCCACCTAAAGGTTTTGGGGTGACGGACAAAGAGCCAGACGGCAACGCGATTCTGAAGCGCATCACCAGTCGGCCTTGCAGGAGAGACGTAGCCGCGGCTTTTCCAGCCGGGCAGGTTCTTGTCTAGCCACTCCCGATATCGAGACAGATTGCCAAGGGTCCTTTCTCCCCCATCCCCCCGCGCGGTATAGAGGAGAAACCAGACGACGAGCCGGATGAACACGTAGTTGTTGAGGGCTTTGTCAAAATCGGTGCCCACGTCTCGCAAGCGCACAAGTATCCGATTGATGGCCAGCTCAAACTGGAGGCCCTCGGACCTGCGTTGCACCGTACTCGAGACACTGCCCGGGTTGAGGAACCAGTTATACCCGCAGTACGGAATCACCACGCTCTTTTGCGAGAGCGTGGTGGCAGGGAGCGTGAAGAAAAGATCCTCGCTAATGTTCACGGGTAGGAACTCGAGCGAGGCACGACGTACGAACTCGGTCCTATAGAGCTTTGCCCAGGCAGCTTCCACCGCATAGGGGGCCCATTCGGTTCCGGGAACGGGAGAGACCTGCGTTCGAACGCGCCCGTTCTCGTCGGGCCTGCGATAGCCACCCAGCACGATATCCGCCTCGCCATCCCCTGCGGCGCAAACGAATGACTCAAGATAATCGGGATCTAGGTAGTCATCGTTGTCGACAAAGACGATGTAATCTCCCGTCGCAAGCTCCATGGCCCTATTACGAGCCATGGCGGCACCTGCGTTCTCGCGATGCTCGACCACAAAACGCCCGGGAGCATCCATGGCGTAGCCATCGAGTATGCTTGCGGACCCGTCAGAAGAGCCATCATCAATGGCGATGATCTCGAAGTTACGGTAGGTTTGGGCAAGGACGCTGTCGATGCATCTCGCGAGGTAATCCTCCGCGTTGAACACCGGAATGAGGACGGAGACCTTCAGGTCGCATCGTCCTGAGGATGACTCGCAGCCATCTGCTTCGAGGGAACGTGCCACGATGGCCCTCCTCAGGTAGAGTGCGGCGACAACGGCCCCCGTCGTCATCGAAGCGATAACGACGAAGTTGATCCCGTTCATTCCAAAGGCCGTCTCAAGGGGAACCATCAACAGCGCGCATGATGCAAACGCAACAACGTTTGAAACAAGAAGCCCACGCATGTCCCGGCAGATGACCAGCACGTCCGAGAGGAACCACATCAGTGCGATACATCCCGTGCTTATAAGCACGTATGGAAAGAGGTACGTATACGCCGCAATACTCTCTCCATAGACCCTCACGAGAACGGGCGACCCGACAAGGGAGAGACCGACGACCATGATCACGATGAAGGCCACCATGAGACGTATGGTCTTGAGGAGATACCTCACGAATGCCCCATCCTCCCCGGACTCCCACCTCTCTGCCAAAGGCACCAGAGAAGGAGCATAGAGATAGCGTGCCAGCGCCTGGATAAGCACCGCAGGCGTTGCGACGGCGGCATAGAGCCCAAGCTGGTCGACCCCACAAGCCCAGCTGAAATACTGGCGAGCGACCGAGACGACCATGCTGATGAGAAGGGTCGACACGACGAGGGGCAGGCATTTCCTCAGAAGCGCGGCAATGGTATTTGGCGCGATGGCAGGCCGAATGCGACCAATCCGAGATGCATGGGGAATGTCATAGAAAACCGTCATAGCAAGGCCAGCGAAGAACATTCCAAGGACGGCAGCGTCAAGGCTCTGAAATGCTACCAGTCCACCGGAGAAGAATGCAATCACCGCCACCCCACGTAGGAACTGAGAGATGCCGATATAGTCCATGCGCTCGCCGCGCTGATCGACACCATAGAGAACGTCAACGAATGCCTCGTCGATCTTAAAGAGCATGTAGAGGAGGATGGTAATCGTCGTTGCCTGGCTGTCTCCGACGACGATCGCGTAGGGAACGACGAACGCCAGCCCGATGACGGTGGTTACCAGTCGAAACCCAACGTAGCAACCCTGAGAATATGCTCCTTTGACATCCGAGACCTGAAACGTCCTCATCGAGTAGGTGGCTATCGGATTGAACATGTTCCCAACGGTCATGGCCAAGGCGAGGACACCGGAACCAACATAACCGCTGGACAAGGTCACGACGAGGACGGTCGTCAGCCAAAGACACCCTTGGTATGTAAGGCTGCCAATGGTATTGAAGAGTATGTTCCGCCTGACTGAGAGGGGCTCCGGCGGTACCGTCTTCTCATTAGCCTTCAATGTCCGATGCCCACCTCGCTTGAAGTCCTCGTCTCCGTACTTCGTCATCCTACCGCAGGCCCTTCCTACTCATATAACCTGAGCACATCGTCCCTGATGAGCGACCAATCGCGAGAGCAAGCGGTGGATAAGCCTCCCTTGCGCAGTGTTGTACGCAGCTCCGCATCATCAACAATGCGTTTAATCTGATCTGCGGCATGTTTGAGATCACCACGTTCGTAGGTAAGGCAGTTCACGCCATCCTCGATATACTCGGCGTTACCCCCGTTGGGAAGAACGACCGTCAAGCCACCCGTCGCCATCATCTCGAGCGGTGGATAAGAGAAGCTCTCAAGAATGCTTGTCTTGAGGAGAATGTGACAAGCCCCATACACCTTCCCCACCTCATCGTGAGGAACGGCATGGAGGAACTTATCCACACGATACGTCTCCTTGGGTTTCCCGTTGTATGACATGTACCAGATTTCGTACTTTGCCGAATCGAGAAGATTGATAATCTTGAATGCCTCGTCAACGTTCTTATACTCGAAGGTAGAATCACCTTCTACGAGAATACGAATCTTACCCGTAAAGTCACGCTCGGTCTCAGGAAAACTTGCCTTGTCAATTCCGTTGGGGGCAAAGCGAGCCTCGTGACCATATTTCTCGTAAAGCCAGTTCTGACACCATTTAGAGATGGTGAGATACTCCACGTTATCTTGGTTATACGTGGCCTCACAGGCAATGCGCGAAACATCTCCGGGAAGAAAGAAGTCCGTCTCATAGTTCTGCACGAGATAGCCTATCCGATTGATATGCGAGTAGCCCAGAAGAGACCAAAGCGTATCAAAGAAAGTTGCCACGCCAAAGTCAATCCTGCCGCGCATCGTGTACTTCTCGTCGCGATTTCTATTACTTTTGATGAAGCAGACTGGAAGTGTACAACCATTGATTTTCTGGAGGGTCTCTTTGCTTCCCCGATCATTATCCACGAGTGTTACGTCGTATCCAGCTCGTTGGAGAAAAACTGCATGCCTGAGACCCACGAGCACCCCTCCACTCGTATTGAGACTCGGAAGCACAAATACGATGTTCTTGGTCTGGTGTTTTGTGATATACCGTGCGAGTGCCTGTCCCGTACCCGCAGTGGTCGCGTTGGAGCGACACCACGTAAATGCTGCTTCTCCAAGGCGTACACGCTCATCAGCATCGTCAAGGAGATGGGATATCTCGCGATACCACTCGTACGGAGTGGAGCAAAGCACACCAGTTTCGTGGTTCCTTATCATGGTGGCAAAGGAACCTATGTTGCTCGCAATCGTAGGGACCTTGACGAGCGCAGCCTCAACCCACTTGTTCTCCGATTTGGCCTCGTTGAAGACCGTATCTGTAAGCGGAGCAAGATTGATATCCACGCTCGCGATGAGACGGGGAAGGTCACGCCACTCGCAAAAGGGACTAAACGTAATCCTGTCCCAAAACTCCTCAAGCTCTTTCGGCACATCAAGCTCGCCTACTACGCTCAGACGGGTATTCGGACGCTCGTGCATCACCTTTACAATGGCAGGCAGAATCATCTCAAAATCAGAGTTATGCGTGATAGAGCCAGAGAAATAACCAAGAACAAGGCCGGCGGCCCTTCGTGCGGAGTCAGTCTCACAAGCCCAACGCCACTGTCGTTGCTCGATGGCCTGCACTTGGTTGCTCTTTAGGGTTGGGAGAACGTCACGCTCATAGAGCGCCTGATCGGAGAAGTGAACCATCTCCTGTGACGCCACGTTGCGGTTGATGAAGGTATCGGGTACATAGGGAGCCAGCTCACGCGCCAGGGCTTCCGTCGTGGTGATGAGGCCATCACAGAGTTCCATGGTCTTACCCATGCGCTTGACCCCATCGTCGTAAGAGACCTTGTCAGAGGGCACCATAGCGGCGACAAAGGGAATCTGGTCGGTGAACTTGGTATCCACCACGAGGTCATCGATGTCAAAGTACACGCGCTTGTTGAGCTGGTGCGCAAGCTTGATGAAGTCCCCTACCATGGTCGTATAGGGACAGCGAAATATCACGAAGTTACGTGCAGAGCAAACCGCCTCAAGATTAAGCTCCCATGCATTGATGCGTAGTGTGGAAAGGCCCGCTGCCTCAAGTTGCTGAATCTGGTGGTCGACACGATAGCGGATGGGATGCGGCACGGCATAGTCGCAACCGTTGATGAACAGAACGTCCGCAAAGGTGCAGGGATCTGGATTTTGGCTGGCAAAATCATGCGCCAGACGATCCCCTTTCATAATCTTGAGAGACTTGGAGACAGCATTGACCAGACCTTCGCGCTCTCTCTTTGCCTGAAATAGCTCGAACTGTCTAGAAAGGTCCATGGAGACTACCTCCTGTTGTCATCAATTGGCGGGAAACCAAGAGCCGCACCATACACGGGATTGATCTGAAACTGATCATCCCAGTTGAGACCACACGCATTTGCCTCTTCCATGGCACGATCGGGTGACATCTCAAGCTCCACCGCAGCGGCACCACGTCTGGTAGCAACATCGAGAACTGACTCAGCCTCGTGCCTTGGCATATTACCATAATAGTGCTCGATGGCGTATGACCTAGCCCGTCTCCCCATGGCTAGGGAGAGGCCTTGTTCGTGCGCAAGCCTCTCTAGAGCGGTAGCCCACTCGTCTGGCGATGCGCAGACAAAACCCGTCTCGCCGTTTATTATCGCCTCTTGGTACGCAAAGGTAGGAGACGCGATTGACGCCGTGCCCACGGCACCCGCCTCGAAGACCTTGAGAGCGGACTTGCAATTCGTGAATGCATCAACTACGAGGGGCGCAAGAATGACGTCTGCCGAGGACTGGATGGACTGAAGTGTCATGTAGTCTACCGGGGGGAGCAGGATAACCTTTCCCTTAAGGTAGAGACGAAATACGTCCTCGGGAAGATCAAGCCTACCCACAAGCAGGAGACGCGCGTCTTCATGCGCATCTACAAAGGTACAAAGCATGTCGGACACGAGTGCAAAGTCTTCCGAGTGGCTTTGGGTACCACTGAAGTAGGCAATAGTGAACGGGTGAGCGCAAGCCTTATAGGCGGCAGCCGAATCAACCACGAGGTTGGATATCTCTACCTGCTCATCATTGAGCGTCGAGTGGATAACCTCGCAGGGCTTGTCAAATCGCCCCGAAAGCCTACGCGCAAGATAGTCCGTCGGCGCAATCAGCGTGTCACACGTGGCGGCAGTCCTGCCAAAGCGATCACACACGCCATACCAGAAGCTCTGACCAAACGCATCGTCATCCGTCACACCCATGGCTCGCACGATGCGAGGAGCGCACTCCACACCGGCCGCGTCATCATCAATGAGGTAGGCAACAGGTTTGCCTATGGCATGTAGGTGTGCAACGAGCGTCTGCACATCCGGCCTCGTGCGCATGCGAACAAGCACCACCTCTTCAGCGGCATCGAAAACCTCGTTAAGAAGCGCAATCTCTGATACGAAGAAGTACTCCGCGTACCAGCAGTCGGACTGAGCGAGTGTCTCATGGACGTTATGCCCAAAATAACGAAACGTGGGCGTATCACCGCTTGTCATCTCATAGATGAAGGCCGCGCACCGGTGGCCAGCACGATGAGCAGCGAGAAGACCGTCCGCTCGTTCGGAGAGCCTTCTGCATTCCCACGGAGCAGCATCGAGCTCGAGTGACGGCAGTTCGATTCCACATGCCGAGAGATAGGTATCCACAGGCTTTGCATCGCTCTCGCAAGCACCACGTATGGATTCAATCGTAAACTCACGGTTCGTGAGCCAATGAGCAAGGGGATACCCGGTTTTATCGGTTACCCAGAGCTTACCGACAAGAGCGCGGGCAGTCTCGCCGATCCTCCGACGAAGAGCAGAATCGTCCACCAGAGAAAGAAGCGCTGAGACCCACTCTTCGGTCGAATCACACAAAATACCCGTCTTACCAGACGTGATTACCTCGGCAAAAGCGCCAACGTCACTTGCGACGGTGGGTACTTCGACAAGCGCCGCCTCCATCCACTTGTTCTCGGACTTGGCTCTATTAAAAAGAGTGTCTACCAGCGGAGCAAGGTTAACGTCTATGGAAGCATAGAGCTTCGGAAGCTCGCGCCAGTCAACGTTGGGCACAAGATCGATACGGCTGGAGAAGGGTTTGAGCTCCTCAGGAAGGCCCGAGACGCCCGTCACGGTGAGACGGACCATCGGACGAGCAGAAAACACTTCGGCAAGCGCCGGCACGATAAGCGCAAAGTCCTCATTGTGCGTAAGTGAACCGCTGAAGTATCCAAGGCTCACGTAGTCACGAGGAGGCTCATCTTGACGCACGAGACATGCGGCTGCAGAAAGCGTGACCATCTCGGAGGATGCAACATTACGGTTGATGCGGACCATGTCCACGTACTTGGTAAGTTCGCCAGCAAGAGCCCGCGTCGTGGTGATGGCACCGTCACACAGGCGCAGCGTCTCTCCAATCCTCCTGACGCCATCGTCGAACACGGCCTTGTCCTCATACGACATGTCACGCACAACGGGAAGATCATCGGTATAACTCGTGTCGATTACAAGGTCATCAATATCAAAGTAAACCTTTTTGCCATGCCCATGAGCCAAGGCGATGATCTCGCGAACGGTACTATCTACAGGACACCTGAAGAAGAGCAGCACCTTGCCTCGTGCCTCGTCAGCCAATGTCATGTCCCAGACATTTATGACATGCGTCGATACACCCACGCGAGCAAGTTGCTCGACCTGGTGGCCTACACGAAAACGCGTATGGTGTGACACGAAAGGGTCACAGCCGTTTATAAAGAGCACGTCAGCTTCCGGAGCCTTAGCCGATTCGTCTGCTCGATGACCACGAGAAAGCACACCGTGAATCCGTCTCGCCGTCTTCGTGAAACCATCATCTCGCAGCGAACGGACTCCTTTTGCCAAGTAATCCAATGATGTTCCATTCATTCGAATGAGAATCCTCCAGTCCCGTTGTCATTCCCAAGATATTTTATGGCACCGCGCATTCCATCAACAGATATGCGCAAACACGCCAAAAGATAAGCAGAAGCGTTATGAATGTGCGGCATCCTCATCCGTTAAGCTAATCAAGATAAATTACGAAACCATCATCATCGAAAATACACTATCCATCCCCAAAAGTTGAGCTCTGTCACTACGAGCCTCTCACGTGTGCGATTCTAGGAGCAGCAAGGCCAAGAGCATACAATTCCATCATGAAACTGCAATTATGCATTTATACTAGGCGGGGTATCATGTGAAGGAAGATTCCTGTGTCAATCCATATTTCGCTAAAAGTGAACCCTTCGCATTCAACTACCATCTTTTGCGTAATGCCAACAATAGAGACAAATGACCACCAGCACTTATCTCGTCCAAAGTTCAATCAGTTGCGTCCCTGGAGATTGAGTTACATGACATCCAGAACAAATCCATCCATTGCTGTGCTCGTCCCTTGCTACAACGAGGCTCTAACGATTGGCAAGGTCATTGATGATTTTTGCCATGAACTTCCATCGGCGACGATCTATGTGTATGACAACAACTCGTCAGATGACACCTCTGCGATAGCAACCTCACATGGAGCCACCGTCGTATACGAGCCCCGACAGGGCAAGGGCAATGTCGTTCGACAGATGCTACGCGATATCGATGCGGATTACTATGTCATGGTCGATGGTGATGATACCTATCCTGCGGAGAGCGTAAACGACCTGCTTGCACCACTCCTCACGGGCGTGGCTGATCACGTAGTAGGCGATCGTCTCACAAACGGCACCTATGGCGAGGAGAACAAGCGCGCCTTTCATGGGTTTGGTAACGATTTCGTTCGTTGGCTCATCAAGCTGCTCTATGGTTTTGAGTACAGCGATGTAATGACTGGCTACAGGAGCTTTACGCGCGCCTTTGCCAAGACCCTTCCCGTGCTCTCCCCCGGATTCGAGATTGAGACAGAGCTATCCATTCACGCTGTGGACAAGCGTTGGCGCATTGCGCAGATACCCATCGACTATCGCGATCGACCAGAAGGATCCGTCTCCAAGCTCAATACGGTATCTGACGGTCTCAAGGTTCTCAGAATGATTGCAACGCTATTCAAGGACTACAAACCACTTGGATTCTTTTCGCTTCTTGCGCTCATATTTCTTGTGATTGGGCTTTGTGTTGGCCTTCCAGTCATATCCGAGTTTAACCAGACGGGTCTCGTCCCTCGGCTACCATCCGCAATAGTCGCGGTGTCACTCTGTGGTCTTGCTGCACTCCTCTTCGTTTGCGGACTCATTCTCGATACCGTCGTGAAGGGCAGCAGACGAACTTGGGAGATAGAAGTAATGTCGGAGTATTCCCGTGAACAAGAGCTCGGAAAGCAACATTAACTGGCATCGAGCCATTTCTTCCTACTGAAGAAGTTCCACAGCATTACGACTGCAGTCGCAAGAATCTTCACCCCCATGTAGTAGGGCCCGTTGGCATAATCGATTCCAGCTGCAGCAAACGCCTCCTGTCCCAGCCACATAATTAGTTCATTTATCGCAAGGCCAATGACAGACAGAGTCACAAAAACAATGAGCTCCTTCCGCCTTGACAGATCATCTCGACGGGTGAAGACATAGCGCATAGACGCAATATAGTTAAAAATCACCGATACGGAAAAGGAGACGGCCGCAGCAATAATGGGGTTGAGTCCTAGCAACTCGCGAAGCGCAACCATCGTGCCAAAGTCAATGACAAAGGCAATGGCTCCCACCACGCCGAACTTCAGGAACTGACCAAATAGAGCTGCTTTTTTCAATACCCCTCCTCAGAATTTTGGGTTGTATGCTCTTCTCAAACTCAAACTATGAGGCGACAGCGTACTCAATCCTATAGACCGTATATGGCCCAGATGTCTCCACTGGCTTAAAGTTCATATCATCGGTATTCCAAACCGTAAGGTCTTTGGCAGACAACCAATACGTTGCCCCTGTTGCTCGTACATCATCCGCAGTAAGTGTAACGGCAAAGTGATCTGAGAATATCATCCCAAAGCCTGTCTCACTTCCAACTGCACAGTCAATATAGGCATAGCGGTTGTAGATGTCCGAATACGAGCCATCAGGGTCGAGAGCGGACCAGAGTCCTAGGTTTGGATAGGTATTGACGCTATTGATGACCGAGGCCCCATTTGCAGCCAAATATTGACCTATTATAGAATTATCGCTTAGCCAGATAGCTTCGGGTGAGTCGGAGACAACCTCTTGTATCGTTGTTGCTAGGTCACTCTTAGTAAGGGCGGCTGCGCCCTGCTGCACCGGATTCACACAGAGTCCCGCCAAAACAACGACGCTTGCTACCATGACCATCGACTGCCCACGTTGAATCTTTAAACGCTCGGCAACACTGCGAGGCATAGTCGCCATCCAAGATATGACAAACGTCACGGTAAAAATTATCATGCACTGCCATCCCCCCATCGCCTTGGGAACTGTCAGGCATGCAACGACAACGAGCACGAGAGAGAGCGCCAAGGCTATAAGCACGGACGATAGCATGCGGCTACAACGCCTCATCGCGTCGCGCGTCACCTGAGCCGCACCGCACGATTGACCTACAGCCATTGCACGCACAAGCATAACGACGTCCAGATAGCCAAGGGGAAAAGACAGCCTCTGCGTTTGTACGTTACTCAGAAGCATCACTTTGCTAAGCCAGATAGGAAAGCCAAAGAACCCATAAGCCAACAGTATTGCCTCAGGTATCAGCAGACAGATAAGACCAAGATCTCTATACCGGATGGCCATCACCACTGCCATGATAAGCCCCAAGGGAAAGAGGGCAAAAAACGTGGCAGCCTCGCAGACGTTAGGAGAGTATGCGTCCGCATTGATTGGGGAGACAAGGGTTGTGGTCGTGTTTGCCAACAAGGAGGAAAGTCCGCCGCCCGTCTCAAGGCGCGAACCAGGATACACCGTCCCCGTTACGCATTGAAGCACATCCCAAGACCCAAGCACAGCCACAGTAGCAAGCCCACCAAAGAACGCGAGCGACGGAATAAGCATGAGTACCGATTGCAGGACGCTTGCCCTTATCGTTCTCGCATTATCCTGCTCCTGTATCCAACGAACAATTACCCAAATTCCCAAGCCGCCAAAAACGTAGATGAATGGAATCTGCCACGAGGGATAGAGTATAAATGCATAGCAGCAGAGAGACCAGCTCAAAAGAGCTGCATATCCAAGCCGCGATGGGCGTGACTGAGCCCTCAAAAGCCTGTTGAGCAAAAGAACGAGCCCCTGACCAAAAATCAGCAACTCCGCGGTCCCGTTGACCGCAAACCACCATTGAACCAAGGGTGAGAAGGTCACCAACATGGCTGCGAGACAAGCGAGCACGTCATCACCCTCGGAGAGCAGACGGGCAAGCTCAAAGGTCACAAGAAAGACAACCACAAGCCTTGCCGTCCAGAAAAAGGCCAGACCGCGCTCTGGATTCATAAAGAGATAGCCCCAAAGGAAGGGGCGATAAAGTGTGGCGATTGCCCAGCAGGGCTGTCCGTACACAAGGGTCACGTCAGTGTTACCCCCGCGAAGAAGAGAAGAAATGGCTTGGTTGCCCGAGGCGGCCTGTGAGAAGGAGAAAGGCGTGAATACAATCCACTCATCAGACCTGATGGAGCGCGGAATGCCAAAGAGAGTGCCTTCGTAGCCAGAGCCCCAGAGAGCGACGGATGATCCACTAATCTTTAGCACGACGCATGCAACCACAACACACACACCGATAATCACACGATGGCGAATAACCCAACGAAAGAACCCGGGTATGCAGCTTAGACCATAGAGCACAGTGAACGAGAGAATAAAGTACTTAGCAATTCGAAGCATGGAATCCGAAGGGAGAAGACCGGTAAACAAACCTATCGTCTCTCCTGTCCTCGCAAGACATGCGGCATCATGAAAGAGCTCGGCATAGATTCCAAGACAGAACGACGTCACCAACGTCAGGACCAAGAAGGGGATACCTCGTCTCGTGAACGGGCTACGCCCACGCGTAGTACGAATGCACAATACGTCACCTTGTCTCATACGCTATACACTCCAAATTACACGACGCAACCGGACGATCTCTCATGAGCTATGGAGTACATTGTAGGGCAGCTTTTTGCCACATCGGTACCCGCCGCGCGCTAACCCTCTCGCCTACAAGCAGACCTTACCCTGAAAAAATGTCGGGGGAACCCACACAACCATACGTGGCCTCCTTGACGACGTCTTACATACCGCCCATGCCAAGTAGCGCCTAGTAAGAGATGACTCTCGTGCCCAGAGGGATGTTGTCATAGATCCATTCGGCGTTCTCCGTAGCAAGACGCACGCATCCATGACTCACGCCCATACCAAGGCGACCATCCATCACGGTCCAGGAGTTCTGATAGTAGAGTATAGAGTGAAGCAGGTAGTCACCGTAGAACTGCGTGTAGAAATAGCAGGTAAAGCCAGACCCGAAGGAATACCCTTTACCACTCACCGTGAAGCTGCCCTTGACCGTGGGGGTGGAGTCCTTGCCGTCGCCACAGGCGTACATCTGGATACACGTCCAGTTCATATAGCCGCCATAGTAGACGCCAACCAGATGATCACTGCAGTTTATGAGGATGAGGTAATTCGTGCTACTGGTGCAGTCCTGTGCTGTTGCCCACATGGCGTAATTTCCACCGGTGTCAATCACGGAGAGCCTGCCGTCGTTGTCAGCGCGGTAGAAGGTGCCGTCCAGCAAGATGTTGGTGTTCCGGGCCACATACCCCGTGGACGGGTTGCCGTAGTAGAGGCTCCCGTCGACCTCGAAGGCACCCACATGCGCGCCGAGGATGCCCCCGCAGCAATCGTCGATGCGATAGCGCTCGAGCGAACCCGAGAAGGCCGCCGTCACGAGCCAGCCCCCCGACGAATAGCACTCGGCGAGCCTGCCGTCGTTGTCAGCAACCAGGACGCCATCGGAATCGTGCTGCACGGCCCCGCGCAGCACGCACCCGGAGGCGAGCGTGTAGTGCGCCCAGCCGTCGGTCGAGTACCCCGGCACGCAGGCGTGCGCCGAGGCGTCCACCCAGTAGCGCTGGAGGCTGCCGTCGTAGTTTGCCACGACCCAGC
>Ga0268360_1001433_pt1 | contig 24887 bp, 20 predicted proteins | sample BioMet11_FD_192465 | JGI IMG/M metagenome (GOLD analysis project Ga0268360, IMG submission 192465) | Sewage microbial communities from Oakland, California, United States - Biofuel 11 (Illumina Assembly) | ecosystem: Engineered > Wastewater > Sewage > Unclassified | place: USA: California... | reverse complement strand
CATCTACCCAATAAAGATGTATTCTACTCCAAGGTATAGTGTTTTTATAATCTTCAGCCCAAAGTCGAAACAACCCAACAGGAGTAGTTCCACCTGATATTGCCAAATGAAAGTTTTTTGTACCAGAAATATTTATCTGATACAAAATAGCTCTTGTTAAGGCATGAGCCGCTTCCAGAGAAGAAGAGAAACTATTTACTTTTATCATTTCAAATTATTAAAGTTCACAATACAAATCAGTATTTGTTAAGTTTTTACAAGGATTAATCCACTGTACTCCATGTTCCTGCATCATAGCTTCAGATTCTTTAGGCCCCCAAGTTCCAGCTGGATAACCATAGACTGGTATTTCAGGATGTGTTTCCCAAAAATTCAGTACAGGTGTAAAAAACCTCCAACTTGCTTCTACAGCATCACTTCGAGTAAATAATGTTGGATCTCCTATCATACAATCTTCAATAAGGCGAACATAAGCATCTTCTGAAGGAAGAGAACCTAAACTTTTATAGCTAAAATCCATAGCAACTTGCTTTACTTCAAATCCTGCTCCAGGTACTTTCATTGTAAACTTCAGTACTATCCCTTCATCTGGCAAAATACGAATAATTAACTGATTCGCTGTAGGACATTGTTTATCCGAGCAATTAAATAACAAAAAAGGAGTAGGCTTGAAGTGGACAATGATTTCACTAACCTTAGTCGGCATTTGCTTTCCTGTACGAATATAAAATGGTACACTATTCCATCGCCAATTACTAATACCCAGTTTCATGGCAACATAAGTTTCAGTTCTGGATAATGGATCTACATCCTTTTCTTCACGATACCCTTTTTTCTTTTCTGAAGCTACATATTGACCACGAACAATATGTTCATGCATATCTTTATCAGTTAATGGCGTTAGTGACTGATATACTTTAGCCACTTCATCACGAAAACTATCTGCATTAAAAGCCATAGGAGGTTCCATAGCAGTAATGGCTACTAGTTGAATAAGATGATTTTGAACCATATCACGCAAAGTACCAATCTCATCAAAATACCCTCCTCTTTGTTCAACTCCCATATTTTCTACAGCGGTAATTTCAATATGATCAATATAATTTCTATTCCATACAGGTTCGAAAATACTATTGGCAAAACGAAGAGCCATAATATTTTGTACAGTCTCTTTTCCTAAATAATGATCTATTCGAAAAATCTGATCTTCCCGAAATGCATCCTTATAATAAACATTATTAAGTTCTAGAGCTGAATCAAGATTATATCCAAAAGGTTTTTCAACAACAATACGCTTCTTCCCCCTCACACCTTTATCCAAATTCAATCCTACATTCTTTAAATACTGAGGAATAACTCCATATAATGAAGGTGGAGTTGCAAGATAATATAGATATTGCTCTCCACTTTCGATCTTAGTATCAAGTTCCAAAAGCTTGGGTTGTAAATGCAGATAGTCGTTCGGATTTGCCGGATCCATTGAAAAATAATGCAACATGTTAACAAAGGAACTGATCAAAGCTTCATTGATATCATCAGCTTTTAAAAAACGATGCAACTGTAAATTAATACGTTCACGATACTCTTCATCCGTATATTGAGTGCGTGCAACACCTAAAACTGCAAAATTTACTGGTAGTTTTTTGAGTTTATACAACAAATAAAGAGCAGGCATCAATTTACGACGAGTCAAGTCACCTGATGCTCCAAAAATAACCATTATCATACTCTTAGGTTTATCCATAGCTCAACATTTATTATATAATATAATTTCCAGACTTAGTACTGTTTGCTTTTCCAATCCAATTCTCATGCATAAAAACACCTCTTGGCAAATCTATTCTTTCAAAGGTATGTGCACCAAAGTAGTCTCGTTGCGCCTGTACTAAATTTGCAGGTAGATTATTGGTTGTCAAAGAATAGAAGTAATTAAGAGCAGATGAAAAAGCTGGCACAGGTAATTCTTCTTTAGCAGCTACTGAAACCAATCGTTTCCAGAAAGGTAACGCCGATACAATTTCGTCTTTGAAATAAGGGGCTAGAAGCAAATTAGACAGATGTCTATCCTCTTCAAATGCTTTGGCAATTTCATTTAAGAATGCAGAACGAATAATACATCCTCCTCTCCAAAGCCGTGCTATAGAGGCCAAATTCAATCTCCATCCATATTTATCAGAAGCATATTTCAGCACATTAAATCCTTGAGCATAGGAGACTAATTTAGATGCATATAGAGAACTATATATTTCTTTAATCAGCTCCTCAGCCAAATATGTTTTTTGAGAAGCTTCTCTGTGATATATACTTGAAGCCTCCATACGAAGTTCTTTTCTGGCCGAAAGATTTCTCTCAAAAACAGCGGTCGCAATAAGGTTTAGTGGCATTTCTAATTCCATGGCATTAATAACCGACCATTTTCCTGTTCCCTTCTGTCCCGCAGTATCCAAAATTTTATCGATCAGATAATCACCACCAGCATCTTTATATTTTAATATTTTAGATGTAATTTCTATTAAGAAGCTCTTGAGTTTTCCTTCATTCCAGGTTTCAAAATAAGCAGCCATTTCTTCATTTGAAGACTCTAATAAGTGCTTCATTATAAAGTACGCTTCGGAAATTAACTGCATATCGCCATATTCAATGCCATTATGAATCATTTTCACAAAGTGTCCAGAGCCGCCCGGCCCTATCCATTCGCAGCAAGGAGAACCATCTTCGGCTTTTGCTGCTATACTCTGAAGAATAGGTCTTACCTCAAACCAGGCACCGGCTGACCCTCCAGGCATAATTGATGCACCATGTAAAGCTCCTTCTTCACCCCCCGAAACACCAGCTCCTATGAAATAAATATCTTTTGCTTCTGATTCTCTGACTCTTCTTGCAGTGTCTTCATAATTAGAATTACCTCCATCAATCAATATATCTCCCGGAGAAAGAAATGGATAAAGTTGCTCCATTAATTCATCTACCGGATTACCGGCACGCACCATCAACATTATTTTGCGAGGCTGAGATATAGAATTTACAAAATCTTCTATATTATTAAAGCCCATAATCTTTTTCCCATGAGCACGTCCAGATACAAAACGTTCAACTACACCCTCTTCCACACCCGCTACCGTTCGATTGTATACAGAAACTCGCCATCCTTTACTCTCTATGTTCAATGCAAGATTTTCTCCCATCACTGCAAGACCTATTAATCCTATATCAGATTTATTTGTCATATAGCTTTTCATTGTTAAATAATCATTTGATATTTAACAAAAAATAAAGACAAGATGTTCAATAAAAGAAGAAATTATAAAGAACGAGAAGAATCTAAAAAATACAAAGGGAGGTTTTATATATATTGTACAAAAGAATTAATTCTTCTGTACAAAAGAAAGAAATCCCTTGTACAAAAGATTACATTCTTTTGTACAAGGGATTTTTAATATATCAGGTTTAAATTAATATACTTCTACTCTGGAAGCAATATCTTTCGCTTTATCTCTAAGTTTATCTAAGTCAGATCCTAACGGAGCATAGCATAACACTACTCCCATACGGCGATTAACCTTTGTAAATGGCTTACCAAATATACGAAGATAAGTATCTTCCTCTTTCGCTACATCTTCCAAACCTTTATATCGAGGTGCTTCTTTACTGGCAATAGGAGAAAGAATAACAGCACTTACCCCCACTCTTTCCTGCTTAATTCCAGGAATTGGCAGACCAAGTACAGCACGGAGGTGAAGTTCGAATTCATTTAGATTTTGTGTACCGGCCAATGTTACCATACCAGTATCATGCGGACGAGGTGATAATTCGGAGAAATATACACCATTCTCATGGCTAAGGAAAAATTCAACACCCCAAAGTCCGGCACCGGTCAATGCCTTGGTTACTTTCTCAGCCATATCTTCAGCCTCTTTCAAATGAGCTGGATCTATATGTGCAGGCTGAAAACTTTCACGATAATCGCCACCTTTCTGTACATGACCTATTGGTGGACAGAATAGAGTTGGTCCATTTTTCTGAGTAACAGTCAACAAAGTAATTTCACTATCGAATTTAATAAATTCCTCAATTATTAATTCTTTTATATCACCGCGGCTTCCACTGCAACCATACTCCCAGGCATGATCAAGTTCTTCTGCCGACCTAACCAAAGACTGTCCTTTACCAGAAGACGACATTAGAGGTTTAACCACGCATGGGAAACCAATCTTATCAGCTGCTTCTTTAAGCTCTTCCAAAGTAGTTGCATAGAAATACTTAGCTGTTTTCAAACCAAGTTCTTTTGCTGCTAAATCACGGATTGCCTTACGGTTCATTGTAAAGTTTACAGCGCGAGCACTAGGAACAACCTGTATTCCTTGTTTCTCGAAATCATAAAGACGTTCAGTTCGAATAGCTTCAATTTCCGGAACAATAATATCTGGTTGATGCTTCTTGATAACACGCTCCAATGCATCTCCATCAAGCATATCAAATACTTCACACTCGTCGGCTACCTGCATAGCTGGTGCTCCGGCATATGAATCGCAAGCCACAATATATTGTCCTTTGCGCTGAGCTGAAATTACAAACTCTTTTCCTAACTCTCCGGAACCGAGTAATACAATCTTCTTTGTCATAATCTTAAGTGATGTCTTTTAATCGTTACGCAAAGGTAAGACTATTTTAGAAAAAATCCTCGAATATTAACTACTATAAAAAAGGCGAAGCAATATTTAATTGCCTCGCCCAATAGGTTATAGTAGAAGAAATATTATTTTTTCCAGAACTTTTCAATTTCTTCCAAAGTCTTTCCTTTTGTTTCAGGTAAAAACTTCCAAACAAAGAATGCAGCCAATAATCCCATTATACCATAAATCCAGTAAGCAAATCCTTGGTGGAACATTTCTGTAAGACCTTTGTTATCGTTCAATATCGGAAATGTCCACGAAACAATAAGGTTAGCCAACCATTGTGCTGCTACAGCGATAGACATAGCACCACGAATGGAATTAGGGAATATTTCAGATAATAATACCCATGTTACAGGTCCCCAGCTCATTGCAAAAGCAGCTGTATAGATAAGCATCAGAATCAATGAAACCAGGCCAACTGTCTGGAAATAGAAAGTCATTCCAAGAAGAATCATACTTATAGCCATGCCTAAGGCACCAATAATCATTAATGGTTTACGACCAAACTTGTCAACCTTAACAATTGCTACACAAGTAAAGGTCAGGTTCACAACACCAACAACAATTGTTTGCAATAAAGAAGAGCTAGTATCAAATCCCATGTTACGGAAAATGTTACCGGCATAATAAAGAACCACGTTAATACCTACAAACTGTTGGAATACAGAAAGTAATATGCCAATAACAATCACAGCCCAACCGTAAGATAACCATGGAGAACTCTTTTCATGAAGAGTTTCTTTAATTTCAGCAATTTCAGCTATCGCTTTTTCTTCACCTACAATATTAGACAAAACAGCTAGAGCTTTCTCATCCTTACCTTTCATTATAAGGAAACGTGGAGTTTCCGGAACGAAGAATAACAAGATAAAGAAAATACCAGCAGGAATTACTCCAGAGAAGAACATCCAGCGCCAGCCTGTTTCAGTTAACCATTGAGCATCGCCAGACTTAGCAATAAAGTAATTTACAAAATAAATAACCAACATACCAAAGATAATAGCGAACTGGTTGAAAGAAACCAATTTACCACGACTTTCAGCCGGAGCTATTTCTGCTATGTACATTGGAGAAAGAGCAGAAGCCAGACCTACACCTAAACCTCCGATAATACGATAAATCACAAATGAATAAGCATCCTGTATAAAGAAAAAATTAAATCCGTCAGGATTCCATGCACCAATTGCAGAAACACAGAAAGCTAATGCACAAATAAAAAGACCTTTTTTACGTCCCAATGAATTAGACACAAATCCGGAAATAGAACCTCCTATAATACAGCCTACTAATGCACTGGAGATTACAAATCCTTTAATAGAATCTGCCGTATCCTGAAGAAGAGCAGCATCTGTTGGTACAGCTTCAGACACATAATTAATAATCCAGATTATTGCTGCAACAAAAAGAACAGCAACAGTAATACCTCCTTTAGTTTTGCCGACTAGTTTTAATATTTGCGAGGAAAGAATAGCAAGTACCAGTACAACAACTGTACTTACCAATAATTTATACTGAGTAATCATGCTCACTGCGTATGCATGATCGGTTGTAATTTTGCTGATGAAGAAATCAACTAATGATTTTTCGGCTCCATTAACTACAGCAGTATCATAACCGAACAACAAACCGCCAAGTGTTGCTACCAAGGTTAGCAGCGCAAGATATATCCCTGTTTGCTTTGTTTTTGATGACATATGTTTTTTATTATAATAGAATTAGAAATAAATTAACCAAAAATGAGAGAACCGATATGCCAGAGAAAAGCGTCCTCCAGCATACCGGAATATTATTTTTTATGAGCAAAAAATACTAGCAATACATATTTACGATTGCTTCATACAATTCTTGTTTTCCACTAACCTGTGTAGGTTCACCTTTAGCAACAGCATAAGCATGAAGATCTTCCAAAGAAAGGTTACCAGCTTCGAATTCTTTACCTTTGCCACCATCAAAAGAAGCATAACGTTCTTTAACCATGTTACAGATAGGAGATTCATTTAATAAAGCTGATGCATTTTCAAGTGCACGAGCAAAAGCATCCATACCGCTGATGTGAGCAATAAAGATATCTTCCAAGTCTGTAGAGTTACGACGAGTTTTAGCATCGAAGTTTGTTCCACCATTACCAAGACCACCATTACGGATAATCTGCATCATAGCTTGAATCAATTCAAAGTTATCAATTGGGAATTGGTCAGTATCCCAACCATTCTGAGCATCACCGCGGTTAGCATCAATTGAACCTAACATGCCAGCATCTACAGCGCAAGCCAATTCGTGTTCAAAAGTATGACCAGCCAATGTAGCGTGGTTAACTTCAATATTTACTTTGAAATCATTTTCCAATCCATGAGCCTTCAAGAATCCAATAACAGTTTCTGTATCAACATCATATTGATGTTTCATTGGTTCCATTGGCTTTGGTTCGATAAGGAATGTACCTTTGAAACCTTTAGCACGAGCATAGTCACGAGCTTTAGTCAACATCATTGCCAAGTGCTCTTTTTCACGTTTTTGATCAGTATTCAATAAAGACATGTAACCTTCACGTCCGCCCCAGAATACATAATTTGTACCACCTAATTCGATAGTAGCATCAATAGCATTTTTAATCTGAACAGCAGCACGAGCTACCACGTCAAAGTTAGGATTTGTAGCAGCACCATTCATATAACGTGCATGAGAGAATACATTAGCAGTACCCCACAATAGTTTGATACCAGTTTCAGCTTGTTTTTCTTTTGCGTAAGCAACAATAGCTTTCATATTTGCTTCATATTCAGCAATATCATCACTAGGATCAACTAAGTCAGTATCATGGAAACAGTAATATTCAATACCGCATTTCTGCATAAATTCAAAACCAGCATCTAATTTATTCTTTGCAGCTTCAACAGCAGAAGAAGCACCATTCCAAGGGAATTGCTTTGTTCCACCACCAAACTGGTCGCCACCTTCTGCGCAAAGTGTATGCCACCAAGCCATAGCAAACTTTAACCAGTCTTTCATTTTCTTTCCGTTAACTACTTTTTCAGCATCATAATAACGGAATGCCATTGGATTTTTACTTTCTTTACCTTCAAATTTAATCTTTCCTATACCAGGAAAATACTCTTTAGTTGCCATAATACTCTTGATTTAAAATTTTTGTTGTTTTTATATTATTATTTAGACATAGACTTTTCAAGTCTGTATTTCCATTGATTATATGCATCTGCATATTCCTGACTTTTTGCAATATTAGGTTCAATTACATCCAGTTTATCAAGAGTTGCAAAAGCTTCATTATTATCTTTATAGATACCTGCTCCAATACCGGCACCCTTAGCTGCACCTACCGAACCATCTGTATCATATAATTCAATTGTAGCACCGGTTACTCCGGCAAGTGTATCGCGGAAGATAGAACTTAAGAACATATTGGCATGACCTGCATGGATCTTCTTAACAGGAATACCCATCTTTTCCATAATCTCAATACCATATTTAAAAGAAAAAACAATTCCTTCCTGAGCAGCACGAGCTATATGATGTTTGCCATGTGTATTGAAGTTTAACCCACGGATTGAACAGCCTATTTCCTTATTGCCCAGCATACGTTCAGCACCGTTTCCAAAAGGAAGAATACTTATACCTCCACTCCCAATTGGAGCTTTCGACGCCAAAACATTCATTTCATTATACGAAATACCTTCGGGAGCTATATTCTTTTTCACCCATGAATTGAGAATTCCGGTTCCATTAATACAAAGCAATACCCCTAAACGAGTTTGTTCTTCAGTGTGATTTACATGAGCAAATGTATTTACACGAGATTGTGGATCATAGTTAACCTCTCCATTAACGCCATATACAACACCTGAAGTTCCTGCGGTTGAGGCAATCTCGCCCGGATTAAATACATTCAGAGAAAGTGCGTTATTAGGTTGATCTCCGGCACGATAAGTAATTGGAGTTCCTTCTTTCAATCCAAGTTCTTTTGCTGCAGCTGCATTCACTTCTCCTTGATTTGAGAAAGTAGGTTTGATATCTGCAATTAAAGAAGAATCGAAGCCATAGTAATCCATCAGGAAGCCAGCAATACTATTTTGCTTGAAATCCCAGAACATACCTTCAGAAAGGCCCGAAACCGTAGTGCAAATTTCTCCACTCAGCTTCATAGCAATATAATCACCCGGAAGCATTATTTTGTAAATCTGCTCATATATTTTAGGTTCGTTAGCTTTGATCCAAGCCAATTTTGAAGCTGTAAAATTGCCCGGTGAATTAAGCAAATGAGAAAGACATTTCTCCTCTCCTAAGACTTCAAAAGCTTTTTGTCCATAAGGAACTGCACGAGAATCACACCAAATAATCGCTGGGCGCAATACATTCTGATTTTTATCTACACAAACCAGCCCATGCATCTGATATGAAATACCGATAGCTTTAATTTCAGCAGCACTAATTCCGGATTCGTCCATAATGGTTTTGGTAGCTAATTTCAGATTTTCCCACCAAGCCTGAGGATCTTGTTCCGCCCAACCAGCTTTAACAGCTATAATATTCATTTCTGTTTTTGGGTAAAATGCAGTAGAAACACATTTTCCAGTTTCTGCATTTACCAAACTAGCCTTTACAGACGAGCTTCCAATGTCATATCCTAATAAAAACATAATTATAAAGTATTAATATATTAAGGTAATTACTTACTAAAAGACTTTGTTGTAACATGAAGTTTATTATAAATTTTCCGATCAAACTTATAATAACGTGCTGCTCTGTGAGGAACACCAGTCTGACGTTCCTGAAGTGGAACAACGTATTCCATCATTGCAATCTTCTTATGGAAATTCCGAACATCAAATGTTTTATCATATACAAGTTCATATAAAACACGTAGTTCGGATGCAGTAAATTTACGAGGTAACAAATCAAACAATACAGATGGATTTGCTTCCACGTACTGACGAATAAAAGTTATAGCTTCAGAGATTATCTGATTATGGTCAAAAGCAAGAATTTTAAGATCCTTTATTTCCATCCATTCTGCTTGATATTTATCTGAAAGATTTTCGAGTTTCTTATCAATCTTAACCATAGAGAGATAAGCAATTGTAACAATGCGTTCAATCTTACTTTTTAATTGATGAAAGCGTTCCAGCCATCTAACATCTTTAGGATTATGTGTTCTGTTTTTTGAGCCAAAAGCTCTAAATTGAAGTAAATTAACATTTTTAAGTCCTGTCAATTCATAAAGAACACGCTGAGCAGCTTCATCTAAGTCTTCGTCTTCATAAATCAAGCTACCGGGAAGTTTCATATCTGTATATCCATTTACAGACTCCTGCCCTACTTGTTTTACTAACAAGACTTTTAGTTGTTCTCCATCAAACCCTATCAATACACAGTCTACTGAGACATGTGGATTTACTAACTTATCTATATCAATATCGCGTTCCATAATATTTATTTAAGCGTTGCAAATATAAGGCTATTTTTTATACTTCCAAACTAATTTATAAAATTTTCATTACTACATAACCCTTTATTTATCAGCATTGTAAATATCATAATAAATACAATATGAAAATTATCTTTATTGTAATAATTACAATATGTATTTCACCTATAGTAATTGTATATTGTACGATTTACTATCTACTCCCATAAATAAAGACTTCCAACGATCTACTAAATCTATTCAAAAGGAATACTTATTGTATTTTAAGATCAGATCAATAATAATGGAAATATCGAATTAGAACTAAAACATAAGAAAGGCAAATTTTTATTTGTCTTTCTTATAAGATTTGTGAATAGAACACAAAAACTCCTTTTTTTGAAAAATAAAAACACATTCATAGTTTGTTTTCAGAAATAAATGCGTTACTTTGCACACATAAACAATACAAAGTTGATATCGTTCTCAATCTTCTATAAAATTTACCTGATATTCTCAGGCATATTCTAATGACGAAACAGATCTTTTAAAACTTACATCGTTTCAATTTTTAATTTATTTATTTTAATTTTTATTCGTATGAATATTTACATTGGCAACCTTAGTTATAAGGTTAAAGAATCAGATCTTAATCAAGTCTTAGAAGAGTATGGAACAGTTAATTCAGTTAAGCTAATCATCGATCGCGACACTCGCAGATCTAAAGGTTTCGCTTTTGCTGAAATGGAAAACCAAGCTGAAGCTGAAAACGTTATTAAGGAATTAAACGGCGCAGAATACGAAGGTCGTCAAATGGTTGTTAAAGAAGCTCTCCCAAGAGCATAACAGCTACATTAATATACTAAAGGTAGATATTGCGTAATGCTTTATCTACCTTTTTTAATTTAACAAAGGAGTCGTTACTCAATCTATCAAATTTATATTTTTCATAATTAAACAATTTCCATTTCAGCTTATTATTGTTAAAATAATATAAAACCAAACTTGTTTGAAAAAAAAGCTACATTTATAGTTTGATATTAAAAATAAATTCTTTCCTTTGTACCCACAAACAAGAGATAGTTTGCATTGTTCTCATTCTTCTATTATTAATTATCACGTTTATTTACGGGTATTTTTAAATGACGAAACGGATCTTTCAAAACTTACATTGTTTCAATTTTTAATTTATTTATTTTAATTTTTATTCGTATGAATATTTACATTGGTAACCTAAACTACAAGGTTAAAGAATCAGATCTTAGTCAAGTATTAGAAGAGTATGGAACAGTAAACTCAGTTAAATTGATCATCGATCGCGAAACTCGCAGATCTAAAGGTTTTGCTTTCGCAGAAATGCCTGATCAAGCTGAAGCTGAAAACGTTATTAAAGAATTAAACGGTGCTGAATTTGAAGGCCGTCAGATGGTTGTTAAAGAAGCTCTTCCAAAAGCATAATTTCAACTAAAAAATATACTAAAGGTAGATAAAGCATAGACTTTATCTACCTTTTTTAATTTATATCATCAAAAAAAACATTCTCTTAAAATAAATTCAGAGCTGAATAAAAACTTCTTTTTCAAAAAGATCTCCACATCTGCCACTAAATTGAATTATAGCACTGAAAACTAACGAATTGAATTGTGACAGATAAAAATAATCAACAATTTATCTACCACCATTTCTCAACCATCTGCTACTAAATCTGAGCTATATTCTTCATCTTTTCTCACTTTAATAAAATAAAAGCAAATCTATTGTCATATAGAAACAAACAATATTTCAAGAAATACTATTAGGGGTAAAGTAACTTATTCACTCACAATCAGAATGAAAATAAGAGAATAGTTTCATTTATAACCAAAATTATCATTACCTTTGCGGCCGTTATTCATAAACATAAAACAAAAATAGTATGAAAGCATTTGTATTTCCAGGTCAGGGTGCACAATTTGTGGGCATGGGAAAAGACCTATATGAAAGCTCAGCATTAGCTAAAGAACTTTTTGAAAAAGCAAATGATATCCTGGGATATCGCATTACGGATATTATGTTTGAAGGGACTGATGAAGATCTTCGTCAGACAAAAGTTACTCAACCGGCAGTTTTCCTTCATTCTGTCATCTCTGCATTATGCAAAAACGATGATACAAAACCTGAAATGACAGCCGGTCATTCACTTGGAGAATTTTCTGCATTAGTTGTAGCTGGCGCTCTTTCTTTTGAAGATGGCGTTAAATTGGTTTACGCTCGTGCAATGGCTATGCAAAAAGCTTGCGAAGCTGCTCCATCAACAATGGCTGCTATCATTGCATTGGCTGATGAAAAGGTTGAAGAAATTTGTGCTTCAATTGAAGACGAAGTATGTGTTGCGGCAAACTATAATTGTCCTGGACAGATTGTAATTTCAGGTTCAATTGCTGGTATCGAAAAAGCTTGCGAATTAATGAAAGCAGCCGGAGCTAAACGTGCTCTTCCATTAAAGGTTGGTGGTGCATTCCACTCTCCTCTGATGAATCCTGCTAAAGTTGAACTTGCAGCTGCAATCAACAGTACAGATTTCCACACTCCTACTTGTCCTGTTTACCAAAATGTGAACGCGCTTCCACAGACAGATCCTGCACAGATTAAAGAAAATCTGATTGCACAACTTACTGCTCCGGTACGTTGGACACAGACTGTAAAGAACATGGTAGCAGACGGCGCAACCGATTTCACAGAATGCGGCCCAGGAGCTGTTCTTCAAGGATTAATCAAAAAGATTGAACCATCAGTTAATGCTCACGGATTAGCATAACAAATTTAAATTATAAGAAAGAGGCCGGACTTGAAAAAATCCGGCCTCTTTTCGTATATAGCAATCAAATTATTTAGTAATTTCGTAGCAACTTATTTAGCAAGACAAAGAGATGGCAGAATATAATAATTTCCAGACTAATAAGCCGCACAGGATAGGTTATGCCCTCAGTGGTGGATTTATAAAAGGGTTCGCTCATTTGGGAGTTATGCAAGCTTTGCTGGAACACGATATAAAACCTGATATTATTTCAGGCGTTAGTGCAGGGTCACTTGCCGGAGTCTTCTACGCTGATGGATACGAACCTTACCAAGCCGTTGAAAAATTTAATGGTTACAAATTTATGGATTTAACCAGTTGGGCCTTAACTATCAACGGATTCTTCAAATTAGATGATTTCAAAGACTTTCTAAATACAAATCTAAAACATAAAAGGCTGGAAGATATGGAAATACCACTTGTCATTACAGCTACAGATTTGGACCATGGCAAAAGTGTGCAATTCCGCAAAGGAAATATTGCCGAATTGGTTGCTGCATCTTGTTGCATGCCTGTTATGTTTGCCCCCGTCAATATCGATGGAATTAATTATGTAGACGGAGGAGTTTTAAAAAATCTGCCGGTTTCTACTATTCGCAAAGAGTGTGAAAAGGTTATCGCAATCAACGTCAGCCCTCTAATTGCAGGGAAATATAAAATGAACATTGTAAATATTGCCCTGCGGTCGTACCACTTCATGTTTAGGGCAAATACTTTTCCTGATAGAGAAAACAGCGATTTATTGATTGAACCTTATGGCCTGAAAGGATATAGCAACCGTGAATTAGAAAAAGCGGAAGAGATATTCAAACAGGGATATGCTGTAGGAAACGAAGTCCTGAATAAGTTCATTCAAGAAAAAGGAACAATATGGAAAACGAAAGAAATAAAATAATAATTTATCAAATATTCTCTCGCTTATTCGGCAACAATAACAGTCATTGCATCAAAAACGGATCCATTGAAGAAAATGGATGTGGAAAATTCTCTGATTTTACAGATAAAGCATTAAGCGAAATAAAGAAGTTGGGAATAACCCATATCTGGTATACGGGAATTATTGAACATGCCACTAAAACCGATTATAGCAAATTCAATATCCACCCCGACCATCCGGCAGTTGTAAAGGGTAATGCAGGCTCTCCTTATGCTATTAAGGACTATTATGATGTAGATCCGGATTTGGCAGATGATGTACCTAACCGCATGAAAGAATTTGAAGCATTGGTTAAACGCACTCATCAGGCTAATCTGAATTTTATTATTGATTTCGTCCCTAATCATGTAGCCAGACAATATCACTCTGATGCAAAGCCTAAGCATGTACAGGATTTAGGAGAAAAAGATAACACGGAGAATGCGTTTAGTCCATATAATAATTTTTATTATATACCTCAAACTGTATTCAGTGGTCAGTTCGATCTGAAAGATGGTGCTTCGAAAGCTTATTATGAATTTCCGGCTAAAGCAACCGGGAATGATAAGTTTGATGCATACCCCGGTATTAACGACTGGTACGAGACAGTGAAATTAAATTATGGCATTGACTATGCCAACGGAGGAACCAAACATTTTTATCCCGTACCCGATACCTGGATAAAAATGCTTGATATTCTTTTATTCTGGGCATCTAAAGGAATTGATGGGTTTCGCTGCGACATGGCAGAGATGGTGCCGGTAGAATTCTGGAAATGGGCTATTGCTCAAGTCAGATACAAATATCCTTCAATTATCTTTATTGCGGAAGTCTATAATCCATGGGAGTATCATAACTACCTTTTTAACGGAGGATTTAATTACCTGTACGATAAAGTAGGTCTTTACGAAACACTTCGTGATGTTGCATGTGGATACAAATCGGCATCTGACATTACCCGTTGCTGGCAAAACCTTGGAGGCATAGAAAAGCAGATGCTTAATTTCATGGAAAACCATGACGAACAACGACTGGCCTCCAGCTTCCTTGCAGGAGACGGCTTTAAAGGAATTCCGGCCATGATTGTTGCTGCATGTATGAATACCAATCCTGTAATGATCTACTTCGGGCAAGAATTGGGTGAACACGGAATGGACGAAGAAGGTTTTAGCGGAAAAGACGGAAGAACTTCTATTTTTGATTACTGGAGCATTGAAACTATAAGAAAATGGAGAAACAATGATAAGTTTGACGGTGAGTTTCTCACAAACAAACAAAAGCAATTGCAATCTTTTTATAGCAAGTTATTAAATCTGTGTAACCAGGAAAAAGCTATTTATCAAGGACAATTCTTTGATCTTATGTATGTAAACTTTGGAAAACCAGACTTCAACGTGCATAAACAATATGTTTTTTTCAGGAAGCAGGATAATGAACTTTTGTTGATTATAGCCAATTTCGATAAGCAACCAGCTAAAGTTTCTATTAATATTCCAAGTCACGCTTTTGATTTTCTGCAGATTCCTCAGAAAGACATATACGTAGCCAATGAATTACTTTCAGGAAAAGAAGAAAAACTAAGTCTTCTCCCCTACCAACCTACAGAAACGTTTGTAGATGGGATGAGCGGAAAGATATTAAAATTCATTCTATAAGCAATCCTATCTCAACTCAGAATAAAATAAAGAAATGCTGCCTTTAACTAATTCCCCATCGGAAAAATAATTTAAAGGCAGCATTTTTATGCTAAGATCACCTAATACAAGTTAGTTAGATGATAAAATCAGTTTATCGTTTTGTTAATCCAATCTTGAGATTTAGTTTAAAGTAAACAAGGCCATTTTCTTTTTCCATAAAACCATATTTATCCTTTTCAGTGGATCCTTTTTCCAATCGGGAATTAAGATACAGAAAATCTTCAAAGACCTTTTTATCCGACTTTTGATAACAAAGCACCTCTCCACTCCCGGTAACAAGTAAAATTCCGGATACTGCAGAATCTTCTCCGGTATAAATCTTAGCAGGACGCATGCCTAAAGCCAAAGCCACAAGGAATTGCTTCATTTTGTATTCATAAAAGCCATTTTTTACAATTAAGTCCTCTTTTATTTTCAAAGGATTAATCTCCTTGATACAATCAACCAATTCAGAAACCTTTGTAATACCCTCAATCTGCATAATACGAAGCATTTCGGCAATCATTCTAGGAAAATGAAGATCAATCATCAAGAGATTACAGCGAAACACTTTATCGGCCACGTCTGCATATTTTAAAACACCGCCCAAACGCTCAATAAGCAACATTCTATCGGCAACTACATTCGGCGTTTCCAGCGCATTCACATTATTAATCATCGGGTTAGCAAACTTAATTCCTGTTTGCTCAAATTTCAAATTGGCCGTCCGTCCTCCATCCAAAATTGGATTCATAACGCTCATTCGCGAACGAACATTGAAACCAACCAAAGGAGAATCAACGTGATAGAAGGCAATATAGAAATCAGTACGATCGTCTGTACGAGCTTCTAAATCAAAAATAGATACTCCATCAAGAAACTCCTCCACTCCATCGGGGGATGTAACAAGATCTTCAGAAGAAGTTTTCATACCGTCTAATATTGCATTAGCAACACCTCCAAACGTTTCACGAGGAATTACCTTATCTATTTTTTCTCCAACGATGTGAATTTCTTCATTGTCTATAAAATATTTCCGGGTACCATCATGTTCCTCACGTTGAATTAATGCAATAGGAAGACACGCGTCCTCTCTCTTTTTCACTTGTGGTGAACCGGCAAAAACCTGCCCATCACTAAGGAGGCGAAAAAAGGTATAGAGTTCGCTCCACTCTCTTTTGGTTGCTTCAAATGACATTCTAAATTTTGTTTTTTGAGGTAAATACTGACTAATAAAAGCGGTTACTTTTTTGCAAAGATAGATATAATCTGCTAATTTCCCTATTCTCTATTTTAACCACCGGTTATACATTATTAAATCCTTGTACAAAAGAATGCAATCTTCTGTACAAAACAATTAATTCTTTTGTACAGAAGAATTAATTGTTTTGTACAACATAATATTATAATCCGGAGAAGTTCTAAAATTTCACTTAATTAAACATTTAGAATACCAAAATATTAAATCATGTTATTAAGCATACTTTTATAGCAGAATTATTTGGAGATTATCTGAAAAGCCGTACATTTGCAATGTGTTTTTCATAGTATTAGATTTAAGGTTAACAAAGGTTGGAGTCAGGCGTGACTCCTTTTTTTTGCAAATATTCCAAAAACACCTTCAGAGAAATTAATTACCATTTATTCCAATGTAAATTTTCAGTTTTCCATTTATCTTTAGGATTTGTATCTCCGGCAGGATATCCAACAGGAATAACATTTAAAGGGATAAGATTTTCAGGTAAATTTAGCACCTTTTTTACGGCAGAAACACGATCTTCAGAAGGATAAACTCCCGTCCAAACTGCACCAAGGCCCAAATCTGTTGCAGCCAACAGAATATTTTCAGATGCAGCAGAACAGTCTTGTATCCACATCTCTTTACCATGACCATCTAGTACTTTATTCATATCTCCGCAAACAATAATAGCAGCAGTAGATTTTAAAAGCATTTTACCGTAAGGCAACACTGTACCCAAAGAATTTAGAAGCTCTTTATCGTCTATTGCAACAAACAACCATGGCTGTTTATTCATAGCCGTTGGAGCAGCCATACCGGCACGAACAAGAGTTTCCAACTGATCTCTAGTAACTTTTTTCTCTGTATAGTCTCTTACACTGGTTCGCTTATGAATAATTTCAATTGCCGACTTTCCACTACCAGAGGCACTTGCTTCTGATTTTCCATCCTGCTTCATACAAAAAAGTGTTAGAATGATTAATATTAATAATACAACCGCTAAAACAACATTTAATACTTTCAATTTACTCATACCCATATTATTTAAATTAATGTATCAGAAAAACTTATAAAACAAAGATAGCATTTTTGTTATCTAAAATGGAAGGACTTATAAAAGGTAATGCAATATTTAAATGTATATTATACCTGTTTGCACTATTAAACATTTACGCATAGAAGTATTAAATCATGTTATAAAACATACTTTTAAGGCAAAGCTGCTTGGAGTTTTCCTCAAAAGCCGTATCTTTGCAATGTGTTTTTCATAGTATTAGATTTAAGGTTAACAAAGGTTGGAGTCAGGCGTGACTCCTTTTTTTTTGCATATACTCCAATTACACCTAAATAGATTCTATATAGCAAACAATCATATCATAAAAAAAGCCTCCCTTATCAAATAGACTTTTGATAAAGGAGGCATAACAATTATAATTTAAACTCCGGTTATTTTTTAAATTTCACTTGTATTGGTCCTGAATATGGATTAAAATCAAACATCACTTTATCAGGAAATATATGGGCTGAAAGCTTTTTCTTACCTTGCTTCACCTCAACACTCTTTAGTCCCTCTCTTTTTACAACCAAAGTCAGCGATTCTGTAAATAAGTTCTTATCCATTTGCAGTTCAGGGATAATTTGCAGTTGTTTCTTCCCCTCCAATACCTTTATTTTAATATTGTCTCTCTCTTTAATGTATGAAGCAACTTCAAGGAAAGTTCCTACCCAGATTCTATCTTCCATAGATTTTACTTTTCTGAGATGATTCCACAAAACTGTTGAATCATTAAATGCATCATAACCATAAGTAATTCCATGCGTCATGCCAACACCCCATTCGCCGGTATTCAACAATTCATTTATCCATTGATCCAGTTTTTCGGGAGTAGAATGTCCACCAACAGCAATCTGTTTTGTACGAGTGTCAACTCTGTTTTTAGAGGCTATCTCTAATACTTCTTCATTTCGGGCATTATAAGGATAACAAAAAGTACGTTGTACAAAACCTAAATTAGCACTAATTATACTATCATTTTTCTCTATTTCGACTGCAGCTTCCTCTAAAGTTATTTTCGTCAGATTTTTGTGAGACCATCCATGGTTAGATATTTCATGTCCTTTTTTACTCATCTCTTTTAATTCTTCCCAGGAAACATTAGAATTATCTGTGTCACCATTTGTTTCAACACTTAATCCATTTACCCAAAAAGTTCCTCTAAAACCCAGTTTTTCCAGGCCAGGAGCAGCTAGTGTATAATGCTCCTTAAGTCCATCATCGAAAGTGTAACTTATGGCACAAGTTTTATCATTCTTGTATTTAGCCACATACACTTCATTGTCTGCAGCATGCAGGCTATTAAAAATTGCAAGCAATGAAACAAATAATATTAGTTTTTTCATAATTAGTAATTTTTAGTCTATCGTGTAAACATCTTCAATCATAACATAATTATCTGTACTTCCATAATCAGCCTTTCTTTTGTCGCTCCATGCAGGGTGTTCTCCCAAAACTTCAATACTGAGGGTATAATTCCCTGACTTCAATATTGGACTTAAAAATTTCTGCGATGAATATTCGTACTTGCTATAAAAATCAATAATGGAATTTATAATTTTTTTGTTTTTATCGTTCTTAATTGAAATTCTTGCGTAACCACTTGTTTTACCTGATAGTGCCTTTATACCAATCTGTTTTCCTTTAAAAGAATAATTAATTATTGCACCTTTTTCTTTTGATTTTTGACAACCATTGACCGCTTTCCAAGTGCCTTGCTCCACAATACATTTTTCTTTTATCGACTTTCTCTTAATATCAGCAGCAGACCAACCTGGTACGGACTTATCTATTTGCCAGCTTTCACGAAATACAGGTATAGAAATTTCGTCGCCGCATATAGAGATGGGTTGCCAAACATAAGTAGCAGCAGAACCTTGTTTTGGAAACGACCAGCGATCGCCCATATATAAATGCAAAGTATCGTTTCCATTAACTATAGGTAATACAAAGGTAGACTGAGAATTCCACGTTAATGAACCTTTTGGTGCAAAGAATCCCCTTTTAATCCATGGACCTTTAATTGATTGAGCCGTTAAATAGTAATTATCATTCCGTTCCCAGCTGGTTTTATCTGAAAAAAGCCAGAAATAGGTTCCATTCTTCTTAAACATAGCCGGAGCTTCTCCTCCATGAATAGCTTCAGATACAACAATCTGATTTACCGATTTATAATCAGAAGCTAATTCATAAATAAATCCTTCGTGAGTAAGCAGGTATCCTTTTCCATCATTATCCTGAAAAGTTCCCAAATCCCATTTCTTCAGATATTTGCCATTATGTAATAATTCTCCTTTAAATTCATAATTGCCATTGATTGTTTTACAAGTGGCATATCCCACATGAGGATCACTGTATTTCAGATTATCCGTATGCATGAACATTACGTATTCTCCCGTAGCAGGACATTTCATTACTTTAACACGTTCTCCTATTCTATCAGGTCCCAAAAAACCATCTGCCTGCAATGGCAAAACTATCTTTTCGAATTTCCAATCCGTTAAATTGGAGGATGAATAACAACTAAAACCGGTAAATGCATTACTGGTATCGGTATGATATTCTCCAAATAAATAATATTTGTTGCCTTCTTTCACAATACAGGCTCCATGAGCATTTACTTCTTTGTTATTTTGATCAAACAAAGGAATGCCGCTATAGATAGCTTTATATCTATTTTCGCCATGAAGAGTTATAAACGACATAAAAGAGATGCATAAACACAAAGTGATAAGTAGTTTTATTTTCATCGGTTAACAGTTGTTTTACTTTTAAATATGATGTCTGACTATGTAATAGTCGTTTTTGCAGCTACAAAGAAAAAAATTTATTACGGATATTCACTATTATTTCTGTTCAAAACGCATGCAATCTTGTTCATTTGGGTAGTTTCTTATTAACATTTTAGAATAGAAATATTAAATCATGTTATAAAACATACTTTTATAGCCTGATTTTTTGGAAATATCACAAAACTCCGTACATTTGCAATGTGTTTTTCATAGTATTAGATTTAAGGTTAACAAAGGTTGGAGTCAGGCGTGACTCCTTTTTTTTTGCATATACCCCAAAAGCTTCCAAAACAACAGCCTATAATCTTTAAAATCAAAGTTCACTGAAAATGGTGGTAGATAAAAGATGCTAGTAGCAGATAACATTGCTCATAAAAACATCTGCCACTAACTGAAAAGCCCTGCTTATAATAGTTTCAAGAATTTTAGTGGTAGATGTAGCAGATAAAAATATTTTTTCTAATATTTTTTGTAAAAGCTATATCTAACAGAAAAATAAAATTTTTACAGCACTATATTATCTTAAATAATTATCTTTACAGTTTTAACTTTAGGACGAAATTTAAGATTATGTAAGTTACAGAATGAATACTATATATAAAAGAAATATCTGGATGAAAAGAATTATTAGCACCTTAAAAAATAATAGACTTTGGCAAAGGTTAATAATAGCTATTTTCTGGGCAGTCCAGCCTTTAGGTATTATAAGCTCTGTATGTCTACTGATTAACAGAAAATCAGTAATGCTCTTTGCCATTGAATTTCAGACCTATCTTAGTGCATTGTTTCTATTTACTGTAATATTCGCAATTTTATATTGTGGAATATCCAGTAGCAATGACATTATTTTGTCTATCACTTTAATCTTTATCGGGATAATTAATTTCCTGACAATTTACATATCACGTAAATTATGGAAGCAATTATTTTAATGAATAAGCTATTTCTGCTTATTCGTTGAGAAGATTAAATATCTAAAATAGATAGAAAAAATAAGATATTGTAATATTAAAGTACAAAATAGAATATGAAAAACAATCTTTTAGAACCCACAAAAACATTTCTATGTTTTTTAATAGGATTTGTATGCTTCTTCATAAATATTATTTCAGATGGATTTATTGGCGGATTTATAAGAATATTAATCCTTTCCCTATCACAATTAGGAATAAATGAGTATATAGCTTTTATTACTATAGAATATATTACTGCCAATTTGATTATACTTTTAGCCTATAAATTATTGAAACAGCAGAAGATTAACAGGTTTTTTAAAATTTCTTGGTTGATTGGCTTCGTTATGATTACAATTTTGACATATTATTATGAAGAAACAGCTACCAATCTGATCAATCATTCTTTCCTTAGCCCTATATCAAAATTATATAGTGAAACTTTAGCAAAAGGATGGCCTAATTCATTTTTTACGCTATTGTTATTTTACATCTTATGCCAAATAATCACCGTCATAATATATAAATTATCAGCTATTTATATTCAGAATAATTTTATTAAAAAAATGGACTAATAATGAAAGGACTAACAGCAAAGAAATCCAAAATCAAATTCCTCACAATAATAGGATATACATTTATTTCCCTATCTATCATACTACTATTAATAATAAGTTATGCAATAATTAATACATACGTTAGTCTTAAATACGAATCCGACGGAGGTCAGTTAGAAAGTTGGATAGAATGCAATATTGCGACATTAAAGGTATTTTGGAGATATACATTTCTATCAATCATCATTGCATTCCTTTTCATAATAATAACAAATAATGAAAAAAAATAGTATAAAACCAGCAAAAAAAGTTTCTTTCAAACTAAAGTATATAGAACGTTCAAAGAAAATTAAAAATCTATCTATTAGTATCATTTCAATAGTTATGGGTTTTTTAGGTATTTTCTGTTATTTTTCAAAAGATAAAGTGGATTCTAAGCTAGATCTGATGGAAATAAACGGCAGGCTTTATAATTATTCATTTGAAGAGTTTGGAGGAATTAAGAGTCATAGATATGATTATACTATTTACTTAAGTGGATATAGTACTAGATTTCAAATAAGTACCGAACTTGTTGGTGAATTTAAAAGAACATATTTTGAACAAAATGTAGAACCAGGAGATTCATTACGCATTTTAATCTCAAAGAATGACTATAAAAAAATAGGGATTAAACCATTTACATCTGTATTTGGAATAGAAAACTATAATGGGGTTTATATGGAAGCCGATAATTCTATTAGAGCATACAACAGTCCTTTCACATTGTTGTATGGTGGATTAGCATTTGTTATAGGTGGTATTTTCTTAATCCTAAAAGATAAAATAAAACCAAAAGACTAAAGAACTTTTTGAATTATAGAGCATTAATTTGGATAACATAGCCACAACGGAAATATTGCATAATCAAGATAAGTAGTATCTTTGCAAAAACAAGATAAGAAATGGAAGAGCCAATATTAAACGAGCATAACAAGACCGAATTTCCACCAATGCATTCTGCAGAGCATATACTTAATCAAACAATGATTAGAATGTTTGGCTGCGAAAGGTCAAGAACCAACCATATAGAAAAGAAAAAAAGTAAGTGCGATTATTTTTTTAATGAAGCTCCTACTGCAGAAAAAATTGCTGAAATAGAAAACAGAGTAAATGAAATCATAAGCCAAAAATTACCTATTACAAGCGCTTTTGTTTCTCGTAAGGAAGTTCCGGCATGTGTAGACCTGAGCAAATTACCCGAAGATGCAAGCGAAACATTAAGATTAGTATATGTTGGCGACTATGACATTTGTGCCTGCATTGGTCTTCACGTAGAAAACACATCTGAAATTGGAACGTTTAAAATAATCAGCACAGATTATTCAGAAGGTAAATTTAGAATCAGATTTAAGCTTGACAGAAAATAATATCATTACCTTTTAAAGAACATGGATGAAAAACAATACAATTAGTATTTGTAAAGGTATTGGTATAATATTAATGGTAATAGGGCATTCAGCTTGTCCTGCTTTTATGGGCCGTTTTATTTATAGCTTTCATATGCCTTTATTCTTTATTGCTTCTGGCTATTTCTTTTCTACAAAGTATACAGATGATAAATTCCTATTTATTAAAAAGAGGTTTAAAGGGTTGTATTTACCATTTGTAAAATGGAGCCTGATATTTCTTTTCTTGCATAACATATTTTTTAAAGCAAATATTTTAAATGCTCGTTTTGGTCGTTCAGAATTATTTAGTTTTGAGGATATTCTAAAGAAGGCGTTCAACATAATAACCAGCATGGGCGACTATGAACAAACATTTTTAGGCACATTTTGGTTCTTACGTGCATTGTTTATATCAAGCATCTTATTTTGCCTTCTTTTTTATCTTATCAAAAAGCTATTTAATTTGAGGAATACGAATACAGCTCTATTGATTTGCTTAATTGCATTTATATCCGGATTTATAATGTCTTTATGGAGAATTAAGCTTCCATACATACCTCAAGGCGGAATCAGAGAGATATATGGTATATTCTATTTTGGAGTAGGTTTTATATTTCGTAATTCTAGAATAAATGAGAATCTAAAATATGATAATGCAATATTAATATCGTCATTTTTTCTAGTTTGTATAATCTCATATATAAATCCTACTTCATTAGCGTCTAATCCCAAATTAAAGTTGTACTTAGGAACATTTATACCCGCAATTCTGGGATGGATTATGACATACAAATTTTCGTCATGGTTTGATTGCAGAAAGAGTAACAACATTGCGTATTTAACTATAAAGAAATCTCTTTTATATCTGGGAAACAACACAATGCCCATTATAGTACTCAGTATTCTGAGTTATAAAATTGTCAGTTATATAAAAATAGCATATTATGGCCTTGACCCATTATTGATTGGATGCCATCCGGTAATATCCTGGCGAAATAATATTTTCTGGATCTTTTATTCTATTATCGGCTTAACAGTTCCATTACTCCTAAATTACTTATTCTCGCGAACCAGGTTCTTGAGATTCCTATCTTTTAAACAATAGGAAAAATTGACATTAGAAGCCAGTTTGAAAAGAAATTTTGTCAGCGTAAAGAGACAAATATGCAGTAAACCATCTTGGCATGAACATTGTTATTTATTTAGTGAAATTGAGTTCAAAAAAAACCCAGTTCATTATAGATTTAATGTTTAACTTTTAAAAGATAGGAGATTAAAATTATGATGCCTGTTAGAAGATCTCAAAATTGGTTACCTGACGTATTTAATGACTTA
>Ga0268360_1001432_pt1 | contig 24912 bp, 19 predicted proteins | sample BioMet11_FD_192465 | JGI IMG/M metagenome (GOLD analysis project Ga0268360, IMG submission 192465) | Sewage microbial communities from Oakland, California, United States - Biofuel 11 (Illumina Assembly) | ecosystem: Engineered > Wastewater > Sewage > Unclassified | place: USA: California... | reverse complement strand
TTATTGTTACAAACACCCTTCATCACGTAGATAAAAAAGAAAAGCATACATTGAGAATTCGTCCGTTAGATCCTGCTTTAGTATTGCAAAAAGTAATGATCGATTTTGGAGGTCTGAAACCTTCATTCCTGGGGGCACCGGAGAGCTTAATTAAATAATGTAACATTTTATAGAATATGAATAAAGATGTGAATGCGCATTTAGTTATTCAAAAAAAATATTAGGGGGAAGAGAAATGATTAATAGTAAATGCAGATTTGTTTTATTGGCATTATTTACTTGTGGCTTTTCAGTGTGGACTGAAGCTAAAGTGAAATTACCGGCTATTTTTTCGGATGGAATGGTGCTTCAACGTGAACAGCCCATTAAGATATGGGGAAAAGCCGATGCCGGAGAGAATGTGGAGATAACATTCAAGAAAAAGAAGTATAGTACAAAAGCTGATGAAAACGGTAAATGGCTGGTTGTTCTTCCATCAATCAAAGCTGGTGGACCTTATGAAATGAATGTAAATGACCTTTCCATAAAGGATATATTGATAGGTGATGTATGGTTGTGTTCAGGGCAATCAAATATGGAATTGACAGCTGCCAGAGTTACAGACATGTTCCGCAAAGAGATTGAGAGTTATTCAAATCCAATGATTCGTTATGTAAAAACACCCTACGGCAATGATTTGCATGGACCAAAGGATGATATTTCAAGAATGGACTGGAAACCTCTTACAACAGAAAATGCTCCGTCTTTTTCAGCGTTGGCCTATTTCTTTGCAAAAGAAATGTATAATGAAACAAAAGTTCCTGTTGGTATTGTAAACTCAAGTTGGGGAGGAAGCTCTGTTGAAGCTTGGATGAGTGAAGACGCGTTGCAGGCTTTCCCGAAAAAATTACGTGAAAGAGATATTTTCAATTCAGATGAATATAGGGCATTAGCGAATAAATGTAATGGAATGATGTCTGATCTCTGGAATACCACTTTATATAAAAATGATAAAGGTCTACATGCACCTGTTTGTTGGTACAAGTCCGAACTGGATGACTCTGATTGGAAAACAGTCGATATTTTTTCTTCAGATTGGGCAATCAATAGAGGTAATCTATTAAACGGTGCACATTGGTTTCGTCAGCATGTTAGTCTTACCAAAGAACAGGCAAGTAAGAATATTGTGCTGCGTCTTGGATGTATACGCGATGCCGACTCAGTATTTGTAAATGGATCATTTGTAGGTACAACAGCCTATCAATATCCACCTCGCATTTATAAAATTCCGGCTTCACTATTACAAGCCGGTGATAACACGATTACTGTTCGCTTAATTAGTTATGGCGGATTCCCTGGATTCGTTAAAGACAAACTTTATTGTATGGCTATTGATGGAGATACAATAAAACTTACCAATCAATGGAAATATAAGTTAGGTTGCGAATTACCATCTAAAAATGGAGATGTTTCTTTTCAGAATATACCAACCGGAATGTACAACTCAATGATATCTCCTTTGAGAAACCTTACTTTCAAAGGTATTCTGTGGTATCAGGGTGAAACGAATACAGGCAAACCGGACGAATATGAAGCTTTGTTGACTGCAATGATAAATGATTGGCGAGCCAAATTAGGCAATAAGGATTTACCATTTTTTATCGTGCAGCTAGCTAATTTTATGCAAACACATCCTCAACCAGTCGAAAGTGGTTGGGCTGGCCTGCGTGAAGCACAGCGACAAGTCTCTTTAAAAGTTCCCAATACATCTTTGGCAGTAGCTATTGACTTGGGTGAGTGGAACGATATTCATCCGTTGAATAAGAAGGAATTGGCGAGACGCATATCTTTATTGACGAAAAAAGTGGTTTATGGTCACAAAGATGTAGTTTGTAATGGACCTATTTGTAAATCAATGACGATAGAAAATGGAAAGCTAATCCTTTCTTTCGAAGATGGTACAAATAACCTGATGCCGGTTGATCATTTAAAAGGTTTTGCAGTGGCTGGTGAAGATGGACGTTTTAAATGGGCTGAAGCCGTTATAGAAAACAATAAAGTTATAGTTTGGAATAATGAGATTTTAAGACCTGTTAAAGTACGCTATGCATGGGATGATAATCCTAAGGGAGATCTGAAGAATAGTGCAGGGCTTCCGGCTTCTCCATTCCAGATGACATTAGAATAATGATTTAAAGTTCAACAGAGTTTTAACTCAAAAGAGGTTATCTGAAATATAAAATTAGGTTTCTGAGAATTGATATTTAGAAATAGTCTCTGAAAGAGATTCTAAGAAAAGATATTTTAAAAGAGATTGTTCAATTTGAGCAATCTCTTTTAAATTTATATATAGGCAAACTAGCGATTTTGGAAGCTTTATAAAAGCTATGATAATCTATTCTTTACAATTTCCTTCCAGGTATTCTTTCTTAAAAATATTAATGCAAAGAATAAGTATAGATAATAAAAGAGGGCCGAATATGATTCCTAGAAAACCAAATAATTTCAGCCCCAGGATAACTCCAAAAATGGTAATCAACGGATGCGTGTTAGCTAGTCTCTTTTGCAACATGAAGCGCAATAAATTATCTATATTAGTAGTAACAATGAATGAGTAAGCAGCAAGACCAATACCATTTTGCCAGTCGCCTGTCAGAAACATATATGCGACCAATGGTGCCCAGATTAATCCGATTCCTACTATAGGAATAATGGATGCGAAACAACTTAAAAAGCCAAAGAGAATTGGGTTGGGAACTCCGAATATCAGATATCCAATAAATGCTACTCCTCCCTGTGAGATGGCAACTAAAGGAATACCGATTGCATTAGATCTTATTATTATTTTTATCTTATTAAGAACATTGGTTTTGTCAGAACTGGTAAAAGGTAATAAATCATATAAATACAGTTCCATCCTTCTTCCTTCTAATAGCATGAAAAAGAGAATTAAAAGCATAACGAAAATGTTTATGGTAAAATTACTTATATTGCCTACTATATATTGACCAGCTTTGGGTATAAAAGCTGTTATAGCTGATACGTTATCTTCATTGAGCACATTGTAACCAGTTTTTTCATAAATAAGACTGGCTATGTTTTTAATAGCTGAAATGTACGACTGAGGATCAATATTTAAATGCTGAAGTTTTCCAACCAGTAGCCATACAATAAGAGAAATAGGAATAAGAAAGCACAATGCAGCTTCGCAAAGCATCAACGATGCAGCTATACAACGTTTTATATGTTTTTTCTCTGTGAGATAGAACATTTGCTTTCTTACCAAAATATAAATAGTAGATGCACCAAGGATTCCACTCAGAAAAGGGCTTAATTTAATAAGCAAAATTGTTCCTAAAACCATAATAATGGCTATTAGTGAATATTTGCAATATTGTTTTTTTGAGTTCATTGACAACGATTTTATATTTCAGGCATTAATATAGCAAATAAAATATTATAAAAAACAATGAATAACTGAATATTGTTTTTTAATATGGATTTATCCTGGCCGGATGATTGTATAATTCCTACGATTTTTAAGAGCTAACCATTGCATAATTTTATAATTTTTTCAGGCGTTATTTGTTGTTGATTAATAGATATCTAATAACTGTTTGTTGTTTAACAAAAATCAATAGTTTAATATACTGATTTTATTTCTTTAATCTTTTTTTAGTTTTTCGATTGTTAAAATAGTAATGCAAACATAACTCTGGTATTAAAAAAAGTAATATATTTGTTACGCATTGCTAAATGAAAATTACTTTTTGCATATACAACACATAAAATACGATAAATCTGCTAAGAATTACATTATAATGAAAAGAATATTGGTTACAGGAGGAGCCGGCTTTATAGGTTCACACTTATGTACTAAATTGATAAATGACGGACATAGTGTTATTTGTTTAGATAATTTTTTCACAGGCTCCAGAAGTAGTGTTTGGCACCTTATGGATAATCCCCGGTTTGAGCTGGTTCGTCATGATGTAACTGTTCCATATAATGCAGAGGTTGACGAAATCTATAACCTAGCATGTCCTGCTTCCCCAGTTCATTATCAGCACGATCCTGTAAAAACAGTAAAAACCTCTGTTATGGGTGCTATTAATATGTTGGCTCTTGGCAGACAGGTAGGGGCAAAAGTGTTGCAGGCTTCTACCAGTGAAGTTTATGGAGATCCTATTGTTCATCCTCAAACGGAAGATTACTGGGGCAATGTAAATCCTGTTGGTATTCGTTCTTGTTATGATGAAGGAAAACGTTGTGCCGAAACGCTTTTTATGGATTATCACAGGCAAAAAAAACTTCGTATAAAAATTATCCGTATCTTTAATACTTATGGTCCTTTAATGAGCAAAAACGATGGTAGGGTAGTATCCAATTTCATCGTTCAGGCGTTAAAGGACGAAGATATCACTCTTTATGGAGATGGTAGCCAGACACGTAGCTTTCAGTATGTGGATGACCTAGTAGAGGGTATGGTTCGTATGATGGATACTGATGATAAGTTTATTGGTCCAATAAATATTGGCAATCCCAATGAATTTACAATTAAAGAACTTGCGGAAAAGGTAATTGAGTTAACCGGGGCTAAATCCAAATTCATTTATAAACCTTTGCCCGGAGATGATCCCAAACAACGCCAGCCGGATATTACTTTGGCAAAAGAAAAGTTAAACTGGCAGCCCTCTGTTCATCTGGAAGAAGGATTGATAAAAACAATCGATTATTTTAAATCAATACTTTAAGAATTTCCTCCAAAAAATTTAATAATGCCTATAAAAAGAATGATAATGGAGATAAACTACTCTGAATATAAGATCCTTATTGTCGACGATGTATTGTCCAATGTGCTATTGCTCAAAGTGTTGTTGACAAATGAAAAATATAATGTTGTAACTGCCATGAATGGTACTCAGGCGTTAAAGATGGTCGAATCGGAATTGCCCGATTTGGTTTTGCTGGATGTAATGATGCCTGATATTAGCGGTTTTGAAGTTGCCAGACAACTTAAGGAAAAACAAGCATTTGCTCAGATTCCTATTATATTTCTTACAGCTCTGAATTCTACTGCCGACATCGTAAAAGGATTCCAGATGGGAGCTAATGATTTTATTTCCAAGCCATTTAATAAAGAGGAGCTGATCATTCGTGTGAAGCATCAGATATCTTTAATAGCGGCAAAACGAATAATATTTAACCAGAATGAAGAGTTGAAGCGCACTATCAAAGGACGTGACAAGCTTTATTCTGTTATTGCTCATGATCTTCGTTCGCCTATGGCTTCTATCAAAATGGTGCTTAATATGTTGATGATCAACTTACCGGGCGAGAAAATAGGAGAGGAGATGCATGAGCTGCTGAATATGGCAAATCAAACTACAGAGGAATTATTCTCATTATTAGATAATTTGTTAAAGTGGACCAAGAGTCAGATTGGCCGGTTAAATGTGGTACCGCAAGATATTGATATTGTTGGAGTTTCGGCCGGAATTATTGAGATTTTCTCCATGGTAGCAGAACTCAAGCAAATAAAGATTAATTTGCAGTCACCAGATCAACTGGAAGTTCGTGCAGATATTGACATGATAAAAACCGTTATCCGTAACCTTATCAGTAATGCCTTGAAATTTAGTAACCCGGGTAGTGATGTACAGGTTGTAATAGAGGAAAAAGAAGAGCAGGTTGTTGTTAGCGTGGTCGATCATGGTCGTGGTATTAAGAAAGAAGACCAAAGTAAGCTACTTAATGTAGATACACATTATTCTACTTTTGGAACAAAGAATGAAGAAGGTTCCGGTTTGGGTCTTTTGTTATGCCAGGATTTCGTAAGAAAGAATGGTGGAGAGCTTTGGTTCAACTCAGAAGAAGGAGAAGGCTCTGTCTTTAGTTTCTACTTGCCAAAGCTATCCTGAAATATTATTTCTCCTTCTTTATAGCTAATTCCATAATTACAGGATTATGGTCACTGAATTCAAAAGAAGGAGAGTTGTATTCTCTTCCTGTTAGTTCCTTTGAGTGAAATATATAGTCAATGCGCAGGGTTTTATGAAGATAACGATAAGTATATCCAAGTCCGGATCCTGCGCTTTGAAAACCATCCTGCAACTTCTCCTTCATCCGATGGAATGAATAAGATGAGGGAGGAGCATTAAAGTCACCACATGCTATAATCGAATGTTTTGTTGTGTCAATTATGTGGCAGAGCAAATCAACCTGATTAGACCTTTTAAGAGCATTTTCAAATAGTTTATCTGTTATTTTTCTAGCAGCCTCTTTCTCTGTGTCATAAAACCCTCCAAGTGTTATATTCTTCAATAAGCCTTTAGTCTGATTAAAATTAGTCGTTTGCAAATGGCAATTAAAAACCCGTAGAGGTGTTTGCCCAACTTTTACATCTACCCACATAGCACTGTTGTTGGAGTTACCAAAAAAGAGATCATCTCTGTTTGTTATTGGAAATTTACTGTAAATAACCAGTCCAAATCCCGGAGTGTTCTTTTTGTGCATAGCAACATACGGATATTCCTTAAATTGAGCATTTATGCTATCAAAGCTATAATAAGGACTTTCTGCAAATTCCTGCAGGCACACTACATCAATTTGCTGTTCTTTCATCAGTCCGGAAATTTCCCCAACAGAGTAAACCGATGGGTCTCCGTGGAAGCTTTGTACGTTAAAGCTTGCAATCCTTATAGAGTTTCCTTTATCTGCATAACTTAGCTGCTTGTGCGGAATCTGGTAAGTTGCAGAAATATATTCATAGTTTGCTGCAATAGCAATCACCGGTATCCATATCCATTTTTTCCAACGTACTCCCCAATAAATGGCTAAAGCAAGATTGGCCAGTAAAACGGGAATCATTCCCAATCCAATTATAGGAAACAAAAAACCGTTGCTGGGATTCTGGTACGAGTATCTCCCTAAAACAATAGTAAATATTGCTAGTGCAGTAGTTATAAGAACACCTAAAAAACGGAAGTATATAAGAGTGGCTTTTTTCCCCATTCGTTATAAATATTTTCTCAGAATGTCAGTTAGTTTATCCTGTGAAACAGGTTTTGGAATAAATTCGTTACATCCACATAAAAGAGCTGCTTTCACATCATCATCATATACAAAAGCACTTAAAGCTATGATTGGAATATCGGGAGAGACCTGTCTGATAACACGCGTTGCATCCAGTCCATCCATATTTGGCATCTTTATATCCATAAGGATTAAATCGGGTTTGTACTCCTCAAACATAGTTATAGCTTCTATACCATCATGAGCATGCACTAAAGTAACCTTTTTGCCTATCATCACATTTAGTAATTTAAAATTGCTATCGTTATCCTCTGCAACCAATATCAGTGTATCCTTCTTTTCAGATAGCTCAATATCCTTTGAGTCATCATCTTCTTCAGCTGTTATTTCATTAACAGACTCTTTTTGAGGCGCTACATAAGGAAGAGTAAAGAAAAACTCAGCCCCTTGTCCCACATCAGATTTTGCCCAGATTGTTCCTCCCAGCTTTTCAACTATCGATTTACAGATAGAAAGACCCAGTCCGGTTCCTTGTACAGTAGTATTTAGCTTTGCAAAACGTTCAAAAACATTCTTTGCTTTCTCTTTAGGAAATCCTATGCCGGTATCTTTTACATAACACTCTATTTCCTCATTATTAATCTTATACCCAAACCGGATACTACCTTCATTAGTGAATTTAAAAGCATTGCCTATCAGGTTAGAGAAAACCTGAATCAATCTGTTCTTATCACTGTATATCCATAAATCAGCGTCTGATTCTTCAAAAAGAAGCTGAACATTTTCCGGAGTACGGAATCGGTGTGCATCAAAAACCTCCTGGCACATTACACCTAGGTTTATAGGTTCTTCAGCAAACTCCATTATACCCGATTCAATTCTGGAAAGATCAAGAATTTCATTGATCAGCTGCAATAACCGGCTGTTGTTTGATTCAACTATTTTGTAATAGTCCATTCTTTCTTGCGCATTCTGCGTATCAGCAATAACTCTCGAGAATCCAACAATAGCGTTCAGTGGAGTACGTATTTCGTGACTCATATTAGCAAGAAAGGCCGATTTTAGCATATCAGATTTTTCAGCTTTCTCTTTAGCACTAATAAGTTCACTCTCCATCTTCTTCATGTTTGTAATATCAGATTCTAAAACAATAATAAGTGGAGGTCTGTTTCCATTCTCAACAAGCAACTTCTGTTTGTGAATAATGAATTTACCTTTCTCATTATTGATAACTTCTTTGCTATATATAATAGGCTCTCTGTTTTTAATAACAGATAAATCTTCATTTCTGTATGTTATGGCTATTTCATCTGGGTAAATATCAAAATCAGTTTTACCAATAACATTGGTATCTTTCATACTCACATAGGTAACTTTATTCCTATAGATATATCGTAAGTCGTTTCCTGTGTCTTTTACAGAAATAGCAAGAGGTATATTCTCCAGAACAGTGTTCATAATCTGATTTACCTCTTTTGTTTGTTCGTCGTATCTTATTTGCTCAGAAATATCACGTCCAAACGTCCAGATAATCTCTTCATCTTCAGAGTCCTTAATGATATATGAGAAAAAATCAAAAGCCAGAATCTCTTTCAGGCGTGGAAAAGGTTTTTCTTCAACAAACCGCACAATGTCAGTTAGCTGTGAAAATTCACTACGGATATTCATCCATCTTTCCTTCAGCTCTTTTTTTATCGGTAACTTATTTACTTTGATCGTAGATAGCTCATTATCATCAGTCAAAAGATAATGCTTGCGAAACTGTTCATTGGCAAAAACCAGTGTACCATCCGGTTTAAAAGCAAAAATATCTTCCGAAGCATAGTTTACAGCTTTGGTAATACTTCCCAGATTTTCGTCCAGCTTAATAATATCTGTGATATTCTGGCAAAAACCTTCAATCACTTTATTCTCCTCAGAACCACTTATGTTTAAAACCTTAAGTCTGAGAAATAGAAACTCCTTTTTTACTAAAATCCGATATTCATGAGTATCTGTACTCGTATGATGAAGAATATTGTTTATCCATATAAGAAATCCGGCACGATCATCACGGTGTATCATTTCCAGATAAGCCTCCAGAGAAATATCTTTAAAATGATCGCTGTTAGCCAATCCCCCGGAATATCCTTTATAACTAAATGTCTGACTTTTATAATTGTAAGTCCATTGACTAATTTTAGCAGCTTTTTCAATCTCCCGCAGTTCGTTATTCGTTTTTTCCAGTTGCAATTTAGTACGAGCCCTGTTAGTAATGTCTCTGTATTGACACAAAATCAGATTTTCGTCGAAAGGCTGCATTATGCACTTAAAATAAAAAGTGCCTTCGTTAAGAGGAAGCTCGTAATTTTTTGTAGATATAACCTTACTCTCTTTAACTTTCTCAAATTCCTTCTTAATAGCAGAATATGTCTTTTTCGGTAATAAATTAAAGAAATTTTCACCGATTAAATTCTTCCTTCTCCTAAAGAACCCCCGGTTTGCATGTACCACCAAATCAACGCAGATGCCTTCGTAATCAACTAAAAACATTGTATCTGCAGTCATCTGTAGAATCTTATCTGAGTTTTGTGAATCGTGCAATATTCTTGTCATTATTCTTTTTCTTAGATTTTAGACGTTAATAAGTAAGAAATATTCAACAAATATATAAAAAATAATTCAGAGTACCCGTTTTTTATGCGAAATTTAAACAGATCTCTTAGCCTTTTCCCAAATACCATTTATATTATTGTTTTTCAGATAGATGAATCCTTTAAAAACATTGATATTCATAAAGAAAAAGTAGTAAGGAATAAATAAGATTTTGTTTTTTATTTGCTTGGTAGAAAGGTAATATCCCCATAATCCTAATACATAGAACAGCACTTGTAAGAATAATAGTATAACATAGATATCAGTACTAATCTCTGAAACCAGAATTATATTAAGCGGTAGCATCAAAAAAAGTAATATAGGAGTTAACGACCATCTCAATACGCGGTGAGATATATACTGAAAACTTAATATGCCATAACGAAAAACATTAAGCAGAGAACGTAATCTCCATATTGATTGTAAACCTCCTGCAGCTATTCGTATTTTTCTTTTCTCCTCCTCATTCATACTGGCAGAAGCCGATTCAATTGCATAAGCCTTGTCGCAATAAGTAATCTTATAACCCTTTTGAGCAATCCGGAGAGAAAGAATAAAATCATCTAGTAAAGTGTCTCTTTCCATCTCTTCGAAAAGTTCCTTGCGAATAGCAAATAACTCACCGGCTGCACCAACTGCCGAATACAATCTGGAATCCAATGCTTTAAGTGCTGATTCATATTTCCAATAGATACCTTCACCACCACCGGCAGCACTATCTTTTTCTTTTGCTGCAATCCGTTTCTCACCGGCAACGCATCCCACTTTTGAATCAGAAAATTCATTGGCTATTTCTATTATAGCCTCCCGGTTAATCATCGTATTTGCATCCGTAAATACAACAATAGGAGAGGATATAAACCTCATTCCCCGGTTCAGAGCAGCAGTCTTTCCTTGACGTTCCGGTTGAAACAATACAGTAACCTCCGTGTAAGCTTTCAGCAATTCATTCGTATTGTCATTGCTGCCATCCGTTACCCATACAATCTTTAGCTTATCGTTGGGATAATCCAGAGTTCGGCAATTATCCATTTTATCCTTCACCACAGCTTCCTCGTTGAAAGCCGTTATAAATAGAGTCACTTCCGGTAAGTTTTCTTTTGCAGGTAAAGCCTTTGTTTTTTGTATTGAGAATAGTTCTTTTGTTTTTACTAGTAAGTAAAGAACTATGCCATATCCCAAATAGGTATAAAATACGATTATTAAGCTTAACCAGAATGTTATTTCAAGAAATTTCATGAGTGTTTGATGAATGATTTATATATTTCAGATACTTTTTTAGAAACCCTTTTACTATCGAAACGTTCTTCGATTAGTCTTTTAGCTTCTTTTTTACATATTTCTTTTAGAGTCGAATCTTTGATATAAGTAATATATTGTTCTGCAAGATTTTCAGGATCTCTATATTTTGAAATTAATCCATTCTTTTTATCAGTAATAACTTCTTTTGTTCCATCGGTTGGAGTAACAACCAGTGCTTTTTCCATTGCCATGGCCTCTAGTAGTGCAATAGAAAGTCCTTCCCATAAACTAGGCAGGCAGAACACATCTATAGCGTTTAGTAAATCCGGAATATCATTCCTGAAATCAGACGTTTTGATTATATCTTCCAAAGAATTCTCTTTAATATAATTCATTGCTTCATCCTTTAAATCTCCTTCACCAACAAAAAAAGCTTTAATTTTCGTGTTTTGTTTGTGAGCAATAGCAATACTTTCAATGAAATTTATTGGATCCTTTTGTAAAGTGACTCTTCCAATGAAACCCACAATAAAATCATCATCGCTAAAGCCAAATTCCTTTCTGATATCTTTGAAAGAATTGTTTGGATTAAACCGTGATAAATTGATCCCGTTTTCAATAACAACAGATTTTTTTAGTCCAAAAGTCTGGATACCAGTTTGCTGGTTGCTCTTAGAAACACAAATAACCTGATTACTCAGAGCACAGATTGCTTTTTCACTTTTTGCTCTCAAAAAACCGACTATGGCAGATTGATCCTGATGAAAGCTCCATCCGTGCACAGTATATACTAAAGGAATATTCTTTATTTTTGCTATTAAAGCAACATTCGAAGCCGCCCTGCTTCCATGTGCATGAATAATCTGAATACTTTCCTTTTTAATTATTTCACCAATTTGTTTGATAATTCTAAGATCGAAAGGGTGGGAGGTTTCTATTACATAACATTTTACTCCATTAGCCCTAAGTGTATCAATCATCTGTCCCGGAGCAAATGCTAAAATAATTGGATTAATTGTGTTATCAAAACTGGCAACTAAATCAAGCAAATGGGATTCCCCTCCGCCAACCTGACCTTGTCTTATTACTTCTAATACATTTATTGGTTGCATTAATTTTCTTTATTTTATAAGATTAGAATCTTCGTCTTTGTAATTGCTTTTTGCAAAGAATAAATTAGTTGCATTATTCAATGCTTTAATCAATCTTTTCAAGAAGCTTTTAAAGAAAGAACCATCGGCATTTAGTGTACTATTACCTGTTAGAGCTCTAGCCTTTCTATTAGTTATGAATACTAATTTTCCATATTCTTTTAAAGCATAAGCTAATGAACCATCTTCCCCTCGTATAATATCAGTTCTGAATCCAATTTTGCGTCCCATTTCAGTATTAAATCCAAGAACCATACCCCGAACACACAATTCCGGTCGTTTAATAGATTGTAGTAACAAGTAAATATCACGAAGTAGTTCGTAGAAAAATAGACCAAATTTTGAATGATTTTTGTCAGACATAAAGCTCCAAAGAGAAAATACACAAGCTACCTCTGGTTTTCTTAGTTTGTCTACCATCGTTTGGATATAATGAGGAGGATAAAGAGTATCAGCATCTATGCAAATATAATATTTTCCTTTTGCATTGTCTAATCCACATTGTCGGGCGTGTCCGGGTCCTTTCTTTGGTTCATCAAACCATTTTACACCACATAAGTCTAATACTTCAGTAGTTCTATCTGTCGAATTGTTATTTACTACAATAATTTCTATTGGAAAATCACAGTTATTCTCACTCAAAGACCATAAGCAACTTAAAATCCTTTTTTCTTCGTTATGCGCTATTGCAACAACAGAAACAAGAGGATTGTCTTGCTTTTGTAGCAATAATTTTTGCTGAATCTCTTTTATAGTATTTTCTGAAATTTCTTCCAGTGACTTTTCAAAGATTGATAGATATTTCTTATACCAAGGCATTTGAGGATTATAATTTTGATTATTTTTTACTGCAATTTATTCTACTATTTTGAAAGAGAAGTTATACTGTCTAATATTTCATTAGCACAAATTTCAATATTATATTTTTCGCGTGCAAGTCTTTTTCCGTTTTCGCCCATTATTTTAGCTTCTTCTTTGTGTTCATAAAGATAAGTTATAGCTTTTATCCATTCTGAAGGATCTGAAGACTTAATTTTTATTCCTACATGTTCTTTTTCTACATCAATAGGGTGATAATCGTTTGCTGATACAATTATTGGTTTTCCTAATGCAAGAGCTTCTACGATTGAAGTATGACCAACACAATAATATGATGCTTCTTCTTGTAAAGGTATTACTACGCAATATGATTGAGCTGTAAGGTTTACAAGATAGTTAGAAGTCTCTTTCTTTCTAGTGACAAATTTTATTTCTATATTGGGATATTTGTTCTCTAATTCTGAAAGGAATTCATAATTGTTTTCATAATTTGTCTTATTTGTATATATCTTAAGATCTAAATTTGTTTGTGAAAAAGCAGATATTAGAACAGGAAAATCACGATATTCTCTTCCCGTTGAAATATAATAATTGGCATTCTTCTGATTTGACGTTAATACCTGATCCAAATATCTTAAATCAATACCCCAATGTAATAGTTTGAGCTTATCAGAACTTAAAATACCTGTAGCAGTGCCTTCTTCCAGATTTTTTAATGAATGAAAAAATATTTGATCAAAAGCCTTGTATACGAATTTACAAATCATTCTGTTTATAAAACTATAGTCATCGTGAAAACTAGTATGACTTACTCCTATAATTTTTATTTTTCTACATAAACCTATATTTTTTAATAATGCTATTCCTAATAAAGGCATAATATAAATATAAGAGCAAAAAAGAACATTGCATTTGCTATTTAGTATTAAGCGGATATTATCAATAATACTTTTAAGACCAGGCTTGCGTGACATAGATACATGTTTCACTTCATACCCTTTTTCTTCTATTTCAATCATTCCATAGAATGAGTGGCTAGAGGCCCCCCCCGATTTATATTGCTTATATTCCAGGTCTTTTCCGTAATTAAAATCTAGTATTTTTATTTCAGACATATTATTCTTTTATAACTGATTCAAATAATTTCACCCATTGCATGCCTATATTTTCCATTTTAAAGCGATTGACAGATTCTATAGCTTTCCGCCCCATTTCGACTCTTTTATTTTCATTTTCTATCAAATAAACGATTCTTTTTGCCAATAAACTTATATTCCCATTTTCTACTAGAAAACCATCCTCTTCATTACTGATTATATCCTGAGGGCCACATGGGCATGCAAATGAAACTATTGGCAAGCCGCAAGCCATAGCTTCAGCAATTACAAGACCAAAACCTTCATATCGAGAACTCAAAACAAAAATAGAACTCTCCAGATATTTATCTGTAATGTTGTGTGTTGGGGCATTGCAGATAAATGTTTTACTTATTCCTTTTTTAATAGCCAATTTTCTATATTGATCAGCATCTCCACCTCCATAAATATTTAATTCCCAATCAGGGTGTTGCGCTGCAACTATTTTCCACGCATCCGCCAATAAATCAAATCCTTTCTGAAAAGTATAGCGCCCCACTGCTATAACTTTCTTAGAAAGACAGTCGGAATAAATATTTGTATTGATTGAAATTGGATTGTATATAACCTGTGCATTTTTCAATTCAGGCCAGTTAAGTTTGTCTTCTTCTGTTAATACTACAAAAGCTGATAAACGTTTAATTTCTTTCAATAATTTGTTTATCCATAAGCGACTGATTACTTTATTTACCAAATTTGGCAAAAGTCTGAAGTGAACTTCTCTATATCCAATTCGCGTAAAATGAATTTCACCAATTTTCTTGCTTCCATCCTGGATGTCATTAATGAAATTAATTTCACGGCGCATAGCTGTGACTGTAATATCAGGCTTTAGTTTGACTAAAAAATCAGTCAGGCGTTGTTTGTATAATCTTTGTTTCCACAAATAAGCAAAGACTCTTTTGTATATAGGTAACATGTAGAGTATATCAAAATTTACATGTACATTATGTAAATGTATCTTTTCTGATAATGGAAAATATGATGGTCCTTCTCCGTCTTCAGTTAAAAGAACATGGACATCATAACCGGCTACATCAGCCATATAATTGGCTTTCATAGTGAGAACCCGTTCCATTCCGGAACCATTCCATATTCCTCCTATTATGTAAACAATCTTAGTTGCCATTCATTATTAAGTTATTAAATATCTTATTCCATTGATCTCCAAGGTTATCCATTCTGAATCGCTCTATATTTTTACTGGCTTTTTTACCCATAATTTTTCTAATTTCTTCATTTTCTATCAGATAAATAATTTTTTCAGCCAGTTCTTCAATGTTACCATTTTCTACAAGTAGCCCATCTTCTCTATCTTTAATAATATCTTTTGGACCGCATGGACATGCAAAAGACACAGCCGGAACGCCACAGGTCATCGCTTCAACTATTACCATTCCAAATCCTTCAAAGCGGGAACTTAGAACAAATATAGAACTTTCGGTATATCGTTCTTTAATTTTAGAGTCTGGACCATTTAAAGTACAGCTCTTTTCTATCTGATATTCTTTTACCAAATTAATATAAGGCTCTTTATTGCCATCTCCATAAATCTGAAGTTCCCAATCTGGATGCTTCATAGAGACAATACTCCAAGCCTTTATAAGTAAATCAAAACCCTTTTGAGGAACATATCTACCTACGGCTATAACCTTTTTAGAGGAACAATCGGATAGTCTATCTGTGTTGAATGCAAGAGGATTTGGCATAACAATGACATTCCTTAATTCATTCCATTTAGCTTTATCTTCATTTGTCAGACATATAAATAATTTTAATTTATTCAGATTTCTTATCAATTGTTTCATCCATATATCTGAAATAAACTTTTTTATTTTGCTGCTTTCTCTTCCCTGTAAATCTCTGAAATTATCTTTGTTTATATGTATTTCTCCAATTTTAATGCTTCCATCATTAATTTGATTAATGAAATTTATTTCTCTTCGCAACATTGAAACTGTAATATCCGGCTTTAGCTCCATTAAGCAGCGTGTTAGTTTTCTTTTATATTCACGCTGTTTTTTTAGATATATAAGAGCCTTTTTTGCAAAAGGAAGATGCCATAACTCTTCAAAATCTATATCAAGTTGAACGACTTTAATTTTAGGAGACAATTTATAGTATGGTGGTTTTGAACCTCCATCGGTTAAAATAATCGTAATATCGTATCCTAATAATTCTGCAAAGTAATTAGCCTTTATAGTCAGCACCCTTTCCATACCTCCTGAAATATAAAGAGAAGGAATACAATAAGCTATTTTTCTTATGGTTGAATCTTGTTTAATCATACATCACCACATAAATCAGTTATTTTTTTCATTTGCATCTCCCAGGATAGATCCTTAACAGAATCTCTTATTTCTATTGGAGATAATTTGCAATTATCATAAAAATTCAAAATCCGGTTTATATCTATTGGAGATTCATCAGCAGGTGCTTTTAATACATACGGCATACTTTCAAAATCAGTATCAATTTCAGAATAGATAAATGGAATGCTTCTGGCTGCATATTCTCTATTCTTTAAAGTTTTTATATTAGTGATGCCACTTCTGTGGCGTCCTAAACTAGCAATGCCAAAATCAGCATCTTCAAAAATATCATCAAGGGCTTTACCAAATAATTGGCCGTGAAAAATAATATGTTTTTCTATTCCGTATTTTTTGATTATTTCTTTAAATACAGGCATTTCTGAATCTTCTCCAACTCCACCTACTATGTGAAAGAAAATATCTCTGATATTATTCTGTTTATAATATTCTCCAATGCCAGCTATTACACGATCAAATCCATGCCAGTAATGTACTTCAGCTACTCCAATAAGATTGAATGGAGACGGATGTTTACGTAATGTTTGTTTTATTGGTATTGTACTGAAATCTATTCCATTTGATATTTTTATTGTTTGTGCTCCAAAGATAGAATCATTATCAGAAAATGTACTTATCCTGAATAACTGTTTTGCTAATGAATGGCGAAAAAGTTGATCCATTTTCAATTCCATCTGTTCCTTGTATGAAAACCCTTTATATTCCTGATCATAGGGATAAGTAGGGATTTCCATTATAACTTTTATCCCTTGCCTTTTTAATTTCTTTAAAAATATAATAGTAAAAGGATTTGCGTTGTGATCAGAACGCATATAAACTAATTTTATATTTTCTTTCAAAATATAGCTATAGATGGAATTGTAACAGATTCTTTTCTTTAATGAAGCCATTTTTCCACAACCATAATCTTCAAATATTTCATTATTGATCATTCTGCAGCGGTGTCCATTAGGTAACACATCATAGTGACACAAGTCTACATGATGCCCCGCATCACGTAAACCTTTCACCTGATTGAATATTTTTTTACTTATTCCACTGACATCAGAAAAACCATGGAATACAAGGAATAGAATTTTCATTTTTGTTTATTTTTTAAAGATTCAAAAAGTTCAGCCCATTTCTGCATTACAATATCGGGCGAATATTTTTTTATACTCTCCTTTGCATATTTACCCATATTCTTTCTTGATTCTTCATTTTCAATTAAAACGCAAATCTTTTTAGCTAGCTCCTTGATATTCCCATTTTCAACTAAAAAACCATTTTTCTGATTATCTATTATATCTGCAGGACCATTGGGGCAATTAAAAGAGATACATGGTAAGCCACACGCCATAGCTTCAATTAGCACCATGCCAAAACCTTCAAATCTTGAGCTCATTACATAAAAAGCACTTTCCAGATATTTGCTTTGAATATCTTTTATCGGATATTCTAAAATAACGGATTGATTAATACCTTTCTTTTCAATCTGTTTTTGTAAATCAAATTTTAATTCTCCATCTCCATAAATGTGCAAACTCCAGTCAGGATGTTTTCGTGTTACTAAGTACCATGCTTCAATTAACATATCAAACCCTTTTTGTTCATTAAGTCTTCCAACACTAATAATGCTTTTGCTTGAGCAGTTACTGCTTCGTTCATCTAAGAATGGTATTGAGTTAGGAATTACAATGCTATTTCTAATATGGCTCCAGTTGTTTGCATCATCATTTGTTAATACAACAAAAGCATTCAGTCTTTTTACAATCTTATCTAATCTTTTTCTCCATATTTTGCATACAATACGATAAGGGAGACTACGTTTCTCCATTAAATGAAAATTACGTATAAAATCTCGCGAAACGTGAGCTTCGCCTATTTTTAAACTACCGTCTGATAAATCATTTATAAAATCCGAGTCTCTTCCTAAAACGCTGATTGTAAAATCTGGTTTAATCTGGTTAAGTGTATCTGAAAGTTTTCGCTTGTACTCTTTCATTAGCTTGAAATAATAGAATCCTCTAACAAAAAAAGAATGATTATACTGTTGCCCAAACATAATATCCAGATTAACAAGGTGAACTTTTGGAGATAATGTGAATTTCGGTTTTTCTTTGCCTTGTGAATCTGTAATGATATATACATCATAACCGAAATGTTCTGCGAAATAATTGGCTTTTTCAGTAATAACTCTATCTGCTCCTCCAACTGTTGTCAGAGCTGTATATATATATGCTATTCTCATTAACTATTATGTTTCTAGTGTTACACAAAGATATACTTTTTTTTGTGTTTTTATTATGAGATGCTTGTTTTGCGTATTTTTATATTATTTTTGTTTAAAATACTTATAAAATGAATGTTGCAATAGTTACATCTGGAATTTTTCCGGTTCCTCCTGTTAGAGGAGGTGCAGTTGAAAATTTAGTGAATTTTTATTTGGATTATAATGAAAAACAGGATATTGATATTCAGTTTACGGTATATAGCGTTAATGATAAATCAATCTATGATAGTGAATTATTGAAATATAGAAAAACTAAATTTGTATTTATAAATACTGATACCTTTATTTCAAAGATTAAAAAACGAATGTTTAGATATACAAATAAAAATTTATATTATCATTATTCCTGGGAATTTTTTATATCTAAAGTAACTCATAAAGTGAAAGAAGAGAACTTTGATGTTATTATTGTTGAGAATCGACCAGGTTTTGCTCTTCGATTATCTAAAAGCACAAATGCTAAATTGATACTTCATTTACATAATGATATGCTAAATATAGATTCAAAAGATGCATTTGAAATATTTAGTTTGTATACAAAGATTCTTACTGTTTCTAAGTACATAAAAGAGAGAGTGGACACAATTAAACCAACTAATAAAGTTCAGGTGGTATATAATGGTATTGATTTGGAAAAGTTTAAGAATCCTTTTTATCCTGAAATTAATCGTAAAAACTTTCATTTATCAGAAGATGATTTTGTTGTTGTCTATGCTGGAAGGATTGAGCCTGTAAAAGGAGTAAAGGAATTGCTTAAAGCTTTTTCTTTGTTGGCTAATTATAAGAAAATAAAACTTTTGATTGTTGGAGGAGGTAACGGTAATATTAACAAAGGAGAGTTTTTCTCTGAAATGGATGAATTAGCTTCTTCAATGCCTGAAAAAGTTTTCTTTACTGGCTTTCAACCTTATGATAAAATTCCATCCATTTTGAGCTTTTGTGATCTTGCTGTTGTTCCTTCAATATGGGAGGATCCTTTTCCTACAACTGTTTTAGAAAGTTTGGCAGCAGGATTACCTCTGATTGTTACTCGTTCTGGAGGAATTCCTGAGGCTGTTAATGAGAATAATGCTATTATTCTTGAGAGAAACGTCAATTTGGTTTCTAATTTAGCTAATTCAATTGTAGAATTATATCAGAATAAAGATAAAAGAGCATTAATGTCGGTGCATGCTAAAGAAAGTTCCAAGCTTTTTGATAAAGATATATATGCTACAAAATTACTTTCTAATTTATAGATGAGTATTTTGATTTTATAACATCATGAAGTCTTATTAATAAAAGTGCAATAAATAAGTAATGCTTCCACATTTTTTTTAATAACCAGTATCTCTTGTAGTCGGTTCTGATTTTTTGGGGATTAACTTTTGTTTTTTTTAATGTTCTATAAAGAGTAGCTATTTTACAATCTTCTTGTTTCAATGATACAAAAACAAATTTAAGAATCATTGTGTCAATGTATGATTGGAACTTCATCCTATAACTAAATGTATCTAAAGCAATTATTGATTCGCAAATATCTAAAAATCGGGATTTTTGAGTTGCCGAATTTTCATTTAAATAGTAACAATAAAACATATCTGGGATACGCTGCATTCTTTTACATGAGGCTATTATTGTTAACATGAATATCTGATCTTCTGCTAATTTGAGACCTTTTATAAACCGGATGCTATTATCAATAGCTATTTTTTTTTTAAATAGGGATCCCCATGCACATATAGTAAACGCATTTGTCTTTATATATTCATCCAAATTTAAGACTGCAGTTTGATTAGTGTTTGTTTCAAATACAGTTCCTTGACTATTTATTCTTTTATATGAATATTGTATACAGTCTAAGTGATTTTTCTCTGCTTGTGCTAGAATTGTTTTAAAGCAATCCTTTTCAATCCAATCATCAGGGTCAACAAATGTAATCCATTCTCCATTTGCATTCTCTAGTCCTAAATTTCTTGCAGAACTTACTCCTTCATTTCTTTTATGAAATGCTTTAATGCGTTTGTCAACAAAAGTATATTCATCACATATTTTTCCTGATAGATCATCACTTCCATCATCAATAAGTATTATCTCAAAATCGGAGAAAGTTTGATCTAAAATACTTTTAACGCACTTGTCTATGTATTGTTCTACGTTAAAGACTGGTATAATGACGCTTATTTTAGTGTTATTTATATCTATCATTTATTATATGTTTTTGGATTAATAAATTCTTAGAGATTTTGAAATCACTTCATATATCCAATTTGTATTTAAGACTTGTTTTTGTCTATTAAACTTTTTAGATTAATGAAAAAACTTAATCCAATTATCTTGATAAGAATTAATTTAAGCTTTTCCATATTATTTAATCTAGAATGTAGTATTTGAAAAGTTTTAAAATTTAGTTTTTCAAATCGATGTTTATATTCACTTAAATCCTTATCAGAGAAATTTATAGCTGTTACAATAAATGTTGAAATACAACTATAATATCCCAAAATTAGTTTATTATTAAATGCGTTATATTTTCTTATTTTCTCATTTGTTTTTAACCAAGAATCATAATGATCTAATTGTTTTTTTAGGGCTTGTTTTTTATCTAATAGATTTTCGTTACTTAAAGAATTTATTCTTATAAAATAAGAATAAAGGCCTTTTTCTGATACATATATATGAGATGTTATGCCAGATATGTCTGTTAAAACAAAGAAGTCTTCATAAATCTTACCGTGAGGAAAGCAAATATTTATGAAGATGTTTTTTTTATAAATTTTATTCCAAACAACATGCGTTTTGTTTGAATATAAAGCCCAATATAAAAATATTGCTTTTTCTCCATAAATATGGCATGTGGGGTCTGTTATCAATTCTCGTTCGTGATTATATACTTTTTGATAAGGATATTCTAATACATCAATGCTTTTATCATTTAATAGAATTTCCATATTGTCTAAATATGTATTTTCTGATATACTATCATCAGAGTCAACAAATGTGATATAATCTCCTTTTGCAATATCAAGCCCGGCATTTCTTGCAGCACTTAAACCTTGGTTTTTTTGATGAATGACAATAATTCTCTCATCTTTTTTTGCATAATCATCGCAAATAACGCCACAATTATCCGGTGAACCATCGTTAATTAAGATTAGCTCAAAATCAGTAAATGTCTGATCTAAAATACTAGAGATACATTTATGTATATATTCTTCTACTTTATATACTGGTACTATTATGCTTAATGTTGGATTCATCTTCTTATTTTATTAATCATGCGATAAATAAAGTCTCTAATTCCTTGAGTAAATGTATACATTAATATGAAACTAATAATAGAATATATAGATGTCGTTATAAGAGCATATAATATCCATAATCTATAAGAGTTAGCTGGATTAATAGTTATTATTGATTTGCAAATGATACTAGACAAAATCCATGCAGATGTTAATATTAGGAAGTATTTAAAAAGTGTGAGCCAATAACTCCATATTGATGTTTTAAATCCTTTGTTATATAAAAAGTAAGGTTTCCATATACATACTATAAGTGTCATACTAGTCAAAGGCCCCATTAAAACACCTTCTATTCCCCAGAAACTTCCACATAATATTGCTATACCTAAATTGAGTACAGCTTCACTTAAAGGTGCCCATACGTCGTTAAATAACCCATACCCGTAAAGATATTGATCAATGGTACCTCGGGTTTGCATTATAAACGAGTTTGCAAGAATAAGGATAAGTATTGGCTTGTTCATAATATAATTATTCCCTAACCATAAAGAAATGAAAGGTTCTATTAAATGATATAAAGAAAAGATGAAGATTCCTGCAATAAAATATCGAATTGATATTAGTTCCCAGAAGACCTTTTTAATTTTCTTTTCATCGCCTTCTGCTACAAGGTTACCAACGCCTGCTCCTGTACTCCCAAGAATGTTATTAATTAATCCGCTTATTTTATCTGTTATTAAGGTGTAATTTGAATAAAACGCAACCGATCTCAACGAAGAAAAAGCAAAAACTAAAAATGGTGAAGTCTGTGTTAATACAAAACCTGCTATTTTATGTACAAAAAGCTGCTTTGTGAATTTCATTACTTCTGGATATTGCTTGAACAGTAATTTCCCTTTCTTTATATTAGTTGAAAGCCAGGGGTATGTCTGATTAATTTTCTTATTAAGCACTATACTGAATAAGAATCCAAAAGTCAGTTCTATGGTAACCCAATAATAATAGTTTTTAGTGTAATAGGCAAGAGCCATTTGTATTAATGACTTAATAACGAGAGATGTTTGAAGGTAGCCTACAATAACATAATTCTTTTGATCAGCTCCTAATAATGTTTCTCTATAATTTATAAAATAGCTAATTAAAGAAGAAGCAAGAAAAGAAAAGTATGCAAAATATATAAGGCCAAAGTTAAAACTGGTCTTTGCAAATATTAAGGGGATAAAACATGCTAGAATCATTCCTGCTGAAAGAATAATTAACCCTATTTTTTTATAAATATAGCCAAAGACAGATATTATCTCATTTATTTCATTGTGATTGTTTTCATAGATAGGCTTATAAAGCACGTATCCAATTGCACTTCCAACGCCTAATTCTGCTAAATTTAGGAAACCTAGAAGGTTACCTATAGTACTTGTTAGTCCTACAAAATCAGCACCTAAACAACCTAGAAATATTTTACGTGAAAAAAAGGATAGTGCCAGAGTTATAAAATAGAATATAAGGTTGACTCTAGCGTTTAAAATGCTTTTATGTAATCTGGATTCTTTCATTTATAGATTATTGGAGTAAATGTTCCCATTGTTTATAAATATTAGCTATATTAAATTGTTTAGAATACTCAATAGCATTGTCGTTTATAGTTCCTAAGTTTTTATTTTGAGTCATAGACATCATTTTATCTGATAAATCTGCAGCATTCTCATTTTCAAAAAAAACTCCAACATCTTTGCCTTCAAGTAGTTCTTTGGTTACCGGAAGATAGGAAGAGATTATTGGAAGTCCATAAGACATGGCTTCTACTAAAACCAGTCCGAATCCTTCCCACCGTGAACTAAGCACATACACGCTGGCCGATTCATAATGCTTTTCCACATTTTTTGTAAAAGGAAATATAGTAACCCTCTTTTCCAGTTGGTACTTACTGATCAGCGAACGAAGCATCTCTTCTTCCGGACCTTCACCAACAATGTCTAATGTCCAGTCTTGATTCTGCTTTGCAAAAAGGGCAAAGGCATTAATTAATATATCAAAACCTTTATGTAAAGGGGAAAAGCGGCCAATTGCCAGAAACTTTTTATGCTCGGGAGATCCTTTTCCTTTTGGTTCTATTGTTAATGGGTTGTAAATTACTTCCGTCTGTACATTTAACTCTTTCATAAATCTTTCCTGGTCGTATTTGGAAAGGACAATAATCTTATCTAGTTCGGGCATTAAGTGTTTAAACTGATTTTTCTGTTTTCCAACATAAGATGTCTTTATGGAAAAAAATGCATCATAGGAATTGTGCATCCAACCAATGGTTTTTGCCTTAATCTGTTTTTGAATGCTTGCCAGATGAAATGACAGGAAAACATGCACGCCGACAACTACATCGTAGTTCCCTTGATTTAATGTTTTAATAAGTAAGGAACGTTGGGTGTGAGGAAAAGAGCTATATCCGTACCATTTCGAGAAAAGCTTATTTTGTGGCAATATAGTTTTATATAGCAGGCTGTATGCTTTGCATGGAATATTTTCGTAGGAAGGTATTTGGGCGTATTGTAAATAAATATACTTAATATTTGCAGAGCTTAATCCATACATGGTAGTGTTTTCTAATGATGGATTATCTAATGTTAATATAGTAATATCGTGTTCTTTAGATAGCTCTTTTGCTATAACAGCTAATACTCGCTGAACTCCTCCAAATGTAAATATTGTATCGCAATAAAAACATATTTTCATAAAAAGCAATCTCCTTGTTTGTGCTGCCTGTTGATAACTTTCTTAAACTATAAAACAAATATAGCATAATCATTTAATAAAAAGGAACTAATTTTGCGCATTTTTTTAAGAAACAGAAATAATATGAATAAACAACTTAAAACAACAGTCATGAAAGAAGATTTAGAGAAAGAAATGCAGGAAGTACAGAACGAAATTGATTTTCATACAAAAGAACTTCATAAAAAGCTGACAAAGCAAAAAGAGTTATCAAAAAAGTTAGGGCGGAACAAGAAATCGATTTCGCTTGAGTGGACAGTTTCTCCACATCTTTTTTTTCATATCCTTGAACAATGGATTGAAGATGGTTGGCTGCTGACAAATTGT
>Ga0268360_1001428_pt1 | contig 24992 bp, 22 predicted proteins | sample BioMet11_FD_192465 | JGI IMG/M metagenome (GOLD analysis project Ga0268360, IMG submission 192465) | Sewage microbial communities from Oakland, California, United States - Biofuel 11 (Illumina Assembly) | ecosystem: Engineered > Wastewater > Sewage > Unclassified | place: USA: California... | reverse complement strand
CCCTGTATTCTTAATCCTGTATTTTTAATCCTGTATTCTTAATCCTGTATTCTTAACCCTGTAAAAGATGTTAAATGCAATTTTTTAGCTAAAAAAGTAATTATAGGCCTTTTATCTATGTTTAAAGCATTTTTGTTGATTTTGGCAAAACCTCAAATTAAATAATTTTTTTACGATAAAAATATAAACGTATTTACGAAATAGATCTTATCGGTACTTCTTGTCAAGTAAACAAAAGTTGGGGGAACAGGAAGACCGACTGCGAAAGTATTTGGAAGATTTCAATAACTTCTCGGAACCGATAGACCTTTTACGGCCTTTCGGAGCTAAGAAAAAGCTCAGGTTTGGAGTTATTCTTACGCATAAAAAGTACACTTCATTGATGGGAGTAATCACAAAGTGTACGTTAAACAACCGATTTTAAAGGGAAGAGTGCAGTGTTAGAGTATCTTCACGTAATTTTCTGGTTTATATTTATAGAAATACTGGGCCTGGTTTCCATGCCTCTTGCCGGAATAGCTGGAAATCGACTTGTTGACAAAGGTTATTCTGCAGCAAGGACTCTGGGAATAGTGCTCATTACGTACCTGGCCTGGCTTTTTTCCTATATATGGGGTTTTAACAGACATACGATCATTATCTCAGTATTTCTGCTTTGCCTTATATCGGGAATTATCTATCGAAAACAAAGGAATTTACCGGAAAAGAAGATCCTGTTGTCAAATGAGCTCGTATTCGCTGCAAGCTTCTTTTTTTTTCTGCTTATACGCATTTATCTCTCTGAGATCTACAGGCATGAAAAGTTTATGGATTTTGCTTTTTTGAACGCAGTGATGAGAACCTCTTCATTTCCCCCGGCAGATCCCTGGTTTGCAGGCGGTTCCCTTGATTTTTATTACTATTTCGGATACCTTTCAGTGGGAGTTCCGGGAAAACTACTTTCTGTCGAACCGTCCATGCTTTTCAACCTGGCTATTGCGCTCACCTTTGCTCTGTCCTTCAATCTCCTTTTCGGGTTTGGATATAATCTTACTCATGGAAAAATCAGGTATGGACTTCTTACTGCCTTATCCGTGATCCTGCTGGGAAACTTGCAGGGACTTAAAGAATTCATATCCATGTATCTTATCAGAGAAACTGCACCAATAGAGTACTACTGGAACAGTTCGAGAGTTATCCCATATACAATAAATGAATTTCCTTATTTCAGTTTCATACACGGAGACCTTCATTCTCACATGCTTGCAATTCCGTTCCAGCTTCTGGTACTTGCTTTTCTCCTGAACATATATCTCAGGAAAGACAGCAACCGGGTCTTTGAAAGTATACTGGAACTTCTGATTTTTTCAGTATCACTTGGTTTTTTATTTCCTTCCAATTCCTGGGATTTCCCGATATATCTTAGCCTGACATTTGCAGTTGTTTTTGCTTTTTACTACGGGAATTATATCCACAATAAAAGCCTATCTAGATCCGTTACCGGCTTTCTGGGAACAGTTGTTTCAGTTTTCACTCTCAGCCTTCTTTCATATTTGCCCTTTTATCTGTCATTTAAACCGCAAGCCGTCGGTGGATTCGACTTTGTTCCGCCAGAGCTTCGCACAACAATTGGAGAATTCCTGGTCCTGTTCAGTCTCTTCCTTTTTTTGACCTTTTCTTTCCTCATGACCCGCCTGGAATCCAGAAAAAAAATACAATATTTCATCTTGTGGACTGGAATATCGGCATTTCTTGCCAGAGAACTGGCTATTTCCCTGCTTGTAATCCTTATCCCACTACTTGCCCTTTCGCTCTATTCTTTCCTGAAAGACCTTCCTGAGAGAAGTAATGCAGGATTCAGCTCGCTTCTGATAGCAATGGCGGCATTCATAGCGATTATCTGCGAAGTTATCTTTCTCGATGACCCCATTTCCGGGAGTTTTGCCCGCATGAATACAGTTTTCAAATTTTACATGCATTTATGGGTTTTTCTGGCTATTGCAGCTTCTTATTCCTTCTATCAACTTTATTCCCGCTACAGACACTTTCCCGAGAATGGTCTTCCTACTAACAGGGTTTATGGAAAAAAAGTCTGGATGTTCTCACTCGTGCTTCTGGTTCTCTCATGCAGTGTCTTTCCTGTAGTAGCTACCTTTACGAGAATAGAAGATATGAATGCGAGACCTGCCCTTGACGGCATGGAATACATGAAAGAGCTGGATAGCGGGGATTATGCTGCCATAAAATGGATTCAGGAAAACCTCAGAGGAATTCCGGTAATACTTGAAGCTTCCTCAGACGACAGCAGTTATCATTATATCTCGCGTGTATCGGCAAATACCGGACTTCCTACGGTTATTGGATGGACAAGCCATGAGAGGTTCTGGGGAAGAGACAACGAAGAAATCATGACAAGAATTGAAGACGTAAATGCCATTTACAGTACCGGCAGTATAAAAAAAGCTCTTGAGCTCATGAATAAATATAACGTGAACTATGTTTATATCGGTCAACTTGAACGGCAGACGTATGATATAAAGACGGATAAGTTCGAGGACAAAACTTATTTTGAACCGGTTTACCAGGGTTCAGTCCGGATTTATAAAGTAAAAAAGGGGTTTTGAGTTTTCGGTTTTTAGGGGGAACCTTAAACTCAGAGTTATATAAAAGTCTATTTATACAAATCGTAGATTCGCTCCCGATAATGGAATGAAAATAGAGGGGTCTTATCCATTACCAGCGTATCGGTGGTTTTACCAGCTTATAACGAGGCAGCGAGTATCGAGAAAGCGGTCTTAGTTACAGCAGAGACACTTTTTAAAACAACTGATCAGTTCGAGATTATCATAGCAGAAGATGGCAGCACGGACGGTACAGACCGGGTGGCTTCCAAGCTTGCGGAGCAGTATGCTTATGTTGTCCACCTGCATTCGGATAAACGGCAGGGCCGGGGAAAAGCTCTTAACCGGGCTTTTAAGGCCGCTTCAGGAGAAGTCCTCTGTTATATTGATGTGGACCTTGCGACAGATATGAGGTATCTGGAAAAACTTATCAGAGCTGTGAGCACGGAAGGCTATGATTTTGCTACAGGCTCAAGAATGATGCCTGAAAGCGATGCAAAAAGGCCTTTTAAGCGGGAGTTTGCAAGCAAGGGATATAATTTTCTTGTGAGGCTTTTTCTGCGTTCAAAACTCTATGACCACCAGTGTGGTTTTAAGGCTTTCAGGAGAGAAGCTCTCTTTGAACTTCTCGAGGAGATCGAGAATGAACACTGGTTCTGGGATACTGAAGTACTCGTCAGAGCCCAGCATAAAGGATATAGGGTAATAGAATTTCCGGTTTGCTGGAGACATGGAGGGTCAAGCAAGGTTAATCTGGCAAAAGATGTCAGAGGAATGGGGTCCGAGATATTCCGGCTCTGGAGGGAACTCTCATTCCCGCTCGAAGTTTCAGGAAAAAGAAAAGTCTTATTAACAACTGCCCTTGCAATTCTGATCCTTGCGTTTGTTGCAACCTTCCTGGGTGCATCCGATATTCTGGAAAATGTAAAGCAAGCGTCCTTCAGGACTCTGGTTCTAGCCTCTCTTGTGTACTGTGTTTCCTGGCCTTTAAGAGGAGTCCGCTTCCAGCAGATCCTTAACAGACTTGGAAATCAATACGGGCTTGGTTTTCTTACAGGCAGCATTTTTATCAGCCAATCCGCAAATGTAATTCTTCCGGCACGGATCGGAGACCTGAGCAGGATGTATATCCTGAAAAAAAGCAAGGACCTTGCCTTTACAACTAGCTTCTCCTCGATAACCGTAGAAAGAGTCTTTGATATAGTTGCAATAACTTCCATAGCAATACTTGCGTCTTCAGGTGCTGCATCCCGTTTTGAACTTGCCCCCTGGATGGAATCCCTGATACAGCTGTCCGGACTTGCAGTAGTGCTTTTTTTCTCAATTCTCTTTATTGTGTCTTTCCGAGAAGGCAACACAAGAAAAAGATTGAAAATGAAAAAATCCCAGAACGGGATCTCTGGAAAGATAAAGAGTTTTGCCTCTACTTTATTACATCAGATAAGCGTTGTTGCCGTACGTCCGAGCTCGTTTCTGGCAGTAACCGTCTCTTCTCTTCTTATATGGGGAATAGATATACTCACCTGTTTCCTCGTCCTTAAATCTTTTCCGACAGTAGCCGAAAGTGTCTTGTCTACATATATGATATCCCTGATTTTCCTGGCTGTAGCCCTGGGAAATATTGCAAAAATCTTTCCGATAACACCTGGAGCCATAGGAACATATGAAGTTGCCCTTACTGCAGTTTTCGGGCTTGGAGGAATCGAACCGGAGATAGGATTTACGGTTGCCGTGCTTGATCATATTATAAAAAATTCAATTACTTTGATAGGAGGCGGTCTTGCCCTCTCTGAACTCGGACTCAGGTGGAGAGAAGTGCTTTGTACTGATAAGGATGTTTGGAAAGGGTAACTACCACCTGGGTAAAGACCAACTGGCTTCTTGATTCACATATGGTCATATGTGGCCATCGACATCTCCCAAAAAGATGTAGTTCGGACCTCACTGGCCCTATTGAGCTATTTTTCCATTTGTCCGTTAGCTTTACACGAAAACAATCTGGTACAGAATACTTATAAAAGAATAACAAGAGTAAACAGGATATGTAAATCAGATCTGAATATTTAAACCGGAGAAACTAAGAAAAATCTGACACTTAATCCGGAGAATCTAAGAAAAATCTGACACTTAAACCGGAGAAACTAAGAAAAATCTGACACTTAATCCGGAGAATCTAAGAAAAATCTGACACTTAAACCGGAGAAACTAAGAAATAAATAGAGCATTAAACACAAGAAATTAAACTAATAACCACATGCTTTATTTGAACTAATGGTTAAGTGGAAGAAATGTCTGAGAAAAAAATAATTGAAGTAAAGGATGCATATTGTCTTCCGGAGGACGTGCTTGATGCCGTGCATGCGGCAATGAATGAGGATGTGGGAGAAATCGGTAGCCTGTTTAAGATACTTTCAGATCCTACCCGCCTCAGGATTCTTAAAGCCCTTGAAGTCCAGAGTCTCTGTGTCTGTGTCCTTGTGGAATGTACGGACCAGCAGCATTCAGCTCTTTCCTATCATCTTAAACTGTTAAAAGAAGCAGGCCTGGTGAACTCGCGAAGAGAAAGGAGTTTTCAGATTTATGAACTCACAGAGTTCGGAAACCTGCTCCTGAAGCATATTGAAAAGCACTTTGAAAAAGCTTAAACATAGAAATCAAGAGGAATTTAGTATCCTCTTTGAAATCTTTTCTGTTTAGAAATCTTTTCTTTACTCCAGCCTTACTTTCTCATTGCTGTTCGAGAGAAACTTCTGCCAGGGGGAAGATCAGATTTTATCGTTTGATGCTACGGTGGTGAGCTTTGAGAACTTTACCCCTTTGAGGGCCATTATAGCTTCGGCAAGCTCCTTTATCTCTTCACCTTCCCCGTCTAGAACAATCACTTCAAAGCAGTTGTCATGATCAAGGTGTATATGCACCGAAGATTTTATCAGGTGAGAATATTGGTGCTGAATATCTGCGAGAGCATTTGAGAGCCCCCTTTTTGTATGGTCGTAAATAACCGAAACGGTTCCAACACGGTAACCCTTAATATCACCCATCCATTCGTAATAAGAAATATAACTCCTGATGGCATCTCTTATGCCTTCAGAGCGAGAAGAATAACCTCTTTTTTCGATAATCTCATCAAATTTATCTAGAAGGGTATCAGGAAGGGAAACTCCTATCCTCATAAGTTCTGTTTCCATAATATCACCAAATAATCTTGGACTTGTTTACGAGTTAATACGTTAGTATATTATATGTAGCACTATATATGTTTTTTTCACATAGCCACTAATATAAAAGAGTTGATAACAAATATTCATTCTTTACAAATATTAATCTTTGGGAAAGCTCACATCTGCCACCAAAAATATATAGGCTTTTTTATGTTAGAAAAGGAACAATCCAGCCTGGAATTAATTAGAGATTAACGGATTAATATAGGAAGAAACAATATCAAAATATGATAAAAAGTAGAAGAAAGTCTTAAAACAACTTATGTTTCAACAGGACTTTAATAAAATTGTATTAAAGATTGCTTTCAGGAATGAGTACATTTTCCAGGTAAACCATTTTTCCGCCATCAACAGTTTCACATTCTATGTATCTTTTCATCGTTTTATGTGTCCTTGCTCTCTTCTCCTTGCTCTCTTCTCCTTGCTCTCTTCTCCTTGCTCTCTTCTTGTTCTCTTTATCGCCTGTCCACCAGCCTTTTAGGCCTGCCTTTTATCCTGTTAAGTTCGAGCCCCATAGGGCCTGTGAAATTGAATACTATTTTGAAAGTGCCTTCTGCATAAGCCCTGGAAAGTGGAGGTTTATATCTGAGAAAAGTACGAAGAAAGTTCTCTTTTATAAGGTCCCGGTCGCACACCTCAGGATTTTCACATTCCATACTAACTCTGAGTACGGTTTCTCCCTCGTCTTCTGTGCCATAAAGAAAAGCCTCATATTCTCCGGTCAGATAGTCCATGTTTTCGCGCTGAAAAACGCCCCTTTCCACATCTACGCGGTTAAAAGGAGTTCCTTCTACCCATGCGGTTTCAGCCTCCCGCTGAGGAGTCAGAATTTTCATGTGCGTCCTTCCGCAGGGACACTGTTTGCGCGTTAGCACCACAGTCGTGTCTTCTGTATCATAATTTAAAAGAAGGGTTCCTGCTTTTGCCCCAACAGGCAGCAGCGTGCTCAGGATAACTCTTCCGCACTCTCCATCAGGGACATAATTCTCGAGATGGGGATCGTAAATATCAACATGGACAAGATCTTCAGGCACATGCAGCCCTGACACCTCATCACACTCACCGCACATCGTGCCTTCCGTGCTTCCATAGATGTTATACACAGGGCAACCCCAGATTTCGGAAAGGTAATTCCTCGACTCGTCAGCAAAGGCTTCTCCTCCCACAACCAGTTTATCTATGCCTGACTCCCGAGGGTCAATACCCTCTGCCCGTAACCTTCTGGCAAGGCTCAGAAGCTTGAATACGCTGCCTACTATGCCTGTAGGCCTGTAAGCTTCGATAACACGTAGGGGAAACGTGCACTTGCCCTCAGGAATAATGCTCATACCAAGCTGCCTAGCCGCAAGGGTCATGGTGTTTGCTCCTACGTTCATCCCATAAGAAGCACAGACAACAACCCTGTCTCCAGGGCCAAAGCCCTGTGACCTGAAAATACGAGCGTATTTTTCCGAATACCGTTCCCAGTCTTCCCATGTAAGGAAAAAACTCTTTGGGTTTCCGCTGGTTCCACTGGTCTCATGAACTGTGAAAACGTCTTCCCAGCCCACACTCCTGAACATAAATTCACTCGTTTCCGGAGGCTGGTTTTCGCGGATTGTATTTCCCGAGATTATTGGAAGGTCCAGAAGGTCCTCATGGGTTTTGATCTCAGCCGGGTCCACGCCCTGCTTTTCAAACCATTTTCTGTAAAAAAGAGAATTTTCTGCCGCATATTTTACCGTGTACCGTACCCGCTCCTCTATGAGAGCATCCAGTTCTCCCCTGTCCATAGTCTCGATTTCAGGGTTGAAATAAGGTTTTGAGTTGTCTATAGAAAGCACCCCCAACTGGAATAATAAGATATAGAAAGATAAGATATAGAAAGATAAGATATAGAAAGATAAGATATAGAAAGATAAGATATAGAAAGTCTATTATTTATTGGCTTCAAAGATGAAACGTTTTCTGACGGCTTTTAATTAATAGCCTCTTTAAACTTTAAAAATAGTAAGGTTGGACAGATAAAATCCGGACCTCTCCCCTTCCACTTTTTTTCTTTTTAAGCTGCGTTTTATGGTTCCATATTATGGCTCTGCTTTATGGTTCCATTTTATAGCTATGCTTTATGTCTCTGCTTTATTCCACCATATTTTTATTAGATCTTTTCTATTTTTGTCAGATTCTGTTCATCTTCTTAAAGGTAAACACACTTTCCTTTTCATATCCTCAATTTCCCTGACAGCTACATTTACACCATAGACTGAAGACATCATCTTACTTGTTACAACGGTTTCAACCTTTCCTACGGCAACCAGTCTACCTCCAGACAGTGCTGCAGCCCTGTCACCTAACAGAAAAGCATGGTCTGGCATGTGTGTATTCATTACAATGGACATTCCAAGTGAAGCCAGTTTCTGGACAGTTTCCAGCACAAGGACCTGGTTTCCAAAATCAAGGTGAGAAGTTGGTTCGTCCAGCAAAAGCAAAGCAGGCTTCTGGACAAGAGCCCTGGCAATAAGCACCATTTGACTCTGTCCTCCACTGAGGTTAGCAACCGGCCTTTCTGCAAGATCAGAAATTCCCACCATTGCTAGCGATTCTTTTGCAAGTTTAATATCATCTGCACCAGGAGATGAGAACATGGAAAGATGAGGGGCACGGCCCATGACTACAAAATCCAGCACAGTAAATGGAAAAACCACTTCATTTTGCTGAGGTACATAACCTATATGCCTTGCAATTCCCCTTACCCCAAGAGAAGCTGTATTCTCCCCCTGAATAAAGACAGACCCGGCAGCGGGTTTGAGAATTCCTGCAATACATTTGATAAGTGTAGATTTTCCTGCTCCGTTTGGGCCCAGAATACACATGATCTCGCCCTTTTTCAGCGAAAAAGATACATTTTCAAATACTGGCCTTTTTCCATAAGAAAAAGCAAGGGACCTTACTTCCAGCATCAGTTCCATCCCATACGCCCCTTCTTGATAAGATATGCAAACAGCGGAGCTCCTACAAGGGAAGTGAGGATTCCCAGGGGAATTTCTGTAGCTACAATAGTCCTTGAAAGGTCATCCACAACCAGCATAAACGATGCTCCAATAACCATGCTCATAGGCAAAAGACGGCTATAATTGGGACCAACGATCATTCTTGAGATATGGGGCACAACCAGCCCGACCCAGCCAATGACACCGCTGATACTGACTGCTGCTGAAGTTACAAGGGTCGCACAAACAATGATGACCAGGCGCATTTTTTCCACATCCATCCCGAGAGCTTTAGCTTCCTCGTCCCCCAGGGACAAAATATTGATGCGCCACCTGAAAAGAAGCAATACGAGAGTCCCAATAAATATAGGCAATAATATGTAGAGCAGATCACCGTACCTGACAGTGGCAAGGCTTCCCATAAGCCAGAATACTATTGCAGGAAGTTGATCATAAGGATCTGCTACATACTTTGCCAGCGACGTAAGAGCCATGAAAATAGAGCTCACAATAATTCCCGAAAGCACGAATACCAGAGTTCCAGTACCTTTGCTGACTTTACCCATACTTATAGCAATAAACATCGCAAGAAGTCCGAAAGCAAAAGCCATCAACTGTATAATCAGATAATTGTTCCAGAGCAATATTGCAAGGCATGCTCCAAAACCAGCTCCTGATCCCACTCCCAGGATATAAGGAGACACAAGTGGATTACGAAAGATTCCCTGGAAAGAGGCTCCAGCTATGGAAAGAGCTGCACCTACAAGTAAAGCTGCAAGTATCCTCGGCAACCTTACATTGAACAGTACTGTGTGTTGAGTGGAAACCGAAGCAGGAGTGCCGAAAAAAAGAGATGAAAAAGCACTAATGCTTTCATCCGCAACTGCCGACAGTGGAGTCTGATATCTTCCGACAAAAAGGGAGATTACGAGTAATGCGATAGGTAACAGGTACACCAGAGTAGTGCGATTAAACTTGTAATCAGGCATGAGTATACCTCATAACATGCCTGGACCAGATACCGGAGGAAGGTCTGTGAAATGACCTGTTAGGTTTTGCTTCCTCAAAAGGTATACCATAAAACCGTAGATAAAACTCATCTGTTTCCTTTTTCAGGTCGATTGCTGAACTTCCAGGGTTCAGTTTGTCTGCTATGTACATGAGTCCCAGTATCCAGCGGGGGTTTCCGAAATCCCAGGAGGGTGGAATTTCATAGACCCGGTGCTCTTTTATCGCATCTGCAGATATGCCGTATTGCTGGCACAGTCCATAAAACTCATCTATAGGTCGAGAAAGGAAACCTGAAATAAAAATTGTCTCAGGGTTCTGTTCATTTATAAAAGAGGAAGAAACATTTACCCCGGGTTTGCCTTCTTTTTGAATCTGTTTATTGATACTGACTCCCCCGGAAAATGCCACAAGGTTGTTTTCCATTCTCCCGGCGTTCAGAGCAAAAAGAGGAGAACCCATACAATAATACACCTTATGACCGCTATTTTCCGCCGCAAGAGACTTGACAAGTTCCAGGCGTTCACGGATAAAAGAAATAAGTTCTTCTCCTTTTTCCGACGCATTTGCCTTCTCAGCAACAAGCCTGACAAATTCAAGGTAGGAATATGGTTGTTGTATCATATGATGTATTTGACTCAGGGTTTCGGGATTGGAGACCTTTACCCAGATTTCGATTACCCTGTGGTCGTCCAGTATTCCCAGGCATGTAAGTACTGCATGGACCATACTGAAAGCCCGGCTTATCCTGTAACCACCCATGAAACCTTCCTCGTTGAAGCTCTCAGTTGCAGTTGTCCCTTTAACCGGAGTATTTTTACCACAGGTACAGGTGTAATTTATCCAGGGTTTTAGAGGTTTGGAACCCATGGGCCCGTAAAACTCCCTTTCTGCAAGAAGGCTACCGCATTCAGGACAGTACGTGTTTAATGATTCCGTACCCGGAGAATTGAAAAGATAGGCATAGTCTACATGCTCTCGCAGAGCGGCACACAGGCTCTCAGCTTCTCCAATAGAGGGTTCAAGCTCAATTGGGGCATCCCCAAAAGGAATGAATCTCATTACCTGAACCGGAATGGTAGGGGAGATATTAGACAATGTTTTTGCAACATTTATTACGTCGTCCTCATTTCCCCTTGAGTATACGACCGAAGTTTCAACATGCACACCCATATTGAAAAGCCGGGAAATATTGCGGAAAACAGGTTCAGAGGACGGAACTCCACAGTTTATGTAACTCTGATCGGAATAGCCTTTAATTCCGATATTCATGAAATCTACAAGCTTTCCAAGCTCCTCAAGTGTCTCATCTGTGAAATAACAGTTGGTAGAACAGCCTGCCAGTAAACCTTTTTCTTTTGCCTGTAATGCAAGTTTCCTGAAAAGATAATAGTTTGCAGCAGGCTCATTGAGTGTAGAAACTACACCAAGGCATTCCTGCTGCACTGCCTTTTCCACCGCCTGAGACGGGGTAAGCGCAGGAAGGTCAAGCGATTTCCCTGAAGCTAACAGGCGAGCTACGCAGCCTGAACACTGGAAGTTGCATCCGGTACTGAAAACCTGAAGGAATTTACCTGAGGGATAATAGTGAAGTAAGGGAATGGTTTCTATAGAAACAGGATATGCTCCAAGATATCCAATATCAGGGTCCTGGATGATAGTATCACCAGCACATACATAGTTCCCGCACCTTCCCCTGCTCCATTCATCGATTTCACACCTGAATTCACACACATTGCACTTCATTTTTAACCTTCCTTGCTTAATACCATCCAGAACCCAGAGTCATCCTGGACTACATGACAGGGAACCTCTGTCTGCCTTCCAGCTTCCTTTATAGCCTGAAGGTTTTCAGGACTGAGACGTTCTTTTGAACTTGTATGCCAGTCCGGATCTATTTCGACCATTTTTTCAGAGATCTGTGCTCTCAACTCTTTTGTGCCGAAGCCACCTCCTACCCATGCCTGCCCACCCGGAGCAAGAACGCGAGAGATCTCATTAAAGGCAACAGGCAGGTCATTCCAGAAAAATACGGAACCTCGGCTTACTATGAGGTCTGCACAATTATTCCTGAAAGGGAGCAGGTGTACATCAGACTGCACAGGAGCAACTTTACCTGAAATACAATGGCGGATAGCTTTGTTTCTTGAAAGCCTGCACATCTCAGTTGAAATATCGACTCCATATACCTGCATATCCGTTATTTCCGCAACAGCAATTCCGAGGGATGCTATACCGCATCCCAGGTCAAGGCATATACCTTTCTCTATCCCGCTTTGCTTGACAATATTAGCGGCTATTACAGGGTAGATGGGGGCAAAGATATTCTCTGCAATATAGGGAAAACCCGGAGATTTGTCCTTCTCGCTCACGTCTTGGCCTCTGCTGAAGGGTTAAGTAGTGTATCAAGTTCTTTATCTGTTAGATCATAGTGGAAGAATTCCGAGTAGAACTCACGGGTCAGTTCGGAGAGGTCCATATCTGTGAAAAGATCAGGATACAGCATTTTTGCAGTCCAGGCAGTTCCGAGGATAAGGTGAGGGCCCTGTGGCCTGTCAATCCAGCAGAAAGGATTCTGAGGAGCAAGGTACACTCTTTTATTTTTCACAGCATCTACACTTGACCAGAGAGAATCAGAGTAAACTGTTGAATAGAACTGTGGATTTGAAGTGATGATTACCTGAGGATTCCAGTTCATAACCTGTTCGATTGAAACCTGCGTCATGCCATTCCCTGACGTAAGCTGACAGTCTGCAACGTTAATGCCACCGCAGATATCAATGACCTGGGAGTGCTGAGAACCTGAAGGATCGGTCATTAGCCCTTTTGGACCTTCGGCATAATAAACACGTACTTTCTGGTCTTCAGGAATGTCTTTTACAGTGTTATTTATCTCACTAAGGACTGAACTGCGGAAATCAATCAGTTTTTGTGCCTGGTCTTCACAGTTAAGAAGTTTACCCACATATTGTATGGTAGGATCGGATTTGTTGACGAAGATAATAGAATCATTAACAGCCACTACAGGAATGCTTCCAAAATTTTCCTGTCTGCGCTCTATAGCTTCATGGATTTCCCCATCAGTGGTGTATCCTTCAATTACAATGTCAGGATGCATGTTGATTATAGTTTCATAGTTCCCAGTCTGTGTCCCGAACCAGCCCCCTATTACAGGCAGGTTTGAATAGTTTTCAGCCATGAAAGGTTGGGTAAAATTATTTTTGAAGTTCCACCCTGCAAGTTTGTCCGGAGCAAGCATATACACGAGGATGGTAGACGGCGGAGAAGTGGCTACAACTGAAGAGATTTCCGTTGGCACAGTTAACTGCCTGCCCAACATGTCGGTGATCTGTATCGTGCTTGAGTTCTGGACAGCCTGCTGATTCGCATTTTCTGCACATCCACAGGATGCAACAGCCAGAACCAGAATAGAGAGTAGTAGTATTGTACTTATTTTTCCACGCATAGAAATACCTGACCGACTTTTGTAGTTTAATCGTTATGTTTGCATGAACATAATGTTATAAATATATATTCTTACAGGTGGGAACTGGAAAAACGCTCTTGAACACGCTTTTTACAAAGTTTCTTCGTTTTCAAGGCCGACTGATAGTTTTCAGCATGTTTGCTATATCAGTTGATTGTTTTCATGGCAGATGAATAGGAAAACGGTAACCTATTTCCCACTACTATCTATATATAAGTTTGCTTTTAACGATTTATAGATTACTCAGCCCACTTTCCGCAGAAAAAGTGTAGCATATTTGCAATCGCTTCTGTTATCGATTTTTAATATAACACGACTTAATTGGATTTCTATGCAGGAGTTAAAAATAGCGAGATGGACATGTTTAAGACGGTTAACAGTTCGATGCTGTTGATTTTTCAGTTCAACTGCGTAAGTCCTATAGACATCACCAAAATCACAGTTATGTCTTTTTCACACAATGAATATCGTCATAAGACGCTGAAGTAAAACAAAAAACAACTATAGATTGGCTTATTACTGGACTCATTATAAGACGGGAAAAGAAAATTGAGAATTACTTTGCTATTCTTCATTTCGCGTGTTCATGGATAACATTTAGAGAGCAAGACTTTTTGGATAGGTTCTAAGCGAATCAGCAGGATTCACAAGTTATTTATAATAAATCGCATATGAGTAATTTGATGGTAAATAGAGTTAAACGCAGAGTATCGTGCCTTCCAAAAGCCACATATTATAAACCCAGGAAGGTTTCTCTCTGCGATCTCGAAATTATTAACTTATCAATAGGAGAGCTTGAAGCTATCCGCCTTTGCGATCTCATTCACGTTGATCAGAACGAGGCCGCAGATATGATGGGCATCTCCAGAAAAACCTTCTGGAATGATCTGCAAAAGGCCCGACAGAAAGTGACTGATGCCCTTGTAAATGGAAAAGCAATAGAGATCTCCGGAGGAGAGTATATAAATAAAGGGGAGTGTAAAGTCGAATTCCTCTGCAGCGGGTGTGAGTATAGATGGGAATTACAGTGTAATACTGAGCGCCCAGCTAGCTGTCCAAAATGCGGCTCCGAAATCGTTTATCAAGTAGGCGGCAACGGAAGAGGAAATAATTTCATTGAGAACGATTACTGCTGCTCCAAAAGCAAGGGGAAAACAGCAGCGTTAAACGTTAAAGCAGGAAGTGTGAAAAATGACAAAAATTGCTATACCATCGATGAATGACAGTGGATTGGAATCTGACGTTTGTTATCATTATGGCTCATGCGAATATTTTACTATCGTGGATGTAAAAGAGAAAGATATTGAAAGTGTTAAGACAATAAGTAACCTGTCTCCTGAGATCGAGCATAATTGCGCTGCTCCGTCAAAAATTTTGGAATCAAATAATGTTAATGCTGTCCTCGTCGCGGGTATTGGCGGAAGGCCATTAATGTCACTGGCGGAAAAGAACATCAAAGTATTTGCAGGAATAAAGGGTAAGGTTTCCAATGCAGTTGAGGACTATAATAATGGATCGTTGCAAGAAATATCTATGAACGGCACCTGTAATTGTTCTCATCACTAAACTACTTAATTAACAATGCTTGAATTGGGGCTTGAATCAGAGCTATCTAAAGAGGTGGAACCGTAAGCCGACAAGAAACCAATTACTTAATTGACCTTATTCTGACAACTTTATTTTTTATTGTTGCAGTTACAGGTTTAGTTATGTATTTTTTAATACCTTCAGGAATTCCAAGAGGACAATATATAGTATATATGGGATTAACGAAAGCTACCTGGATTTGGATACACAGCAAAGCAGGGATCTTGATAGTTATTCTTATAGTTGTCCATCTTATCCTGCATGGTCAATGGATTCTATGTACCACAAAGAGATTTTTCAGAATAGGAAAGAAAAACGCTGTTTGTGAGACTAATACAGTGACTGATAAAGTCCGATAAGAAAATTTTTCAAAGAGAATCTAAAAGTAGGAGTTGAGAGAATGGATATTAAAGAAATAAACAGATACGGGCAAGAACTTGTAGACTGCCTGAAACTGAAAACGTCTCCTGTTGCAGTAAAGCTGATTCCGAAAGGAGGAGAAATTCCCGAAGGAATGAAAGAAGTAGATGAGACTATGAGGCACTGCCAGCTGGTTGATAGGGTTAGAAGAACAGGTGAAGAGTTCTATACCCTTGGGGAAGACCAGATGTGCAAAGGCGGAGCCGGTGCAATGGGCCTTGGCGAAATGCCCCCAAAAGTCGCAAGTGGAGAATTTTATTTTAATAAACTCAAACAGTTCAGCACCCAGGGCGCTGCAAGGCGTACCCTTGAAAGAGTTCCAAAGCTTCCCCCAAACTCAACAGAAGCTATCCTGTATTCTCCTCTGGAAAAAGCAACGTTTATCCCTGATGTTGTTGTGGTTATCGGTTATCCTAAACAAATAATGTTACTCACACAGGCTGCAATGTATAAAGCAGGCGGCAGGGTCGAAGCGAGTTTTGCAGGAAAGCAGAGCCTGTGCTCAGACGGGGTTGTGAATGTATACAAAGAAGGCAAAATCGGAGTCACAGTCGGTTGCAGCGGTAGCAGGACATACACCAAAATCGCAGACGAAGAAATGATTATGGGAATTCCCATTGAACTTCTGGCTGATGTAGCTGCTGGCCTCAAAGAAATTTGTCCGAAGTAAGTTTCGAGGAGCGTATCTTCAGGTTTATAAAGTTCGCTGAAATAACAAACTCCACAACCTGAGTGAATACTCTGATACATTTTGTTTGTTTCATCATCTTGAAGCGGATCTAGATAGGTTTTCCACAAACCTATCTAACCTTCAAGTAAATAACTGTCACAAAATAATTTTATTTCTGATTAATAAAATAAATAAGATTCTGTTTTTGAGAGATACAGTAAATAAAATAAGATTTTGTATTTGAGAGATTCAGCAAATAAAATAAGATTCTGTTTTTGAGAGATTCAGTAAATAAAAATGTATATGCCCATGATGTATTTTATAAAAGGAAAAGAGGTTAATTAATCACTATTAAGTAACTTTTCTGGTTACACATATTAATTTTAGAATATTTTTGGAGAAAATTTACTTCTATTTTGTGACTTGAACTAAAATAAAGTCTTTTTGGAGTTATTAACTCTCAAAAGGTACAAGATACACGCCATCTGCTCTTTTTTGCCCTTTTAACAGCTCACAATGCCTCAGAATAGCAAACTGGTTCTCGGTTTCCAGAAGGGATATTTGAAACTTTTTTGCAATTTCTTCCTTTTTTGCCCCACCACTGGAGACGATAAATTCATAGATGGCTTTTTGTAATTCAGTCAGGCCCTCTGTACCTTCAAGCCCGGCTTCCTTCCTGAAGGCTTTCTTGGAATAAGCTGCCCAGGGGTCACAGACCTGAATCTTATGGTGAGCTTCTATGAAACAATCTTCACAGAAAACCTTGCCTTCCTCTTCTATACAATCTTCTTTTTCCATTTCACGCCCACAAATGTGGCATTTGACAGGATTGAGTATCTCTTCAGTCAATTTCTCACCTCATTTTTTTTCAAACTTTCAATTCATCCAGAATTGTAAGAACCACCACAGATCCATATGCTACTGCAGGCCCACCAGCCATTACTATGGCAGTACTGACAGCCTCCATAATCTCTTCACGGGTAGCTCCCAGGTTTACAGCCTCAGGAACATGCTTCCACAGGCAGGGTTCACAGCGAAGGGCAACTGCAATCCCTACCATCATCAGCTCTTTTGTCCTGGCGCTTAAAGCCCCGTCTTTGACGACTTCGGAATGAAGTCCCATTACAGCGTTCATCACTCCCGGGAGTTCCCCGGCCATTTCTTTCATCCTTTCATTCATCTCGGTTTTATCCATCAACCTTTCACCTCAGTATGCTTCATAGTACACATACCCACTACACAAAAAATTCAAGAGTCAAAAGGCACCATATACATTTCTTCTCCCATTTTTCTCCACTTCAAAAGCTCGCAGTGCCGCAATATTGCAAGCTGGTTCATTGTTTCCTGAAGGGTGAGTCCAAAAAGCTTCGAGATCTTTTCGGGGGTTGCTCCTCCTTCTTCCAGGATAAATTCATAGATCTCTTTTTGAAGTTCGGTCAGTCCGTCTGTCCCTTCAAATCCGTGCTGTTTTCTGAAGAGTTTTTTAGAACGCACTGCCACGGGGTCTGCAAACTTTATTTTCTGGTGCCCTTCCAGATAACAGTCCTCACACATCGGCCTTCCGTTTTCTTTGACATACTCACTTCCCGGGATATTCTTTCCGCACCCCTGGCACGTTACAAAGTAAGCTACAGATTCGTCAATTTCTCTGTTCCCGGCTTTATTCGTATTTATAAGGCCGTGAAACTCCAGATAACCTACTATTTCGTAAACTGTCGACCTTGATAACCCATATCCGGCTTTTGCTTTTTTTATAACGTCTCGAATATGGAATCCACACTCGATTTGGACTTCTTTAATGCATTCAAGGACTCCAATTTCTTCTTCATCCAGCACAAGCATCATTACAATCTCCGGAGCCAGAACCCATTCAGATTCAGTCTTATAAAGTAACGTTATAAAGGGGGACTAAGATCCCGACCAGCTCCAAAAACTGGACCTTAAAACGGGCTTTTACACTGAACTTTTTTCTATATCCATCAAATCAGATTTTAGAACAGTGTTATTCCCATAAGTCAGTTTCTCTATCTATTTAATGTTAATAGTATATAATGATTACGATATATTTATATATAAAAATTAGATTACCGAAAAGAAAGAATGGTCAAAGAAGGAAGTCCGGTTCACACCGGAAACTATATATGTGAAATGCATGATAATGTTATTTGTATATTAGTGTGTTTTACACTAAGATGTAAATATTATCTAGATAAGTAAAACACATATTGAAAGATTCCCGCCGCATAACACTGACATTCCAATTACATACACACTCCAGTTACACCGGCGAATATCATAAAACAGTGATCATAATGTCCAGAAACAAATACGGGCGACATACCCCTGCATTTATATTACTGTTCCTTGCAAAGGAACCCGCCTACGGATCTCTCTTGCTCAACAAAATGGAAGAAGAGCTGCCTTTCAATCTAATCGATGGGCCTTCCCTTTACAGGTCTCTTCAGGATCTGGAAAAAGAAGGGGTTGTTGAGTCCTACTGGGACACATCAGAACCCGGGCCTGCTAAAAAGTGGTACAGGATAAACCCAAAAGGGATGGAAAAACTGGAGGAGTTCCGGCAGGACATAGAAATGAGAAAGAAAAACCTGGAATATTTCCTCACCGCATTCAGGAAACTGTGAACCCTGGTTACTCAAAAATAATAAGTTCATCCTGAAATTAAAAAACTCTCCATGAATTCAAAAAATGGACATGAAATTCAAAAAAAGGATATGAAATTCTTCGAATAACAGGCACAAAGAAATGAAAGCATCTGAAAGCACTTTCATGCCAAATAAAATATCCCTTGAATTAAAAAATGGAAAAAATGTGGTGGTCCCCTGAGTGGTATAATTCTTTACGCCCTGGCTTTTATTTTTTTGGTCGTTTCCTTTTTCAAAGACCGGAAAAAAACGAAAATAGCTATCCTCAAAGCCTGGAAATCCTTCTCATCCCTTCTGCCGGAGGTTCTCTCAATTATGATGTTTGTGGGAATTTCTCTGGCAATCCTGAGCCCGGAAACGATCTCAAGACTGATTGGAGCGGAGTCCGGCCCATTTGGGATTGCAGTTGCCCTGATTGCAGGATCAGTTACCCTTATCCCCAGTTTTGTTACTTTCCCTCTGGGAGCTGCCCTTCTTAAAGATGGGGCAGGGTATGCCCAGATTGCTGCTTTTGTCTCCACTCTTATGGCTGTTGGAGTTATGACCCTTCCTGTGGAAATAAAATACTTCAACAGATACACGGCAGTCCTCAGGAACATCTCGGCACTTCTGGTGTCCATAATTTTTACTGTCGTAATCTGGAGGCTTATGTGATGATAAGCAATGAAAACAATGCCATGAACCCCGGAATCTCCACCATGTTGAAGAAGTACAGGTTTGCGATAGGTCTTGCTCTTGTAATTGCAGCCATATATTTTACAAACAGGTCAGTCGGAACAGAAGCCTTTGGCATATCCGTTTCGAATACAAAAGAAATGCTCAGCCTTCTCCCTCCGGTTTTCATCCTTGTGGGACTGCTGGACGTCTGGGTCCCGAAGGAGACGATCATTCGATACATGGGAGAAGATTCCGGCTGGAAAGGAATACTTATGGCTCTTTTCCTGGGATCCGCAGCTGCAGGCCCTCTCTATGTCGCTTTCCCTATTACGGCCCTCCTCCTGAGGAAGAGAGCAAGGCTGGCATACATATTGTTTTTCCTGGGAGTCTGGTCCACCACAAAGCTCCCCATCTTACTTTATGAAATCTCATATATGGGACTAAAGTTCACAGCAATCCATGCAGCCGTTGGGCTCCCTTTTTTCCTGTTGTTCTCAATAATAATCGAAAAGGTGATGCCGGAAGATTCCAGAGAATCCCTGTACAGGAAAGCCGAAATGGAGTTGCCCTGAAGAAAGTCATACCCTGCACTCACACCCTCTTTCTTTCAGGATCCGGACCTGTTCTTCATAAGAATCCACAAACTCGTCCTGAACAGCTTTTCCTGTAGCAAGAGCAGGATCAAGAGGGGTATGATGTTTATAACCCCTTTCAGTCATTTCCCTGACAAGTGCTTCGTGCCGCAGATAAAGAGCTTTTAGTTTTCCTTTCCATCGAAGGGTCTCGGGGTGGTGGGCATAAGCTTTCTTGTTATTGGTGATTATAGACCATAGAGCATGTAACTCACGGTGTTCTCCTAGAAGGTGCTGCCTGCACATCTTCTCAGGAGGTATGTCCCAGATTCTCATAAGATGAATTCCTGGCACATATAAGAAAGGGTTTTCGGAGATGGAGAAAAGTTTATACTTAATCTAAAAATTAAAACCCATGTTTTGTGTCTGATTCTTTATTCTTATACATATTTACATACTATTTGAGAAAATATAGTCCATGAGACAGGGCATCCTCTGGTATTCTGGAATTTTTCTGCTGGTTATTATATTGGTTATTATATCCTTTTTATCCGCTCCTGCGTTTGCCCATGTGCCGGTCTTCGGAGGGGCCGGGAAAAGTCCTGAAACAGCAATCCATATTGAAGACCCTTCGAAATCAAGGGTGCTTTATGGAGAGCTTGCTTCAGGAGATCTTCGGTATTACAGTTTTAATGTGGAAAAAGGAGAGAGAATAGTACTCGGGCTCACTATTCCCGTTGAAGATGGACATAAGGGGTTTACCCCGAGCCTGATTCTTATCGGACCGGGACTTACGGACGAAGAAAAAATACCCGAGAGATTGGAAGTCCCCGAAAGATACGGTGCAAAAGTGCTTTCCTACAGCCTGCCTGAAATCCCTGTATATGAGGGATTTACTCCAGGTGCCTTTTACTCACTTGTTAAGCTCGACATCAAAGCTCCGGAAAGTGGAACATATTACGTTGCAGTAGGTGTAATACAGGAAGCAGGTTCGAGAAAAGGGGAAGATGAAATACAGGAAAAAGGTTTGCAGGAAAGAGAAATCCCAGGAGAAGGAAATTATGGGCTAATTCTGGGATACAGAGAAACCTTTACCTTGAGAGAATGGATATCCGTACCCCTGAGCCAGATAAAGATTTATCGTTGGGAGGGGCAGGGACTGTTTTTGATCTTTACTCCGCTTGCGCTAACTCTTGCAGCCGGGCTTCTAGCAATTTTCTTAAAAAGGGAGTCTGTAGCCGGGTTTAATCCTGCACGCATTTCAGGAATACTTGCAGGCTTCTTCTTTCTTGGCACAGGAATGTCATATATATTTCAGATGTTGATCTCACTGAGTAAAAGTTCATTTTCCTCAGAAGTTTTTATTACTTTCATTCTGATTTTTGCCAATGTAGGACTTGGAGTTATTGCAATGGCCTTAAGCCTCAAAGATGAAGGTTATGGCACTGGTTCCACAAAAAAACGGCTTTACTTCTCTGGTCTGGGAATAGCCGGGCTTCTGTTCTGGGCAGGGCTGTTCATTGGGCCTCTTCTGGCATTTGAAGCTGCAATATTACCCTGGAAGCGCAAATGATGAAGTTTAAACTCGAAAAATAATTTATTTAATGACATCATCCCAAAACCAATTTTATCGTATCCTCTTCAAATTGTACGGATAAAAACAGTAATATATTTTCAACCGAATAAATGTTTTATCCCAAAATTATTTCGCTTTTTAAACATCTTTTATTACAGTTGTATATCGTATACAGATGACACATTATTTTACTTAAACTTTGAATTTGTTTCATTTTACGCAATCATTCCACAATACCAAAATGAAATTGGAATTTATTCAACATTTAACCTTTTGCGTCTCCTGCGATTGTATTATGAATTAGACTTCCAAATGGTGTGAGTCTGCGAAATCATTTCAGGATACAACAAAAAATAAAGCTACAGGTACGAAAATCTTTCAAAAATTTTGTTAAAGAAATACCTGCCATCCTAACAAAATCGTTATCGTAAGGTCTCTCCTTTTATTAGGCGTACACAAATAAAGTCTCTAGATATCGTAAAATCACACATCTTTGAAAGGCAAGTTAGAAGGTTGAATATCTGAGTAATTAAAAGTAATTTTTTCTTAAAAAAAGGAATTTAATGCTTTTAATCTAAGATTAAAGCATTATTTAAGAAATTGGTAAAGGCTCAGGAAATGAGTACAAAGCTAAGAGATTTTAGTCTTAAAAGATTTTAGTCTTTGCAGCCATTTTATACCTTTATTGGCAAAACTACGAAAGGAATGCCATCTGCATACAATTTCCTCTGTGATGCGAAGACAGTATAGTTGTGTAGCCACCTTGTGAGTCTCGAATCATTCGGGAAGACTATCTGTCCACCAAAGAATACGGCATTAGGGAACTTCTTTAATATCTCCGGTGCCAGTTTTGTAATCTCTTCAACAACGTCAGTGCCTACTGCAGTAAAACCTTCGGCATAGTAACCGTGTGATGAAATTAATTTTACGTACTTATCTACGTCTTTACATACTTCGGTCTGGAGTTCTTTAATTTCTTCTGCTCCTTTGAACACACCAGCATCGATTACACCAATTTGTACAAATACAAAATTTTTGTACATTCCACCAAATAATTTGAATATAGTGGATAGTGCCTGCATCCCCAAACCATTAAAACCGTTTACAAGAAGCACTGCGGTCTTATCTTGCATGTTAGTCTTATCAGGCATATCATTCTGAATCAGATTCATATCTTCAGGAGAATTGATGGTCTTTGCATTCAGTTCTTTAATCAGCTCTGAGGTATTGTCGTAATGGCGTCTTATGAGAATAACAACTCCAGCAAAGGCGCCTATTATAAGCAGTGTTACCCATCCGCCTTCACCGAACTTAACGGCTATTACTGACATCAATATCAAAATTGTCATAAGCAGCCCGGTACCATTGATAACGAATCTCTTTTTCCAGTCTTTCACCTTCGTTTTAACTTGCCACCAATGACGAACCATACCTGCCTGAGACAGAATAAATGTTATGAAAACTGCTATGCTATAAAGGACTACCAGGCGTTCGACCGATCCCTGGGTCAGAAAGACCATAGTTAATGCTGAGATGCCCATTATTAAGATTCCGTTTTGTGTTACAAGTCTATCACTCAGCGTTGCGAACCTGGTAGGAACCCATCTATCCAGTGCCATGTTTGCCAGTACTCGTGGACCGTCTATAAATCCAGTTTGTGCGGCTACAAACAAAAGTCCTGCTTCAGATACAAGAGTCGCTATTACAAAGTAGTGACCTAAAGTTCCCCACGGTCTGGTAATATTCTCAAAAAGAATAGCATTCAGAGTTTTTCCAGATTCTGGAGAAACATGGTAAAATATGTAAGTAAGCATTAATCCTGCTGCCATAAATGCCAGCGAAATCGCCATTAGATGCATAGTTCTCTTAGCAGTGTGCACTCTAGGTTCTCTCATTACCGGAACTGCATTACTTACGGCTTCAATTCCTGTATATGTTCCTGCACCCATGCTATACGAATGTAGGATAATAAAAATCAACGCTGAGAGCCCTGCACCGGATGCTATATTATGGACATCAGTTACAGTATTACTCGCCACCGTCGGCATATTTGCTGCATGGAAATAGAGAGCATATATTATTAGGATGACATGAGCAATTACGAATAATGCGAATATAGGTATTAAAAATATAATTGATTCTTTAATCCCTCTTAAATTCAATAATATAATTGTCATAATTACAAAAAGAGCAAATCCTAATTTGAATACATGCCAGCTTGCTGGTAGAAAACTTAACATGGCATCTACACCACTTGCTATCGAAATAGCAATCGTAAGGACATAATCTATAAGGAGTGCACAGCCAGAAAGCATTCCAAGAGATGGGGATAGCAATTTGCTGGCAACCAGATATCCCCCACCACCAGTAGGGAATAATTCAATTATCTGTGAATAGCTAGTACTTATTACAAAAATGGTTAGTATAATACTCAGTGCTACAAATATGGCAAGGTAAATATGATCTCCCAATGCCAGGTATGCTTCTTCTGGACCATATGATGCAGAAGACATTGCATCAGATCCAAGACCGACCCATGCGAAGAGCGCTATTAAAGAAACTTTATGGAAAATATCAGTATCAAAAGGGTTACGTGGCTCTCCAATAATTAAAGTTTTTAATGACTTTAATTTCTTATTCGGTGTTCCGTTATCTTGCATTCTTATTAGCCTTCGTTTTATTCTTGGTTATGTTCGTGAGTAATTGATCATTTCCCAAAAAACGAGTGCATCTTCATTATTTTCCAAAAATGTAGAGAGGTTCTTCTGCCCACGTTTTTCAAAAACTCACGCCTATTACCTATTTTTTAGTCGTTACTAACAATTATAAAGACCTCAAATTCACACAAGATTATTCAACTCACAATCTGAGTCCTAGTATTTGGACTTATTCAGTGTATCCAAATTTTTAAAAATGTTTCACAAAACCATGATGCTTTACTTGCTACTGCTTTTGGGATATTATTCAAAAAATTATATAATCACCGATTGAATTATAAAGAAGTGAACTTTTTATGAATATATGGGGTCGAAAAGCAGAGAAACTCTTTTAAGGTATATTCAGACATTTGTTACAATAGAGTTGATTCAAAAAATTTAAGTTTTTCACATACAATTAAATATCCCTTTTAAATATTAATGATAATATTATTGTTTAGGGGATTGAAAACTATTTACCCTCAAATTGAGGGATGAAAATAATTTTAAAAATTTTTCGATTGGAACTAATTCCATCTTGATGGGGGAAAAGAATGAGATCTGGGCTTATTCTTTTGATGGTTTTATTTAGCATATTTCTGGTAATCGGATGTACGAGTAAAGGCGAGACATATTATGTTAAAATTGAGAATTCTCAATTTTATCCAGATTCAATCACAATATCTTCCGGTGATACTGTAAGATGGACAAATCTTGACTCAACTAATTACACGGTCGTGGGAACTGATTTCTCATCCGGTAACATAACAAGTCAGGATTCTTACGATCACACATTCACGAAAACGGGGACTTATAATTACTACTGCTCTATTGAGCCTTCCATGAAGGGTGTTGTCATCGTAAAG
>Ga0268360_1001426_pt1 | contig 25036 bp, 25 predicted proteins | sample BioMet11_FD_192465 | JGI IMG/M metagenome (GOLD analysis project Ga0268360, IMG submission 192465) | Sewage microbial communities from Oakland, California, United States - Biofuel 11 (Illumina Assembly) | ecosystem: Engineered > Wastewater > Sewage > Unclassified | place: USA: California... | reverse complement strand
CCGCGGCCCCGGGGCGATAGGTCGAAAGTCCACTCTTCCTCGGAGTCCCTAAAGTTCAGGTACTCCTTCAGCCAAACGGCGGCGAGGGATCGGCCCATGATCGGAGCGCGGTTCCCGCCGCCCCGGGCTTCCACCCCGACGATGCTGTCGATGGCTACCTCGACCCGATTCCCTCCAGTTTCGGCGCCCACTGCCCCGGGAGCCGGAGCTCCTGAGCTATGGAGCCGCCGGACCAGGGCCCTCCGCCTAGACCGTCGAAACTCCCTCAGCGCGCCCTCGGCCTCCAGATACCCGTAGCGATCCTTCCGGCCCTCAGCCCACAGGGCGACAACCCTGTCGATCGACCATCCCTCCATTCCCCACCCTCCTCGTATTGCAACCGGTTCCATTTTTTTATAAAAAAACCTCACGCCGACTCCCGGACCACGAGCTCGACAGGGACTTCGCTGTGGGTCACCACGCCATTCTCGAGATAGGACACGAGGTCCTTGGCCAGGAGCCGACCGGCGAGGGGCACGCTCTGGCTGACCGTCGTGAGCCTGGGGGTCACGTACGAGGCCACCGCGAGGTCGTCGTAGCCCACGACCGCGGTATCCTCGGGGACTCGCCGGCCCGAGGCCCTGAGCCAGCGGATCGCGGCGATGGCCATGTAGTCGCTGTTGGCGAAGACCCCATCGATGTCCTTGTCGCGCTCGAAGAGCCTCGCGATCTCCCGCTCGGCCCCCTCCTCGGAGTAGTCGGCGTAGGCGACGCTGGCCTTGGGATCCATGCCAGCGGCCACGAGGGCCTCGCAGTACCCCTCGTAGCGCAGCTTGACCTCGGTCTCACCCTTGATGCCGCCCAGGAAGGCTATGCGACGCCGCCCCGTGGCGATCAATCGCTCGGCGGCTAGGCGCCCTCCCTTCCGGTCGTCGCCGCAGACCGAGCAGAAGTCCGAGCCCCCGTGGCCCCAGGCGATGAAGGGAGCCCCCAAGTTGCGGAGGAGCTCGATGTGGTCCCGCTTCTTCTCGGAGGTCATGAGGATGAAGCCGTCCACCCGGCCCGAGTCAAGGTAGTTGGAGGCCCAGGCGCGGTCGGCGGGGTTCACGTGGACGATGAGGAGGCCGTAGCCGAGCTCGTGGAGGCCCATGGCTATGCTCCCCATGATCTCGAGGCTGAAATGGTCGGAGATCCCGCACTCCACGTTGCAGTACGCGTGGTTGACGTAGGCGATGGTCCTGCTCTTTTTTAGAGAGAGGTTCCGGGCGGTGAAGCTGGGCTTGAAGTCGTGGTCGTGGGCTATGGACATGATCCTCGCCCTCGTCTCCTCGTTGACCAGGGGGCTGTTGTTGAGGGCCCGGGAGACCGTGGATTTCGAGACTCCAGCCAAAACCGCGATGTCCTCGATGGACTTCAGCTTCTTCAGGACTTCCATGATTGCAACCGGTTGTAATATATCCTCTCTTGCAACCGGTGTCAATAGCGCACACCGGCTTCAAGAGAAGTGGGGTTATAGGCTCTGTTTCCTCGCCTGGGGCCCGTACAGAATCTTCCGGATCCCGCCGGGAGACAGGCTGTACTCCTCCGCCAGCTCGTCGATGCTCCGGCCGCTGGACTTGGCCAGGCGGATTTCCTCGTTGCGCCTATCGAGACTCGCCCTGGCTCCCGACTTAGCCCCCCAGCTCAAACGCGCATCGGAGCTTCGCCTCGGGATGTAGACCGAGGAGCCCTGCACGTAGCGCTGCACCTGGGACAGGAGTTCGGGAGGAAGGAGCTCCTCCGCATTTCGATACGACGACATCGTTCCCTCGTTGGATTGCCGCTCCGCGACCGCGCGAGGCGCCGGGACCTTGAGTCCGGCGCCGGGGCGCGGATCAAACATCCGCCCGAGGCTCGAATCGTATGCTGTTAGCTTATTCGAGATTTCAGGCGGCGCCGACGATCGAGATTACTGCGCTATTTGATCTATACATTCGGCGCCTCCTTGCCATTTCGATGGTCCATGATGCCACGGACCGGCCGTCGGTGTAAATCGACGGAACGCTTATAAACGATCTCTCGCTTGGCCGCCGCTGCCGGAGCGTGTAGGCTCTTTCTCGCCGGCAATTCGCTAGTGCCGCCCGGTTCCGGCGGCGAAGGAGGTGCGAGATGGATGACTACAGCGCGGGGGCCAAGTCCCGCTAGCCGAGAGGCTGGCGCCCGCGGGGCTGAGATCGGCCCCGCGGCGAGGCACTGTCCCTAAAAGGCCCGCTGGCTCCGACGCATCCTAGCCCCGGGGTCCGCCACGGGCCTCCGGCCGGCCCCATCGGGCCGGCCGGTTCGTCTCTTCTCCGCTACTCCGAGTCTTCGTTCCTGCGCTGGGAGGCCACCGCCCGCACCTGCTCGTCGAACTTGGGGTACCGGCGCCGCAGGGCGTCAAAGTCGTCCTTCCCCAACCGGTAGCCGGTGCTGTAGGAGATGGACACCACGCTGGCGTTCCGGTGGAGGTTCTCCAAGAGGGCTGTCTCCCCGAAGGGGGAGCCCGGCCCCAGCCTCGCCACGGCGTCCTCTCCCACGAGGACCTGCACCTCCCCGCTCGTGAGGAAGTACATGCAGTCCCCGTACTCGCCCTGGCGGATTATGTACTCCCCCGGGAGGAAGACCATGGGCCTGAGGAGCTGGACCGACTCCCGGAGGAAGAGTTCGTCGGCTCCCCTGAAGAGGTCCACCCGGTTCACCACCTCGCGGTTGAGGAACATGAGGATCTCCTGGGAGAGCCCCCGGGGTATGTCGTCCAAGACCGACGAGGCGCTGATGCCCCGCTGCTTCTCCCAGAGGTAGGAGTAGTAGTCCCGCACCCGCTCCTGCAGCTCCGTCGGGATGCGCTGGGACCGCAGGTAGGCGTTGACCTCGTCGAGGCGCCGCTGGTAGGAGCTGCGGGCGATGTCCAGGTTGGAGATGAGGCTGGACACGTTGGCGATGATGTACGAGAACATGCCCACGCCGACTATCTCCACGAAGATCGTGTACAGGACCTGGAGGTTCGAGTCGTGGTTGGGACCGTAGTCCCCGTAGCCGATGGTGGCCACCGTGGTCGTCACCCAGTAGAAGGCCCGGATATACTGGTCCACGGCCTTCCTCGATGTCTCGGCGGCCCCTATGAGGATCCAGCCCAGGGCCATGAGGTGGATGACTGCGGACAGCCAGTAGCCGAATAGGATGAGGCGCCGCACCGAGGGGATGATCCCGAGGGACTCCTCGAGTTCCTTGAAGATGCGCCCCGCCTTGAGGAGCTTCACCAGGGTCAAGGTCTGGAGGACGAGGTAGACGGTCATCCAGCGGTCGTGGGGCTTGGGGACGCGGCCGAGGAAGGCCAGGAGGACGAGCTCGAAGGGAAAGGCCGCGATCAGGTCGACGACGAACCAGGACCGCAGGTAGCCGCGGACGATCTCGTCCCAGGAATCCATGCGGAGGTAGCCGATCTTCACCTTGCTGATGAAGTTGACGCCTATGTCCGCGAAGAGGATGAAGTTCAAGACGTAGTAGAGCTGGTCGCCGTGGAGGCTCTGGAACACAAGGCGGAAGGAGATGATGAAGAGGAAGGCCAGGATGGACACGAGGATGAGGACGTTCCACGCGATCCTGAGGGGGTTGTTGTGGGATACAGGGAGGGTCACGGATACATTATCGGCAGGAATTCCCCCGAGTCAGCACCTTGAGGGCGCGGCGTGGGGCTCCGATCCAGGTAGCGCCCCGGTCCACGGAGAAGGAGGCCCATCGTGCGGCAGCCGGATGGGCCTCTGAGCGCCGGGGATCAGCGCTCGATTCTCTTGTACTCGCTCGCGCCGAAGGCGAGGATGGGGTAGCCGACGAAGCCGAGGACGACGAGGAGGAAGAAGCCCCAGGCTCCGCCCTTCCCGAAGGACTTGGCCATGTCGATGGATACGATGATGAGGATGACGATGTTCACGAAGGGGACGAGCATGAGGAGGAGCCACCACCAGGGCCGGTTCACTATCCTGAGCATCACGATCACGTTGTAGAACGGCACGATGACCGCCCAGCCCGGCTCCTTGGCCTTCAGGTAGACTTTCCACATGGCGACGAGCACGAAAATCCCCACGACGGCGCAGACCGCGTACAGGGGGCCCACGACCTGCATGACCCTCGAATAATCCTCCATCCTCTCCTCCTCTCTATCATTGCCCTGCCGGGGCTTCGCCCCACGGATGTCATTACATTATACGGAGCTTTTCGGCCGGGGCAAGGCCGATCGGCGAAATCGTCTTGTAGCGCCCCGTCGGCTCCGGCTATACTTAATGCACAGTCCCGAAGGGAGGAACCGATGGGCATCGAAGTGCGGGGAAGGCATACCCTCGCGGATTTCCTGAACGACACCTTCGCGTTGGTTCCCCGCATCTGGAAGCGGGCGCTCCCGGTATCGGCGGTCGTCCTCCTCCCGGGAGCGGCGATCTGGGCCGCGGCCGTCGCCTCCCTGGCCGGCTTCGTCTCCAAGGTGTCCGAGAAGGGCGAGTCCTTCGGCAAGGATCCCTCGGGAATCCTCGCGAGCTTCGGCCCCTTCCTCTGGCTCTGCGGCCTCGCCTCGGCCTGCCTCTTCCTGGGCTCCAGCTTCCAGAAGGCCTACGTCTGCGCCGAGGCGAACGCGGCCATCGAAGGGCGCAAGCCCCCCTTCCGCAAGCTCCTCCTGGGCGTGGCCCGGCGTCCCTTCCTGCGGGTGACGGTCCAGGACGCGGCTATCGCCGCCCTGGAGACCGCCCTCGCCCTGATCGCAGCCCTCGCGGTCTTCCTGCCCTTCCTCATCGGGATGATCGGCGAGCTCGCCGAGATCGGCAAGAAGGACGGCCCCGGCTTCGGGTTCGTCGCCCTCTTCATCCTCCTCTACCTCGTGGCCATCCTCGCCGCCGCCGCGGCGATCTGGTGGCTGCGGGTGAAGACCGCGGTCTGTGCCCCAGCCTCGGTGTGCGAGGGAGTCAACGCTTTGGCTGGCATGGGCAGGTCCGTCGACCTGGTGCGGGGCCGCGGCTGGAGGGTCTTCGGCGAGATGTTCGTCGTCTCCCTCGTGATCTCCTTCGGCCTGGGGATCCTCACGGGCCCCGTCACCTTCGCGGTGATCCTCCCGGGCTATTTCTCCATCCTCAAGGAGAGCATAGCAGGGGCCGAGCCCTCCCCGGCCTCGATAGCCGCCTTCCTCTCGTCCCTCAGCTGGGCCATGGGGGTCGCCATGCTCATCTCCGGGATAGTGGAAGGCTGCCTGTGGCCCTCCTTCCTCTCTCTCCTCCACGCCGATCTTAGGGCGCGGGCCGGGGAGACCCGGGGCTTCGACGGCCGCAGGGGCGTCCTCGGGGGGAGAGTCCTCCGAGGCTCCCGGCGCAGGAGGCTCGTGGAGCTGGACGCCTGATGCGCCGGGGATCCGCGGTCCCCGGCTACTGGGAGCGGAGGGGCAAGAGCCCGGTCCTCGGGGCGATCATCGGGACGACCTTGATCGCCGCCCTCTATTCCCTCGCCGGGAACCTCGTGATGTCCTTCTACATGGTCGGGGATATGCTGCGGGATCCGGAGAGCCTCTCCGCCGCGGGGAAGGGCTGGGAGGAAGCACGGTCCTTGGTCATGAACCGCTACCGCGCCCCGATCCTCTCCATGACTATCCTCTTCGAGTTCCTATTCTTCGGCGCCGGCACCCTCATCCTGTTCAAGGCCTGGCACGGGGTCTCGGTCCGGGAGCGGTTCCGCCTGGGGCTACCGCGCCCCGTCACCATCGCCTTCGCGGTGCTGGGCGCCGCCGGGCTCTTCCCGCTGGCGATCCTCGCCGGGGAGGTCTTCACGAGGGCCTTCCCCTTCCTGAGGCAACTGGAGGAGTCGGGCTCGGGCCTCGTGCGCGCCGAGTCCCCCAGGGACTGGGCCCTCCTGGTGGCGGCCATCTGCGTCACCCCGGCGCTCTGCGAGGAGTTCCTCTTCCGGGGCTACTTCCAGGGCACCCTCTGCCGGGGCATGGCGAGCCCCTGGTCCTGGATCCTCACCGGCAGCTGCTTCGCCCTGGTGCACCAGAACTACATAGGCCTCGGCGCCCTCCTCGTGATCGGCATCTACCTGGCCTTCGTGTTCGATTCCAGCGGGAGCCTCTGGCCCGGGGCGGTGGTGCATTTCCTCTACAACGGCACCATAGTCCTCATAGCCAACGGGGCTCTCCCCCTGGGCTGGGCCTTCGACGCGACGGGGCTCATTAGGCCCCTGGTGGTGGCGGCGGCCCTTCCCCTGGCGGCCCTGGGGATCCTCGCCCTCGGCGCTGCGAAAAGGGCGAGGCTCGCCGGGCCCCGGGCCTAGCCCCGAGGCCTCCTGACTAGCTCTCCGAAGCCCCGGCCTAGCCCCGGGACCGCGGCCGGCGAAGGATTGTCGCCGCTCCGAGGGCGGCGAGCCCTGCCGCCGCGAGGGCCATGGACCCGTAGTTGAAGCAGTACTTGGCCGTGGAGGCGAAGGACGCGACGGCGGCGGGAGCCCCGTCGATGGGCGCCGCCCCGGAGGCCCCGAGCCGGAAGACCGTGTTCTCTATCTCGTCGCAGAGGGCCCCGGCGAGGCCGAGGGCGCCGAGGAGACGCAGCCCCCTCCGGGCCGGGAAGAGCCGCGTCGCCGCCCAGCCGATGGCGAGGAAGTAGAAGAGTCCGTAGGCCGCCGCGAAGGCGAAGTCGAAGGCGTCCATGGCGAGGTAGGCCGCCCTGCCCGCCTCCCCCATGGCCGCGAACATGGGGGAAAGCTCCGAAGGCCTGTAGCTGAACAGCATGTCGGGCACCGCCGCGCCGCCGGAAGCCGCCCGCACCGCCGCGACGCCGATCCACGATCCGTTGATCACGAGGCTGGCCGCGGCGAAGGCGAGGAAGGAAACGAGGACCTTGCGGCCCGTGAAGAAGGTTGCGCGCTTCATGGCTGATATTGTACCCACGAAGGGGGGTAGCGGAGAAGCGTCGGGCGCGGCGCCCACGAGGAAACCGCGCCCGACCTTCGGAGCGAGGGGGGAACGCGGGCCACCGCCGCGCGCCGGGAGGCGCAGCGGAGGCGGCCGTTTCCTCCCCCTATAAATCGGCTAACCCGCCCCGATGCCCTCGGGCGCGAGGCGCGTTATGCGCGCTTGTACTCCTTGATGGCCTTCTTGAGGGTGGCCTAACGCTTCGCTAGGGCTTCGATCAAGGAAGCCTCATATCCGTTTATAGTTTTTTATGGCTTCCTTGATCTTCGCCTCGAGCTCGGAGCGGGGCACCCGGATCTGCTCCATCGAGTCCCGGAAGCGCACGGTCACGGTGTTGTCCTCCTTGGTCTGGTAGTCCACGGTGACGCAGAAGGGGGTGCCGACCTCGTCCTGGCGGCGGTAGCGGCGGCCGATGGCGCCGCCCTGGTCGTAGTCGGTGGCGAACTCCTCCTTGAGCTCCTGCCGGATGTCCTGGGCGAGCTCCGCGAGGCCGTCCTTCTTCATGAGGGGGAGGACCGCGACGGTCACCGGGGCGAGGTTCGGATGGAAGTGGAGCACGGTTCGCCAGTCGTCGTCGTTCCCCTTGTCGGCGACCTTCTGGTCCTCGTAGGCGTCGCAGAGGGCCATGAGGAGCTGCCGGGTGAGGCCGGCGGAGGTCTCGATGATGAAGGGGATGTAGCGCTCGTTGCCGTGCTCCTGGTCGATGTACTGGAGATCCTTCCCGGAGAACTGCTGGTGCCGGGTGAGGTCGAAGTTGGTCCGGTTGTGGACGCCCTCGAGCTCCTTGAAGCCCATGGGGAACTCGTACTCGATGTCGTAGGCGTCCTTGGCGTAGTGGGCGAGCTCGTCGGGGCCGTGCTGGTGCCACCTGAGCTTGTTCATCCGCACCCCGAGCTTCTCGTAGTAGTGCCAGCGCTGCTCCCGCCAGTACTCGAACCACTTGACGTCCTCGCCGGGGTGGACGAAGAACTGCATCTCCATCTGCTCGAACTCGCAGGTGCGGAAGATGAAGTTCTTGGTGACGATCTCGTTCCGGAAGGCCTTGCCGATCTGGGCGATGCCGAAGGGGATCTTCATGCGGTTGGACTGGATGATGTTCTTGTAGTTGACGTAGATGCCCTGGGCGGTCTCGGGGCGGAGGTAGATGAGGCCGGTGCCGTCGTCCACCGGGCCGATGTTCGTCTTGAACATGAGGTTGAACTTACGGGTGTCGGTGAGCTCGCCGCCGCACTCGGGGCACTCTTTCCGCGCAAGCTTGGCCGGGTCGATCTGGTCGGCCCTGAAGCGCTGCTTGCACTTCTTGCAGTCCACGAGGGGGTCGGTGAAGTTCTCGACGTGCCCGGAGGCTTCCCAGACTTTGGGGTGCATGAGGATGGCGGCGTCGAGGCCCACGATGTCGTCGTGGAGCTGGGTCATCTCCTTCCACCAGAAGCGGGCGATGCGGTTCTTGAGCTCGACGCCCATGGGGCCGTAGTCCCAGGCCCCGGCCTGACCGCCGTAGATCTCGGAGGACTGGAAGACGAAGCCCCTCCGCTTGGCGAGGGAGACGATCTTCTCCATCGTAACTGCGCTGTCCATAAAAACTCCTGTCGCGCGGTCCCCCGCAGGGTATCCCGCGCCGCCGCCGGGCATAGCCGGCGGCGAGAGGCCTGATTTCGCCCCGCCGCCGGATGCGGCAGCGCGCCTTGACGGGGCATGGCCGGCGGATCTGCCTCGATAGGCCCGCCGACGTCCCGAAGGTATCCGCGGCAGCGACCGGGCGCCCCGGCCTCCCTGCGGAATGGGTGGATTATACGCGAGGCGAGGGGCCTTGGACTAGCGAGGGGCTATCCGAGGCCGGCGCGGCGTGGCCCCGGCGAGGACCCTTCGTGGCCCCGGCGAGGACCCTTCGTGGCCCCGGCGAGGACCCTTCGGGGCCCCGCCGGGGACCCGCCGGGGACCAGGGTCACCAGCGGGCGACTTCCTTGGCCATGTGCCTGAGCAAGTCGTCCTGGGCCGAGAGGATCAGCCTGGGGAACTCCCCGCGGTCCAAGTCCTCGTCCGGGCTGCCGATGGGGCCGATGGTGGCGGTATCCCTCGACACCCCGACCACGGTGGCCCGGCGGATCACCTTGCCCGAGGCGTCGGCGACGCCTATGTTGGCCGTCAGGTTCATCCTGGCCTGGGTCTTGGTCATGGCCCCGAAGGACAGGCCTTCGACCTCGGAGTAGTCGGCCTGGAGGTCTATGGCGACTATGTAATCGGCGCCGAAGAGCCGGGCGACCTTGGCGTTCTTCCCGGCGTCCCAGAGGCTCAGGTAATTCATCCCTGCGGGCATGACCCGCTGTCCCGAGGCGGTGAAGTCCAGGTCGAGGCCGAGGCCGAGGCTTAAGGACTTGTAGGCGGCGGGCGGGGCTGCGAGGGCGGCGAGGGGCGCCGAGCCCTCGATGGACTGGAAATCGACGAGGGTCCTGGGGGCGAAGATGGCCGCCGCCCGGCTCTTGAATACCGCCCAAGCCTTGTCGACGGACTCCTGGTGGTACTGGTAGTAAGACTTCTGCTGATCTGGGATGAGGGGACCGAGATCGTAGGATTCCCCGCTCTTTGTGATGGAGCGCTGGAGGGAGAAGCTCACCACGGCGAGCCTGGCCGAAGCCGGGACCTTGGGAGCCGTGGCGCAGCCGGTGACCGCCATTTCCCCGATCGAGGCGGCGACGAGGAGGGCGAGGGCCGGGATGAGGCGGGGCGCCGGTCTCTTGATTCTACTCATGGCCATCCTTCATCGAATATAACGCTAATGCGGGAGCGGGGGTTACAGGTCCGAGTCGCCGTCCGGCGCGCCCAGGACCCGCTCGGCTTGGTCCCGGAGGTCCTCCAGCTCGGTCATCCAGAAAGCCTTGGTGCCCCAGTCAGGGAAGCTCTCCCGGAACCACTTGTCCTTGCGCTGCCTGGCGCGCCAGGACAGGAAGTATACCATGCGCATGAAGCGCAGGCCCTCGATCAGCTCGAGCTCCCGGCGTTCGAAGGGGAGGAAGGTTTCGTAGCCCTCGACGAGGAGGGCGAGCTCCCGGCGGCACTCCTCCGCGTGGCCGGGGAGGAGGAGCCAGAGGTCCTGGACCGCCGGGCCGGTCATCATGTCGTCGAAGTCGATGACGTAGAGCCCCTCGCCCGGGCGGTCGAGGATGTTGCCCCGGTGGCAGTCCCCGTGGATGCGCAGGCTCGGGAGGCCCCGGAACCGCGGGACGAGGGCCTCGACGACCCGGAGGCAGAGCTCCTCGAGCTCCGGCGCCAGGTCCGGATGCACGAGGCCCTGGCCGAGGAGCTCCTTGAGCTCCAGCGCCGTGAGGGAGGCCGGGCCGCAGACGAGGCGGGAAGGGGCCGGCCTGAGACCGCCGACCGAGTGGAGCCGGCCGAGGAGGGCGCCGAGGCGGAGCCAGTCGTCGTCGGACTCGGCGTCGAAGTTGCGTCCGCCCATCCTCGGAAAGACGGCGAACATGAAGGAGGAGTCTCCCTCCTCGTCCTCGAGGATGAGCTCCCCGAGGGTGTCTCCTCCCTCGAGGGGAATCGGCACCGCGACCGGCAGCTCCGCGGCCGCGGCGTCGGCGATGAAGCGGTGCTCGTCGAGGATGGCGGCCCTGGACCAGCGGCCGGGGCGGTAGAACTTGGCCACCACGTCCCGCCCGTCGTCCAGCTTGAGGCCGTAGACCCTGTTCACGTAGCTCGGGTAGGCGCTGATGGTCCCGTCGGAGCCCAGGCCGATGGCGCCCTCCACCGCCGCGGAGATGGCGTCGGGGGAGAGGAGATCGAAGGAGCCCGGATCGGAGCCGTCGCCCCGGGGCTCTGAGTCTCGGGGCGGCTGGCGGTCGGGACTCGAGGGCTCAGGCGCGACCATCGCTCCCGCCCTTTTCGGAGGGCCCGGCAGAGCTCTCCTGCGGGGCTCCGGCATCCGCCGCGGCCTCGGCCTTCTCCGCCGCGGCCTCGGCCTTCTCCGCCGCGGCCGCCTCCTCGGCCTTCTTCTTGGCCTCGATCTCTTTCCGCTCCTGGGCGAGGATCTGGCGATTCCAGAGCATGATGCTGATGGCGATGACGATGATGGCGTCAGGGAGATTCTTGTCGATGAAGGCCGGGAGGAACTGGCCGAACTTCATGCGCGCCAAGCCGAACAGGACGAGGATGATGACCAGGGCGAACAGGGCGATCGAAAACTGCTTCTTCGTGGGCTTAATCATGTCGGTCTCCTTACTATTCCGCTTCCTTGGCGGCTAGGTACTCCCAGCGGGCGGTGCGCTCCTCGACGAGGCCGAGGAGCTCGGGGTATCGGCGGTTGGCCTTCTCCAGCTCCTCGGCCTTGGGAGAAGGCGAGACGAACAGGGCTTCGAGGGCGGCTTTCTCGGCTTCGAGGTCGGATATCTCGTCGAGGATCCCGGAGAGCTCCTTCTTCTCGGCGAAGCTGAGGCCCTTGCGCTCCCGGCGCTGGCCCTCGGCCTTGACCTTCTCCCCGCCCCTCCCTTCCTCCTCCGGCCTCCCCTCCTCCTTCCCGGAGAAGGCCCGATAGTCGGCGTACCTGCCCACGTACTCCCGGGCCCCGCCCTCGCCGTCCAGGACAATCAGGGAATCGCACAGGCCGTCCAGGAAGGCCCTGTCGTGGGACACCGCGAGGACGCAGCCCGGGAAGTCCGCGAGGTATTCCTCGAGGAGCTCGATGGTGTCGATGTCCAGGTCGTTGGTAGGCTCGTCCAGGAGGAGGAAGTTGGGGCTGTCGGCGAGGATCCTGGCCAGCTGGAGGCGCCGGAGCTCCCCTCCCGACAGATGCGTCAGGGGCAGGCCCTGCATCGAGCGGGGGAAGAGGAAGCGCTCGAGGAACTGCTCCGGCCCGAGGACCGAGCCGTCGGCCATGGGTATGCGGTCGGCCTTGGCCCCGATGTACTCGAGGAGGCTCTGGCCCGAGTCTATCGACGAGGCGGTCTGGTCGAAATAGGCGAAGTGGGTGTTCTCCCCGACCTCCACGGCACCGGAGTCGCAGGCCAGGCGCCCAGACACCAGGTCCAGGAGGGTGGTCTTGCCCGAGCCGTTGGGGCCGATGATGCCGACCCGCTCCCCGGCCTTGAACTCCCGGGAGAAGGGGGCGAGGACCAGGTGGTCTCCGTAAGACTTGGCGGCGCCCTTCAGCACCAGGATCTTCTTGCCCAGGCGCCTCGACCGGGAGGAGAAGCCGTCCATGCCCGACTCCCGCTCGAGGACGTCGGCCTGCATGCCCCGGATGACGCCCTTGCGCCGCACGCTCTTGCCCGCCCTGGCGCGGGCGCCCCGCATGAGCCAGGCGAGCTCGATCTTGAGGCGGGCCAGGCGCCGGGACTCGGCCTTCTCGAGGGACGCGGCCCGCTCGATCCGCCGCTCCAGGTACTCCGAGTAGTCTCCCGGGTACTTGTAGACCTCGCCCCTGTCGATCTCCATGATGGATTCGCAGACTTCGTCCAGGAACCAGCGGTCGTGGGTCACGAGGACGAAGCCGCCCCGGTACTGGAGGAGGCGCCGCTCGAGCCACTCGATGGTCTCGATGTCCAAGTGGTTCGTCGGCTCGTCGAGGAGGAGGAGCTCGGCCCCCGGGGCGAGGGCCCGGGCGATGGCCGCCTTCTTCACCATGCCCCCGGACAGGGAGGCCATGGGGACGCCGAGGTCGTCGAGGCCGAGCTCGGTGCACAGGGAGTCGTAGGCCAGCTCGAAGCCGCTCCCGCCCGCGGCGGCTATGGCGGAGTCCAGGCGGTCGAGCCGCGGGTCGGCGGCGAGGGGCGCCGAAGCGGACTCGGCGAGGGCCACCCGCTCCCGGTAGAGAGCCGCCACGGTCGAATCGCCGCCCAGCAGGAAGCCCGCGATGGTCTCGGCCGGGCCGAAGGCCGGGCGCTGCTCGAGGCAGGAGACCGTGAGGCCCCGCTTCCTGGCCACGCTCCCGGCGTCGGCTTCGAGGCTGCCGTCGAGGATCTTGAGGAATGTGGACTTGCCTTTTCCGTTGCGGCCCACGAAACCGATCCGGTCCCCCGACTCTATGCCGAGGGTTGCGCCCTCGAAGAGAGTCGCGTCGCCGAGGCTCTTCGAGACGCCGTCGAGTACGATGAGGTTCACGTGGGTCGAACTATACCCCCGAGGGGCCCAACGGGACAATCGCCGACAGGGCGGTCCCACGCGGCGGCCGCGAGGGGCGGCCGGAGGCTTCCCCGCCGAGCCCGCCGCGAGGGAACGCCGGCCCGGGAGGGGGTATCTTAAGCGGTGGCTCTTGGATAAGGATAGCTCATGGCTTCCATGCGCGAACCTAGGGCTGCGGGCGGGCCCGGGAGTCTCGTCCTCGAAGGGGGCTTCCTGGTGGAGCGGGGGATCGCGGCCGGGCTCCTTCTCGAGGAGCTCTGCTGCGTGCCCGCCAGGGAGGCCTGGGCGAGGGACCTGGCGGGGCTCGAGATCGAACCCAAGGTCTTGCCCGAGGCGAGGATGGCCGAGATAGCCGGCTACCCCTTCCACAGGGGAGTCTTCGCCCTGGCCCGCCGCCCCGAGCCCCGGAGCCTCGCCGATATCCTCGGCCCGGCGGCGGCCCGCGCTGCGAGGGACGGCCTGATCCTCGCGCTCCCCGAACTCGTGGACCCCGAGAACCTTGGGGCGGCCTTCCGCAACGCGGCGGCTTTCGGTTGTTCTGCCCTCCTCCTCGGGCCCTCGGGTCCCGATCCCTACAGCCGACGCTGCCTCAGGGTGTCCATGGGGGCGGCCCTCGGCCTGGGTTGGGCTCGGCTAGCGGGCCCCGAGGGGCTCAGGGAGGCCGAGGCCCTGGGGTACGAGATCGCGGCCTGCGTCCTCGACCCCGGGGCCAAGGACCTCCGAGCATGGGAGGCCCCGGAGCGCCTCGCCCTCGTCCTGGGGAACGAGGCCTTCGGCCTCTCGCCCCCCTGGCTCGAGGCCTGCGGGGAGCGGGTCACCCTCCCGATGCTCGGCGGGACCGACTCCCTCAACGTGGCCACCGCCGCGGCGGTCTTCCTCTACGCCGCCCGGGAGAGGAGGCCTTAGGTGCGCGCGCCCTTCAAGGCCCTCCGCTCCACCGGCCTCGCGATCTTCCTCATCGCCTACCTCGCCGCCGCGAGCGTAGCGGCGTCCTTCCTGCCCCAAGGCCGGGAGGCCGGGTACTATCGGGGCTCGATGCCCGCCCCCATCGCCGAGCTGGCGATCCGGACCGGCTTCACCGACTTCTACGCCTCCCCCGCCTTCCTCGGGCCGGCGCTCCTCTTCTTCTCGAACCTCTCTTCCTGCGCGGCCTACCGCCTGGCCAAGGAGCTTAGGAAGGAGAGGAAGAAGCGCAGGCACGGGCCCGACCTGATTCACCTCGGCCTCGTACTCCTCATAGCCGCGGCGGTCGCGGGAGAGGCGGTCCAGAGGCTCAAGCCCGAGGAGACCCGGGGCTTCGTGCGCCTGGCCCCGGGCGAGGCGGTGCGGCTCTCGGGGAACCGCATCCTCGCCCTCGTGTCCCTCCGGGAGGAGGACTACCCCGACGGCCGCCCCGAGGACTGGGTGAGCGTGGTGCGAGTCACCGAGGGCGATAGGCTCCTGGTGGCCGATCGGGAAATCCGGGTCAACCGCCCCCTCAGGCTGGGCGGCCTCTCGATCCGCCAGGCCTCGTTCCAGACCGCCGGGGTCCTGGGGCTCCGGGCCCCCTCGGGGGAGACCCGCGACCTCGTCGAGGGAGAAAGCCTGGCCTTGTCCTCGGGGAGCGTCGAGCTCACGTCGGTGGACCTCGGGGCGGGCAAGGCTTTCTTCCGGGAGGCGGCGAAGCCGGGGGAGAGCGCCGAGGCCAGGCGCTTCGAGCTGGGGCCGGGCTCGGCGCTCGGGGACTTCACGGTGGTCGGCCTCCGGGCCGAAGAGCTCTCGGGCCTCGTGGCCAGCTACGATCCCCTGTACCCCGCAGTCCTGGCATCCTTCGCCGTGACTATCCTGGGACTATTCGTCACCTTCGCGCAGAAGCTCAAAGGAGGAAAGCTCGAATGAACGCCCTGGCGACCCTCGCCTTCGCCCTCATCCTGGCGTCGGGGGCGATCCAGGCTCCCGCCCTGTTCCGCAAGGACGGCCGGCTGGACCGGGCGTCCCATTGGCTCCTCCTCGGCGCGGCCCTCTGCCTCGCTACCCTCATCGTCCGAAGGAGCCTGGCTATCGGCTTCCCGGCCCTCACGAGCATCTTCGAGTGCCTCGTCTTCATGGCGGCGGCGATCTGCGCCCTGTGCTGGGCCTACCGCGTCCAGGCTCGCCTCGCCTTCCTGCCCGCGGTCCAGTTCGGCTCCACCGTGGCGGCCCTGGCCGCCCTGGCCCTGGCCAGCTCCCCCATAGCCCCCAAGGAGGCCCTGGCGCCGATCCCGGCCCTCCGCTCGGGCTGGCTCCTCCTCCACGTCACTTTCAGCTTCGTGGGAGAGGCCCTCTTCATGGCGGCCACCGCGGCGGCCCTGGCCTTCCTCGCGAGCCGCGACGAGAGGCGAAAGCGGGACTACGACCGGGTCTGCTACGCGTCGGTGGCCGCCGGCTACCCCATCTTCACCGTGGGCGCCCTGATATTCGGCGCGGTCTGGGCCGAGCAGGCCTGGGGATCGTGGTGGTCCTGGGACCCGAAGGAGATCTGGGCCCTGGTCACCTGGCTCGTGTACACCCTCTACCTCCACCTGCGGCTGACGCGGAAGCGGGTGGACGCCCTCCCCGCCATCGTAGCCGTGGCGGGCTTCCTCTGCGCCCTCTTCACCTTCTTGGGGGTGAACTACCTCCTGCCTGGCCTCCACTCCTACGGGCGCTAGCCCAGGGCCCCGATCGCCAGGACCGCGGCGAGGAGGGCGCAGGCGAGCCAGGAGAGGATCTCCACGAAGAGGAGGGCGCGGGAGAGAGGTTCGCCCCTCGCGGCCCGCCAGAAGTCGAGCTCGAGGAGGGGGGCGTTGACCATGCCGAGCCGCCTGAGGACCGTGCGCTTCATCATCGCCCTGGAGGCCAGGGCTAGGACGGCGGATGCGGCTAGGAGCGCGACGTCGATCGGGTTCATGCCGGCCGCATTGTACCACGGCGGGAGCCGTCGCCGGCGCGCAAAACTCCGCGCCGGGTTGACCATCCCTCTCTATACGAATTAATCTGGGCCTACGAACACTCAAGCTGCGCGCCGGCGGAATCGCCGCCTGACCCTCTCGCCCCTCGTAGTCTTCTATCTCGCCTGCATCTTCATAGGCATAGCCGGGGCTGCGGCAGCGATCCTCCTCAAGGAGGCGGTGGCGAGCCTCGAGGGATTCCTGCGCGGGGCGGTGAGCTCCCAGTCCCTGAACTTCCTCATCCTGGCCCTCCCTCCCGTGGGCCTCGTGCTCACGGTCCTCTTCGTCCGCAAGATCGTCGACGCCGACCTCTCCCACGGGGTCACCCAGGTCCTCGCCGCCATATCCCGAAAGGGAGGCCGGGTGCCCTCCAAGATGGTCTGGGCCCCCCTGGCGGCCTGCACGATCACCGTGGGCTTCGGCGGCTCCGTGGGCATGGAGGCGCCGATCATGCACGCCGGGTCGGCCATCGGCTCGACGGTGGCCAAGCGCCTCGGCCTGGACTATCGCCGCCGGGTCCTCTTGGTCGGCTGCGGCACCGCGGCGGCGGTGGCGGCCATCTTCAAGGCCCCGGTGGCTGGGATGTTGTTCGCCATCGAGATCCTGATGATCGACTTCACCGCCCAGGTGGCGATCCCCCTCCTCGTCTCCTCGGTCACCGGCGCCCTCCTGGCCAAGATGGCCTCGGGGACCGACGTGGAGTTCTACTACGCAGTCTTCCAGCCCTTCGACTACCGGAACGTCCCCTTCTACCTCCTCTTGGGGGCCATCTGCGCCCTGGGCGCCGCCTACCTGCGCAGCTCCCAGAAGTGGGCGAGCAAGACCCTGGGGCGTATCAAGCGGCCCTACGTGAAGGCGGCGGTGGGCGGGCTGGCCCTGGCTCCCCTCATCCTCCTCTACCCGACCCTCTTCGGCGAGGGCTACTCGGGGATGAAAGCCATGCTCAGCGGCGCGCCGGATAAGCTCCTCTCGAACAGCATCTTCTTCGGGATGGACTCGAGCGGATGGCTCTTCGTCGCCTACATGACCCTCCTCCTCATCGCCAAGGGCGCCGCCACCTCCATAACCGGGGCCGCCGGAGGGGTCGGTGGCGTCTTCGCCCCCAGCCTCTTCATGGGCTCGGTGGCGGGCTTCGTCCTCGCCAGGAGCCTCAAACTCCTGGGCCTGCCCGTCGCCACCGAGCTGAACTTCGCCCTCGTGGGCATGGCGGGAGTCCTCGCGGCCCTCCTCAAGGCCCCCCTGACCTCGGTCTTCCTGATAGCCGAGATCACCGGCGGCTACCAGCTCCTCGTGCCCCTCATCCTCACCTCGGGGGTCGCCTACATCCTCGGCCGCCGCTTCTGTCCCTACTCCTTCTACGCCGAGGTGCTGGCCGAGCGCCACGAGCTCGTGACCCACGCCAAGGACAGCGCGGCCCTCACCCTCATGGACCCCGGGGACCTCGTGGAGTCGGACTTCCAGACCCTCCCCCCCGACGCACCGGTATCGGACCTCGCCCGGGTCGCCCTCGGCACCAGGCGGTCGAGCCTCCCGGTCCTCGACGAAGATGGCTTCCTCCTCGGAGTAGTCAACTTCAACGAGGCTCGGGAGGTGCTCCTCGCCTCGGCCTCCGGGGACGACTCCTGCGCAGCCCAGCTGTGCGTGAGCGACGTGGCGGTCCCGCCCCAGGTCGTCATAGGGCCGGGAATGGGCATGGACCGGGTCCTGGCAGCCTTCGAGCAGCGCAAGGTCGACGAGCTGCCCTTCCTGGCCGCCGACGGCCGCTTCGTGGGGTTCATCTCGAAGGCTCGGGCCCTTGGGGCCTACCGGGCCAAGCTCCGGGAGCTCAGCGAGGAAGAGGATTGAGAGCGGCCATCGAGATCGACAGGGCCACGGTGATCCGCGGCGGCCGCGAAGCGCTGCAGGGGATCAGCCTGAGCCTGGACTCGGGGGAGCACGCCTGCATCTTGGGCCCCAACGGCTCGGGCAAATCTTCCTTGGTCAAACTCATCTCCGGGGAACTCTCGCCCCTCTACCGGGAGCCCGCGGCCATACGCCTCTTCGGCCAGGAGCGCTGGGAGCTCTTCGCCCTGAGGGACCGCCTCGGGATCGTCTCCGACTCCCTCCAGCAGGAGCAGAGCCGGGACGAGAGCGTCCTGGACACGATCCTGTCGGGATTCTTCGGGAGCGTGGGACTGCCCCTCAGAGTCGAGCCCGAAACCTCGATGGTCGAGGTGGCCCGGGAGACCGCCAGGCTCATGGGGGTGGAAGCCCTCCTCGAGCGGAGGGCCTTCGAGCTCTCCTCCGGCCAGCTGCGCCGGGTCCTGGTGGCCCGAGCCCTGGTCCACCGGCCCGAGATGCTCCTCCTGGACGAGCCCTACACCTCCCTCGATATCGGGGCCCGGCTCACGTTCAGGGGCTGCGTATCTTCTCTCGCCGCGAGGGGCCACACCATCATCCTCGTCACCCACGAGCTATCGGAGATCGGCCCCGAGATCGACCGGGTGATCCTCATAAAGGGCGGCAAACTCCTGGCCGACGGCCCCAAGGGGGAGATCCTCGAGTCGGAGCGAATATCCGCGCTCTTCGACGCATCCCTCCAGGTGAGCCGCGAAGGCGACATCTACCGGGCGCGGCCGCGCTAAAATCCCTCGGTGGGCTCCCGGCGGCTCCCCCCTGAGACTTCAGGGAGAATTGAGGATTCTCTAGTACTTGATTAAAATAATAAGATCACTTGTATATGTATGATTTATAATACTTTTTTATGAGTATCTCTTTGCCCAATCTGCGATTCGCTCCATGATCCCAGCCAAGCTTCTCCCCTTTTCTGTGAGGCGGTAGGCTACTCGAATAGCCCCCTGGGAGCTCACCGAGCGCTCCACGAGCCCAGCGGCTTCGAGGTCCCGCATGCGCAGGGCGAGCATCCGGGCGCTCAGCTCAGGGATCGATGAGCGCAACTCGACGAAGCGCAGCTCTCCCCGGTTCAGCCTCAGGACGATGAGAGCCGCCCATTTTTTGGCCAAGAGGGCGAAGGCCGCTTCGGTCTTCGGGCAAGCATCGACATCGTCGCTTTTCATATGCTATTTCTAATATAGCATATTGACTATATTAAAGAAAATCGCTAAGTTACTTTATGTAACCGGAGGGGGACGAGCCCGAGGCTTTCTCCGCCGGCCAGAACGGAGGTTCATCCATGAGCGCAAAGGTCGCTGTTTATTTTTATTCCACCTATGGTCACATGTTCGAGATGGCTAAGGCCGCCGCCGAGGGTGTCGCAGAAGCCGGAGGGGAGCCCCAGCTCCTCAGGGTCCCCGAGACCCTCCCGCCGGAAGTCGTCAAGGCCATGGGCGCCGAGGAGGCCCAGAAGGCGTTCTCTGGAGAGAAGGCAGCCAAGTTCGAGGAGTTCGGGAACTACGACGGCTACGTCTTCGCCTTCCCGACCCGGTTCGGCGTGGTGCCTGCCCAGTTCAAGGCCTTCCTCGACGCCACCGGCCAGGCATGGGCCAAGGGGGCCCTCCTGGACAAGCCGGTGGGCATCATGACCTCCAGCGCCATGCAGCACGGCGGCCAGGAGGCCACCATCCTCGGCCTCATCCCCTTCGTGCTCCACCACGGGGGCCTGTACGTGGGTCTCCCCCTGAGCTCCGGGCTCCTCGGCCAGACCGACGAGGTGAGCGGGAACAGCTTCTACGGGGCGAGCACCGTGGCCGGGGGCGACGGTTCCAGGAAGCCTAGCGCCAGCGAGCTGGCCGGGGCGAAGTTCCAGGGCAAGCGGGTGGCCGAGCTGGCCGCGCGGCTAAAGAAGTAGCCGCCTCCCTGGGCTTGGCCGCAGCGAGGAAGAGCACGGCTCCGGCGAGGATAGCCGCCGCGATCCAGATGGCGGCCTCGCCGAGGCCGAGGGTGGCGAGGCTGCCTCCCCCCGCGCCGACCATGAAGGACAGGATCACGAGGAGGTACCGGGTCGCCCTTTTTATGGCGGCCCGGTCCTTTTTCGAGAAGCCAGCGTAGGCCGCCTGGGCGGCGGAGCGGAGGTTGCCGGTGCACATGGTGGTGGAATAGCCCGAGTCCACGAGCTTGCCGAAGGAGGACACCTGCAGGGAGGCGGCGAAGGAGGCGGCCAAGGTGACGACCCGGACCGCCCGGTCCCCGGGGATGAAGCCTATGGCTATCAGCACTGCCATCTCGAAGGATAGGGTCAGGTAGGGCCAGCCGTCCTCCAGGAGCCTCGAACCTCTCTTCTTTATGAGCTCGGCGGCGAGGACCCCGAGGACGAAGGCCAGGATGGGCGGCAGGTAGGAGGAGGCGACGGGCCAATCGCCCTTGGCGCAGGCTATGCCCAGGAGGACGAGGTTCCCGGTCTGGGCGTTGCAGAAAACCCCGCCGCGGCCTATGTAGGTGTAGGCGTCGAGGTAGCCGCCGACCACGGCGAGGATCATGCCGAAGGGCAGGGACTCGATGACCAGGTGCTCCCGCGGCTCGTCCCCTTCTAGATGCCGCGATAGACTAAAGAGATCGCTGAACACTGACTTGCTCCAGGGAAAGGATAATGGGAGAGAGGGGCCTCGACAACCGGGATACCTTGAACAAGGTCCTGGCCGGCTCTATCATCGTGCCACCATGGAAATTAGCGCGTCGACTCCCGAGTCGGGACGCGCAGCCCCCGCGAAGGGCTACGCATGCATCGTCCTGACCACCGTCCTGTTCAGCACCATGGAGATAGCCTTGAAGGCGGTCTCGGGGCGCTTCAACCCCCTGCAGCTCAACTTCCTCCGCTTCGCGGCGGGCGGGCTCTTCCTCCTGCCCTTCGCGGTCCGGGACCTCGGTAAGCGGGGGACTCGGCTCGGGGCCAGGGACGCGGGCTTCTTCGCCCTCTCGGGCTTCGCCTGCGTGGTCTTCAGCATGACCCTCTACCAGCTCGCCGTCGTGGCTTGCAAGGCCTCGATCGTCGCGATCCTCTTCAGCTGCAACCCGGTCTTCGTCCTATTCTTCGCGGCGGTCTTCCTTAAGGAGCGGATCAGGGGCTACCACGTGGCGACCCTGGGGCTGAGCCTCCTCGGGATGCTCTGCATCGTCGACCCTTTCCGGCCGGGCCTGGAAGCCGGCCCCGCCGGCCTCGCCCTCTCGGTGGGGGCGGCCGTCGCCTTCGCCCTCTACGGCGTCATGGGGAAGACCCGGGGAGTCAGGATAGGAGGCCTCGCCACCACAGCCTTCAGCTTCCTCTTCGGATGCGCCGAACTCCTCGTCCTCATCGCGGCTAGCCGCATCCCGGCGCTGGCCGGGGCCCTGCGGGCCCGGGGCCTGGGGGGCTTCGCCGACATACCCCTCCTGTCGGGCATCGACCTCGGCATCCTGCCGGTCTTCGCCTACATCTGCCTCTGCGTCACCGGGATCGGATTCGCGTCGTACTTCGTCGCCATCGAGGCCACCTCGGCTTCGACCGCCGCGGTCGTCTTCTACATCAAACCCGCCCTGGCGCCCCTCCTCGCCCTGGCGATCCTGGGAGAGGCTATCGTCCCCTCCACCGCGGCGGGCATCGCCCTCATCGTCCTCGGCTCGGGGATCTCCTTCGCCGGGGCTAGGAGAGTCGAGAAGCCCTCGGCCGCCGATTGAGGCGGCGAGGGATGAGCCCTACTTGGCCCCGCCCTTCTTCTCGATCTTGGCCCAGGTGTCCTTGAGGCCCACGGTGCGGCTGAACACCGGCTTCCCGGCCTCGGTGTCGGGGTCGCAGCAGAAGTAGCCGAGGCGCTCGAACTGGTAGCGGTCCCCAGCCGCTGCCTGGGCGAGGCTGGGCTCGGCCCAGGCGCCCTTCAGGATCTCCAGGGACTCAGGATCGATGGTCGTGACCCAGTCCACCCCGGCGGGGACGTCCATGGGGCGATCGGCGGGGAAGAGGTGGCCGTAGAGCCGGGCCTCGAGGGGTATGCCCCGCTCCGCCGAGACCCAGTGGATCGTGCCCTTGACCTTGCGGTTGTCCGGCGCGTCCCCTCCCCGGGTGGCGGGGTCGTAGCTGCAGCGCACCTCGGTGATCTCCCCGGTGGCGGGGTCCTTGGAGAAGCCCGTGCAAGTCACGATGTAGCCGTAGCGGAGGCGCACCATGTTCCCCGGGAAGAGGCGGAAGTACTTGGGCGGCGGGTTCTCGGCGAAATCCTCCCGCTCGATGTAGAGGACCTTGGTGAAGGGCACCTTGCGGGAGCCCTGGGAGGGATCCTCGGGGTTGTTCACCGCCTCGAGCTCCTCGACCTTACCCTCGGGCCAGTTCTCGATCACGAGCTTGAGGGGGCGGAGGACCGCCATGACCCGCCGGGAGGTCTTGTTGAGCTCCTCCCTGACGCAGTGCTCGAGGAGGGCCACGTCGATGAGGGAGTCGGTCTTGGCCACGCCGATCCTGGACATGAAGTCCCGGATGGCCGCCGAGGTGTAGCCCCGACGCCGGAGGCCGGCGAGGGTGGGCATCCGGGGATCGTCCCAGCCGGATACGTAGCCCTCTTGGACGAGCCTGAGGAGCCAGCGCTTGGAGAGGACGAAGTGGGAGATGTTGAGCCGGGCGAACTCGATCTGCCTGGGGGGAGTGCCGGGGGTCACCTCGGCCTCCCGGACGAACCAGTCGTACAGGGGCCTATGGATCTCGTACTCCAGGGAGCACAGGGAGTGGGTCACCCCCTCGATGGCGTCGGAGAGGGGGTGCTGGAAGTCGTACATGGGGTAGATGCACCACTTCGTGCCGGTGCGGTAGTGGGGCTCCCGGCGGATCCGGTACATGGGGGGATCCCGCATGAGGAGGTTCGGGTGGGCCATGTCGATCTTGGCTCTGAGGGTCTTGGAGCCGTCGGGGAACTCCCCGGAGCGCATCCTCGCGAAGAGGTCGAGGTTCTCCGCCACGGAGCGGTCGCGCCAGGGGCTGTCCACGCCGGGGGGAGTGACGGTGATGTTGTTCTTGTCCGGGACGTTGGTGCCCCGGTACTCGCTCATCTCCTCGGCGGAGAGGTCGTCGACGTAGGCCTTCCCCTTCTTGATGATCTTCACCGCCAGGTCGTAGAGCTTCTCGTAGTAGTCCGAGGCGTAGTACTCCCGGTCCGCCCAGTCGTAGCCGAGCCAGGCTATGTCCTTCTTTATGGCCGCGACGTAGGACACGTCCTCCTTCTCGGGGTTCGTGTCGTCGAAGCGGAGGTTGCAGACCCCGCCGAACTGGGCGGCGACGCCGAAGTCGATGGAGAGGGCCTTGGCGTGGCCGATGTGGAGCCAGCCGTTGGGCTCGGGAGGGTAGCGGGTCATCACGTGGTCGACCTTGCCGGCGGCGAGGTCGGCGGCCACGGCCTCCCGGATGAAGTCGGAAGCGGATTCGTTCTCGGCGGAGGCGGGAGTCGGCGGGACGGTGCTCATTCTAAACTCCTAGCCCATGCTTCAGGGGCACGGTGGCGATACTATGCCCAAGGGAGGCTGGGAGGGTCAAGCTCGTCGGACTCCGCTCTGCATAAGTATACAAAACTTCCGTAAATCGCTATCATTCCCGCCGGACGCCGGTTTCGCCCAAGCGCGGCCGGCCTATCCGAAAAGGAGCGAAACATGAAGAAAATCCTCTGCGCCGCCCTCTGCCTGGCGGCGGTCGCGGCTTCGGCCTTCGCCGCCGATACATCCCTCAAGGCCGTCAAGGACAAGGGCAAGTTCGTCCTCGGCCTCGACGACTCGTTCCCCCCGATGGGCTACCGGAACGACGACAACGAGATCGTGGGCTACGACATCGACCTCGCCAAGGAAGTCGCCAAGCGCCTCGGGGTCCAGCTCCTGTGCCAGCCCATCGACTGGAACGCCAAGGAGCAGGAGCTCAACACCGGCAAGATCGACTGCATCTGGAACGGCTTCACCATCACCGACGATCGGGAGAAGGCCATGGCCTTCACGAAGCCCTACCTCAAGAACGCCCAGGTCGTGGTGGTCAAGAAGGATTCGGGCTTCACGAGCCTCGCCAGCCTCAAGGGGAAGAAGGTGGGGCTCCAGGCCGGGTCCTCGGCCGCCGACGCCCTGGCCGCGGCCGCGAGCTTCAAGGCCTCCCTCAAGCAGGTCGTGGAGTTCAAGGACAACCTGACCGCCCTCATGGACCTCGAGCAGAAGGGCGTCGACGCGGTGATCATGGACCTCATCGTGGCCAACGACAGCATCAAGCGCTCGGGCAAGCCCTACGTGGTCCTCGCCGAGTCCCTCGCCCCCGAGAACTACGGCGTCGGCTTCCGCAAGGGCGACCTCTCCCTCAGGGATGCGGTCCAGGCCCAGCTCGAAGCCATGGCCAAGGATGGGACCATCGCCAAGATCACGACCCAGTGGTTCGGCTCCGACATCTCGGTAGTCGGCAAGTGAGGTCCGGGGGGACTGCCGGGCTGCCGGCCGTCCCCCCGATCAAGGGGTAGGTACCATGCTCAAGATGCTGGAGGCGATGCTCCAGGGCAGCCTCGTCTCCCTGGAGATTTTTTTCCTCACCCTGATCCTCGCGATCCCCCTCGCCCTCCTGGTGGCCCTGGGCCGGATGTCGAAGAGGCGCGCCGTCAGGGCGCCGGTGAACTTCTACATCCTCGTGATGCGGGGCACGCCCCTCATCCTGCAGATCATCTTCGTGTACTTCGCCCCCTACTACTTCTTCAAGGCCTCGTACGACCGCTTCACCGCGGTCATAGTGGCCTTCGCGGTCAACTACGCGGCCTACTTCGCGGAGATATACCGGGGGGGCATCGAGGCGATCCCGAAGGGGCAGTACGAGGCGGCGAAGGTCCTCGGCTTCACCAAGTCCGACACCTTCTTCCGGATCGTGCTCCCCCAGGTCGTGAAGAGGATCATCCCCGCCATGGGGAACGAGGTCATCACCCTGGTGAAGGACACGGCCTTGGCCCAGACCATAGGCGTGGCCGAGCTCTTCCGGGTGGCCCAGAACGCATCGGCGCGCCAGTTCTCCACGGCGCCGATATTCGTGGCCGGGGCCTTCTACTTCGTGATGAACTGGGCGGTCTCCGCGGGCTTCATCAAGCTCGAGAAGAAGCTCGCATACTACAGCTGAGGACTCGGC
>Ga0268360_1001419_pt1 | contig 25311 bp, 22 predicted proteins | sample BioMet11_FD_192465 | JGI IMG/M metagenome (GOLD analysis project Ga0268360, IMG submission 192465) | Sewage microbial communities from Oakland, California, United States - Biofuel 11 (Illumina Assembly) | ecosystem: Engineered > Wastewater > Sewage > Unclassified | place: USA: California... | reverse complement strand
CACTGGGCTGTATTATCATGGGCGGGTACGCGAACCGCCCGTTTGCCGTTGCGACTTACATGGGGGAGAACGCCTTTGTTGCCTATACCGTGGTCGGCGTCCTCCACTACTCATGGCAGGCAGCCCTTGGCGCCGTTTTTGTAAGCGGCATCCTCCTTGTCATCCTGACCCTCTCGGGCTGGCGGTCGGTGATGAGCGAGGCCGTCCCGGCCTCGTTAAAACTTAGCTTTTCGGTAGGGATCGGGCTCTTTTTGGCCTTTGTCGGCCTGCTCGATGCCGGGATCGTTGTCATCGGGAGCGGGAGCGTGCCGGTGGAGATCGGCAACCTCCACACGCCGGCCGTCCTGCTCGCCATTATCGGCTTTGTCCTGACCGGGATCCTGATCGTAAAGAAGGTCCCGGCCGCGATCCTCATCGGGATCCTTGCCACGGCAGGCCTTGCCTTTGCCCTTGGCACCGCCCCCCTGCCCACAGGTGCAGTATCCCTGCCGCCGGATATCTCCACGACCTTCCTCCAGCTCGATCTTTCCGCGGTCTTCACGCTCGGGATGTTCCCGGTGGTGCTCACCCTCTTTACGATGATGTTTCTCGATACCATGGGGACGCTGATCGGCCTTGGCGCCCGGGCCGGGTTCCTCGATAAAGATGGCAACATCCCCGGGGTAGAAAAGCCGTTTCTTGCCGACGCCCTTGCCACAACAGCGGGCGGCCTTCTCGGGACAACAACAAACGGGGTCTTTGTCGAGTCCGCTGCCGGGATCGAGCAGGGAGGGCGGACGGGACTGGTGGCAATTGTCGTGGGCGGCCTCCTGCTGCTCGCCCTTTTCTTTGCCCCGCTCTTTTCGGCAATCCCGGCGCTCGCCACCGGCCCGGTGCTGATCCTCGTGGGCCTCATGATGCTCCAGCCGGTGACAAGAATCGACTTCTCGGATTATGCCGAGGTGATCCCGGCCTTTACCGTGATTGCGATGATGAGCTTCACGTATAATATCGGGGTCGGGATGTGTGCCGGGTTTGTCCTCTGGCCGGTCTTTGCGGCGGTCAAGGGGAAGTTCCGCGAGATCCCACCGGCCTGCTGGGCGCTCTTTGTGCTCTGCCTGCTCTTCTTTGTCTTCTACCCGTACTGAACAGGGATTCTTTACTGCACCCTGCGATCGTTTATTTCCGCCCGTGCTCGCGGATATATGCGTCAAGGGCCTGACGGGTCGAGTGCCAGGTATCGTCGGCGTTGTATCGGTATCGGCTCATTTTAGACCGATCCGATACTGGTGGGATAGTTTAAGATCGCACTGGGGAAAAAGGAATGACAGGAAGTAAAATACAAGAAAACTCGTGATGGTGCACCAAGCTTACTCCGCCAGCGGATCTGTCGGGTTCCCTTCCCCATCCTCTTTTACCACATGCACGTACACATCCCCGAAGAATTCCTCCTGCCGGAGGCTGCACCCGCCGTCAAGGGCAATGAACAGGAGAGGGAGGTAGACATCGGGGAGCTTCCAGCCGAGATCCTTGCAGAGCTCGGCGAGCGTGATCTCTTCGTTGGGGTCGGCATGTGCAAGGCACTCTTCGATGATCAGCCGGGACGAGTCCTGGTAGCCTTCCTCGTGGGCGATCCCCACCACATCGTCGGCTTCGAGCAGGAAGTCGTCCTCAGCAGGCGGCAGGCGGTGGCGCCTCCGCTCCTCTTTTTCCAGGTTCTTGAGCTCGATAATCAGCTCGAAGAGCGTGACCGGGCTCTTCCGTAAGTTCTTCCGGTCGAGACGGCGCTGGATCTCCCGCTCCAGCCGTTCGATGGGCCCGAGCCGGCTCTCATCGGCAAAATCCAGGTCGCTGTCCGCATCGAATTCCCCGTCACCGCCATCGTCCTCCTCTTCGTCCGCAGTCGTATCCAGGTGCTCGGACTTCATCCGCAGGAGGGTTGCTGCGTAAAAGAGCGTCCGCCCGGAGACCTGGAGGTTGAGCTGCCGGCGCCGCTCCAGTTCGGAGAGAAACCGGTCAGTCACTTCGATGATGTCGATGTTCCAGGGATCGATCTCGCCCCGCTCGGCAAGCCCGACCAGGATCTCGACCGGGTCTTCGACGATCTCGGGTTCGGCGGTTGCCGGGGCAGGGCCGGCACCCGGGGCATCTCCGGTACCGGGAGCGACAGGAGCCTCCGGCACTGTGGCACCGGGATTAACAGCAGCGGCAGGAGCGGTCCCGGTCTCTTCGCCGGCCGGAGCAGTGGCCGTTTCCGGTACCGGCCCGGCAGCGGTTGGATCGGGCGGTACGCTTGCAGCCTTTCCCGTCCGCTTCTTTCTCTTGTTCTCTGTACCCGGTTCAGCCATTCACCTTGACCCCGGTAACAAACGTGCTCTTGTCCGGCCGGATCGTAACTCCCATGATCCGTTCGGCAGCCTCGATCATCGGCTTACGCAACGAGACAATCACGAACTGCGAGGAAGGCGCGAGCTCTTTTATCATCGCCGCGATCCGTTCCACGTTTGCGCCGTCGAGCGACATGTCCACTTCGTCGAACGCATAGAACGGCGCCGGGATGAAATGCTGGATGGAGAAGATAAAAGCGAGCGTGGTAAGCGACTTCTCCCCGCCGGAGAGGGACGAAAGGAGGTGGACTTTTTTGTCCCTTGGCTTTACCGCGAACGTAAGCCCGCCGGTGAACGGGTCTTCCTCGTTTTCGAGCACCAGGTTGCCGCTCCCGCTCGTGAGCCGGGCGAAGATCTGCCGGAAGTTCGCATCGATTGCCTTAAAGGCGGTCATGAACGCCTCGAACTTCATCTGTTCGTACTTCTGGATGCGCTCAATGAGGTTCTCCCGCTCCTTGGAGAGGGTGTCTTTCCTCTCGGTCCGCTCCTGCACCTGGTGCTCGATCGTCTCGTATTCCTCGATGGCGAGCATGTTCACGGCGCCGATCTTGTGGATAGCAAGCTCCGCGTCCGCGATCTTCCCTTCGATCTCGGAAAGCGTCAGGTCAGTCTTGATCTCCCCGACGATAGCGACAAGCGAGGCAATCTCCGCGGCAAGGGACGTGGCACGCTCTTCGAGCGCGGTGAGCTGGACAGTGATCCGTTCCTTGTCGGAATCGAACTTGATGATCTTCGTCTCCGAGGCGTGCATGCTCTCGGAGATATCCGTCCTTTTCTTGCGCAGCTCCTCGATCTCGCCCGAGAACTGCTTCTGTTTCTCTTCGAGATCGGCGATAACGGCCTTGTGGGTGGCGATCTGATCGTTCGACCCGGCAATCTCGCCATCGATCTGCTTGTTACGCTCATCGAGCCGGGCCCGCTCCTCTCCAAGTTCGCCAACCCGGGCCGTGAAGTGCTGGCGCTCGCGGGAGGCATCGTTCATGTCCGCCTCCTTGTTCCGCAGGCGGCGCTCGGCTTCCTCGATCTCCTTTTTCTTCTTCTCCATCTGGTCGGTCAGTGCCGGGATGTTGGTGTCGTCCAGCTTCTTTTTGATCGCATCGATCTGCGAAGTTATCCCGTTGATCGTCTCGGTGACCTTGTCGAGCTCGCCTTCGAGGGCGGCAAGTTCCGCGGCGCTGCTCCCGGTCTCCTCTTTCTGTCGGGCTACTGCTGCCTCGATAGTCTGTTTCTCGACCGTGATCGCCTCGAAGCGTTTCGTATACTCCTCGGTCACCGCCCCGGCCCGGGCCATGTTCTGGTCGATCTCGTTTCTCTGTGCCCGCTTTGCATCGACCTCTTCGGTCAGGCGCTTGACCCCCGCTTCCAGGGTCGAGGCTTCGCCCGAGAGCTCGGCAAGGTGGGAACGGATCCTGATGATCTCGTCATCGACGGCAGCGCCAAAGCCCCTGACGGTTTTTTTTGCAGACCCGCCGGTCATTGCCCCGCTGCGCTCCAGCAGTTCGCCTTCGAGAGTGACCATGCGGTACTTCCCGATCAGCTTGCGTGCCCGCTCTAAGGTATCCACCACGACCGTGGCCCCGAGTGCAACGGCAAATGCCCGGTCGTATACCGGGTCGTAGTCGATGAGGTTGACCGCGTAATCGATAACGCCGGGCTCTTTGACCGGCGGGAGCTGCGGGGGTTTGAGCTTGTTGAGCGGGAGGAAAGTGACCCGACCGAGCCTCTCGTCCTTTAAGTACCGGATCGCATCCGAAGCGATCTGGTCGGTGTCGCAGACTACGAACTGGAGCTTGTTTCCCGCGGCAGTGTTGAGCGCCGTGGTGTACTCGGGCGGTGCCCGGCCCAGCTCCATGATGGTGCCGTGGACGCCTTCCATTGCCCGTACCGCATCGATGGCCTTGCCCCCGGACTCGCCCCGGGCCTGCTGGGCGGCTTCGAGGCGTATCGCGTCCTGTTCGGCATCCCGTATCTCGCCGCGGAGCCGTTCGAGCGAGGAGCGCTGGGCAAAGAGGGTGCCTTCGAGTTCCGAGAGGTTCCGGTCGAGCCCTTTTTTCTGCTCTGCAAGATCGGTGACATCCTTCTGGTTCTCCGCGAGCTGCTCCTGTTTTGCCGCATATTCCTCGTCGAGCTGTTTTTGGAGCGAGGTGAGACGCTCGAGCTCGCTCGTCCGCATCCTGCTCTTCTCGATGAGCATATCCTGCTGGTGGAGGATGCCGGATCGCTCGCCCTTCTTTGCCTCGGCTTCCTCCATCAGGGAAAACAGCTTCTGCCGGGCATCCTCGGTGTCCGTGGAGTGCTGCTTAATCTCGGTCTCGATCTTTTCGAGCTGGGCCTTGTCGGTCGCCACTTCCATGGCGATATTCGTGCGGTCGATCGAGAGCGTGCGGATCTGGTCGGAGAGTTCCTGGACCCGGGCCTCGGCTCTCTTGGTGTCCGCAAAGACCCGGTTGATCCCTTCGAGGTTCGTCTCCTTGTCCTTCTTTAAGCGGGCTATTGTCTGCTCGGCGAGTTTGATCCCGCTCTTTGCCTCTTCGAGATCGGCGATCAGCTTCAGGTACTCGGGGCCGCTTTTCTGGTTGATGAGCTCGTCCACATCGGCAAGGTCGGCTTTCAGGTAGGCAAGCTCATTCTCCTCGATGCTCCGGTCGGAAGCGATCCGGGCAAGCTTGATCTTCTGCTCTTCTGCCGAAGCAAGGAGCGTTGAACGTTCCTTTTCTTTATCGTGGAGCTGGGCGGCGGACCGGCATCCCTGGTAGAAAGCGAGCTCCTTTTGCCACTTCTGGTATTCGAGAGCATGCTCCCGCTCTTTTTTCAGCTCGTTTGCCCGTTTGGTGAGCTCGATTAAAAGGAGTTCCTCCCGCTCGATACGTTCCCGCACAACATCGAGCTCCGAGAGCGCCTGCGCCTTTTTCGTGTCGAACTCGGAGACGCCCGCGATCTCGTCGATGATCTTGCGGCGCTCGAAGTCGCTCATCTCCATGATCCGCGTCACATCGCCCTGCATCACGACGTTGTAGCCGTGCGGGATGATCCCGAACTTTGCCAGGTGGTCGACGATATCGCTCTGCTTACAGAGCCGGTCGTTTAAGTAATTGTAGCTGTAATAGCCGTTCCCGGTCTTTTTGATCCGGCGCCGGATCTTCGTCCCGTCGGAAAAGGAGATGGCGACCTCGGCGATATTCTTTCCCGAGTTGAGGTTGATGAGATCGGTAAGCTTCTCGGCCCGGAGGTTGCGGGAGCTCGATAGTGCGAGAACAAAAAGGATGGAATCGATGATATTGCTCTTGCCGGAACCATTCGGGCCCGATATAACGGTGAAACCCTCTAAAAAGGGGATTTTTGTCTTTCTTGAAAAAGACTTGAAATTATCTATTTCCAGTTCTGTGATGTGCAAAGATCCGGCTCCCTGGTACTGGCTTACTTCTTTGCAGAATCAGAGGGCTTTGACTTGTCTTCTTCGACCGCGTAGATGAGGTCGCTCTGCTTGGGCCGGGATCCGCCGCCTTTCTTGTTCCGCCCGTAGCCTGCCGAAGCAACGATGTAGTCCTTGTCGCCGCGGCGGGGTTCGAGTTTCATGGTCCCGTCGGGCTGCATGATCATGTCCATCTCGGGCTCTGCCGGGGCTGCCGGTTCGGCTTCAGCGGCACGGGAACCGCGACGGATGACAACAGTGCTGCCACCCGCCTGCGGGGCTGATGCACCGGAAACGGCACCGGGCACCTGCGATCCCTGAACGATTGGCTGCATCCGTTTGAGTTCCTGACGGCTGCGTTCCTCGGTCATCTTGGACATCTTCATTGCAATCGATTTGAGGTCAAGGAGTTCCTGGGTGAGTCCCTTGACGAGCGCTTCCATCTCGTTGACCTTCTTTTCGAGCGCTGCAACGCGGTCCTCGCCTGCACCGCTTCCTGCGTTTTCCATCATCCTGATCAATCTCTCCTTTTCATCAAGTTCGAACTCGAGGTACCTGATCTTTGCTTCCGGTCGAACCATGCCATACCCGTATATGTTTGGATATATAATGGTGCGGCGCACTCCTTATTAATAATAGTAGTGATCTGCGGATGAGGAAAAAAAGGTTTGTGCCCGTTTTCTTCCAAAAAAGGGGCGCGTGACTCCCCCAACAGGCTATTTGAGCCCATCACGCGCTGTTTTACCGATCCCCCGGACAGGGCGGCTGCCCGGGTGCCGCATTTAGGGAAGACCGTGTTTTTATACACCGTACCAAAGAAAAGGTATTACCTGATCCCTGCCAACCTTTTTCCATATGTCGTATCTGTCCCAAACCGATCCAGAAATAGCAAATATCATTGAAAAAGAACGGCTCCGCCAGACAAACGGCCTGGAGCTGATCGCCTCCGAGAACATTGTCAGCCGTGCGGTGCTCGAAGCGATGGGTTCTATTATGACCAACAAGTACGCCGAAGGCTACCCGGGGAAGAGGTACTACGGCGGCTGTGAGTTCCACGACATGGCCGAGAACCTCGCCCGCGACCGCTTGAAAAAACTCTTCGGCGCACAGCACGCAAACGTCCAGCCCCACTCGGGCACCCAGGCCAACATGGCGGTCTATTTTGCCAACATGAAACTTGGCGAAAAGATCTTCTCCATGAAACTCAACCAGGGCGGCCACCTTTCCCATGGCTCCCCGGTCAGCTTCACCGGAAAGTTCTACCAGGTCGCCCAGTACGGCGTTGACCCCAAAACGGAAACCCTCGATTATGGCGCAATCGGCGAGATGGCCAAAAAAGAGAAGCCCCAGATGATTGTCTGCGGTGCATCCGCCTACCCGAGAATCATCGATTTCAAGGCGTTCCAGGAGATTGCCGACGATGTCGGGGCGTTCTGCATGGCAGATATCGCCCACATTGCCGGTCTTGTTGCCACCAAGCAGCACCCGACATCTGTCGGTGTGGTAAACTTCACGACCACTACGACCCACAAGACCCTCCGCGGCCCCCGCGGCGGCGCGATCATGTGCAACGAGGAGTACGCAGCGGCAATCGACAAGGCGGTCTTCCCGGGCATGCAGGGCGGCCCTCTGATGCACATCATCAGTGCAAAGGCAGTCTGCTTTGAAGAGGCGCTCAAGCCCTCGTTTACGGAATACAACAAGCAGATCATCAAGAACGCAAAGGTGCTCGCCGAGACCTTGATGAACAATGGCATCCGGCTCGTCTCGGGCGGTACGGACAACCACCTGATGCTCATCGACCTCACTAACCAGCACCTGACCGGGCTTGAGGCGGAAGTAGCACTCGGGAAAGCCGGCATCACGGTCAACAAAAACACGATCCCGAACGAGACCAAGAGCCCGTTTGTCACGAGCGGTCTCCGGGTCGGTACGCCGGCAGTCACGTCACGGGGCATGAAAGAGGCCGAGATGCGCCAGATCGGGAACTGGATCGCGTCGGTTGTCAAGGATATCAAGAACGAGACGCTGATCGCAAAGGTGAACGGGGAAGTTACTGCAATGGCGCAGAAATACCCGATTTACCCGACAGTATAATAATCTCTTTTCTCATTTTTTATTACAGTCAAAGTACAGGGGCATACGGCAATGGTCACCATTCTCGACGGGAAAGCAGTATCGGAAAAGAGGCTCGAACTCATAAAAGAGGCAATCGGCGAATCCGGCCTGTACCCGCGCCTTGCCACCGTGATCGTGGGAAACGACCCGGCGTCCCAGATGTACGTCCGGATGAAGCACCGGGCCTGCGAACGGGTGGGTATCGGTTCGGTTGGAATCGAGATCCCGGGCGATGCAACTACCGCGAAAGTGCTTGAAACAATCGGACGCCTCAACGCAGATAACGACATCAACGGCATCCTCGTCCAGCTCCCGCTCCCGAAACAAATCGATACCGACAAGGTGATCTCCGCAGTAAAGATCGAAAAAGACGTGGACGGTTTCCACCCGACAAGCCTTGGCCTCTTAATGAGCGGGAAGCCCGTCTTTACCCCCTGCACCCCGACCGGGATCATGACCATTTTAAAAGAATACCATATACAGGTCGCCGGTGCCCACGCTGTCGTTGCCGGGCGGAGCATCGATGTCGGGAGACCGATGGCAGCACTCCTCACCAATGCCGATGCAACGGTCACCGTCTGCCACAGCAAGACCCGCGACCTTGCCGGGGAACTCAGGCAGGCAGATATCCTCGTTTCGGCAATCGGGAAGGCGCAGTTCATTACACCAGAGATGGTAAAACCCGGTGCGGTCGTGATCGACGTGGGTATCAACCACCTCGACGGAAAACTCGTGGGCGATGTGGATTTCGATGCAGTAAAAGAGGTCGCTTCTGCCATCACTCCTGTCCCCGGAGGCGTAGGCCCCATGACCATTGCAACGCTTATGGACAACACCTTTACCGCGGCACAGAGGATGCAATGAAATCCTGCACGGTAAACAAGCTGGTGATCGGCGGTGACGCACCACCGCGGCTGATGGGTGTCATCAACGTGAGCAACGAGTCCTTTTACCAGGGCTCGTACATCCCCATAGAAAAAGTGCATGAGACCGCGGTCGCGATGGTCGAACAGGGCGCAGACATGATCGATATCGGTGCCCGAAGCACTGCACCGAACACGCAGGCAATCAGCGGGGTGACCGAGGCGGAACGCATCGATGCTGCCTTGAAAGAGCTCGACGGGAGCGGGATCACGCTGTCGGTCGATACGATGCACCCGGGCGTGCTTGAGGTCTGCTTAAAACACGATGTCCACGCGGCAAACGATATCGGGGGATTTGTCTACCCGGCATATGCAGAAAAAGTAGCAGAGGCCGGCATTCCTGCTTTTGTGATGGCAACGAACCAGCAGCCGGGCGATCCCGTTGGTGTTGCCGAGACGCTTGCCTCTCTCGAAGGCGTCATGAAGCGGTGCGAAGACGCCGGGGTAAAGGAGTACGTGCTCGATCCGGGCATCGGGATCTGGACCCCGCTGCGATCGGTCGATGACGACTGGGAACTCTGCCGGCATTTCGGGGAGTTTTTGAAATTCGACCGCCCGGTGCTTGCCGCGGTCTCACGAAAGACCTTCATCGGGCTGCTCCTCAACCGCTATCCCGAGGACCGGCTCCCGGGAACCCTTGCCGTGACGGTAAAACTCCTTGAAGAAGGGGCTTCCATCATCCGGGCCCACGATGTGGCTGCAACCCGCGACGTAATGAAAGTCTGGGAGCGGATGAAGGGGACGAAATGAAGAACACGTATTCGGTCATCGGGCTCTCTACCGGGGTCATCCGGCCGGACGATCCGTTTGCAGACCGGATTATCGCGGCGGCACAGACCGCTGCCGGCGGTTTTCGTGACGGCGATGTCCTTGTCCTTGCCGAGACCGCGGTCGCCACTGCGGAAGGACACGTCATCCGGCTCGATTCAGTGACACCGTCTGCACGGGCAGAAGAGCTTGCAGGGAAATACCACATGGACCCCCGGACCGTGGAGGTCGTGCTTGCCGAGAGCGAAGATGTTGTCGGCGGCATTCCGGGATTCCTGCTCTGCATGAAACAGGGGACGCTCCTCCCGAACGCAGGAGTCGATGCCTCGAACGCCCCGCCGGGCTGTATCGTCCCGCTGCCAAAAGATCCGGACGCGAGTGCGAAGAGGATCCGAGAGAAGATCGAAAAGCAGTGCGGAGTCTCCATCGGCGTTCTTGTCATCGACAGTCGGACGCATGCGATGCGGCTCGGCTGCTCGGGCGTTGCCATCGGGTGCTCCGGGATCGATTCGGTGATCGATGACCGGGGCAGGAGCGATCTCTTCGGGCGCAGGCTCGAAGTGACGAAGCGTGCGGTGGCTGACAATATCGCCTCCGCTGCGGAACTAGTGATGGGCGAAGCCGATGAGTGCACGCCGGCGGTCATTGTCCGGGGACTTGGCATGCCTATCGGGGACCAGGAGGGCGTCGGAACCATCGACGCCGATGAATGCCTGTTCATGGGCGTGTTCCGGAAGGGCAGGAAAGAGTAACCCGGCCTCATAGGTTCTCTCTTTTTTTTAGCCGGTTTTTACCAAACGAAGAACATTATGGCCGCCGGGCAATGATGAGCTGGACTACGGATTCGCTCGAAAATGTTCCCGACGGTTCGATTTCAAGGAGCCGCCTGGTGAGCCGGTCGCGGAATTCAGCGTTGCGTTCCCCGAGCAGTACCGGGTCGATATAGGAAGTGCTGAGCTGGTGCCCGACGATCTCGTCCACGGAGAACGTTTCGCGGACCGGGAACTCCAGAACTTCGATGGACGAGAAGGGAGACTGTAAAAACACCTCTTCGTGCCGGTCCTTTTCGTTATTGAGTCTCTTCTCAAGACGCCCCGAGTAGTCCCACAACTCGCCAAGCATCCCGGTAAGTACTTCCTTTACCACCTGACCCCAGCCCTCGTGGAGATGGGAGAAGAACCCGTCGCTCCGGCTGACGCATGCAACCCCGCCGCCGGGTTCTATCAGGGAATCGAGAACACGAAGAACGTTTGGCCGGTCCATCCAGTGAAACGAGAGCCCCATCGTGCAGATCCGGAGCAGGGGCAGGCCGAGTGTCGTCAGGGTTACATCGGATCCGGCCAGCCATGAAATGCCGGCGATGTGTTCGGCCTCTGCCCGAAAGCGGCCTGCCTCACGCATCTCCGGGTCGGGGTCAACGGCGTACACCTTCAGGCCGCGCCGTGCAAGGGGAATTGCCATATTCCCGGTCCCGCAGCCGAGGTCGAGGGCCGCCGTACCCGGTGTGAGAGAAAACCGGGTTACGATCGTGTCAAAGACTGCCACTGGGTAGCCCCGACGATAGCGGGCATAGTACCCGGCCTTGCCGCAGAAGTAGCCGTTGTTTTGATCCCCGATTTTCCTGTTGCCGGTGCCGTTCATACCAGGTTCCTGGTGACCCTGTCCCTACAGTGGGACACGAGCTGTCTCGGAATATTCGCCGTCTGAACCAAAAACCGTTCCTGATCCGGCAGTTCCAGCAGGAATAATGCCACGGGAGGTGTATATTCCCGGCAGGAGAATCCATGAAGATCGCTTTTGTCCTCTACGATGGCGTGACGCTCCTTGATTTTGCCGGGGCGTACGACCCGCTCACCCGGTTAAAAACCATGGGTTTTGTCCCGGATCTGGAGTATTGCACCTGTGCGAAGCAGGAGCGCATCCGCTCGTTTGAAGGTGTGGAACTTACGGTAGACCGGGTCAGCCCCGATCTTACCGGGTTCGATTACGTCATTGTACCGGGTGGAAACAGTATCGCCAATCTCATCCGCGACCGGGAGTTTATCGGGTGGCTTGCCGTTCCTCCGGGTAAAACAACCGTTGCTGCGGTCTGCGGGGGTGCCCTCCTTGCCGGGGCGGCGGGGATGCTTAAGACCCGGCGCGCTACCACGAACCCTGCCCTGATGGAGATCCTTAAAAAATTCGCACGAGAGGTTTCGAAGGATCGCGTGGTGGATGACGATCATGTGATTACCGCAGGAGGGGTAACCGCCGCCATCGATATGGGGCTGTACCTTACGGAAAAAATTGCCGACCGCGATGCCCGGCTCGCGATCCAGAAACAGATGGACTACCCGTATTACCCGGAGAGTTCGGTTCCGGTGCCGGGCAAACCCCGATCCCCATGACCGCACAACCGATCCGGACCCGGCGTCTCGATCTCGTCCCGGTAACGGGAGAAATCCTGTCAGCAGACTTCAGCGACCACAGGAGACTTTCCCGACTGCTGGAGGCAGAGGTTCCGGCAGCATGGCCGCCAGCGGAGATGAACCGCGAAGTCCTCTCCGAGTTTTACCGGATGGAAACCGAAAAGACCGACCCGCTCTTTGCCTGCTGGTACTGGGTGCTGGACGAACCGGGAGCTGCACGCCGGGTTCTTGTCGGGAGCGGCGGGACCGGGTCGGCGATCAGCGACCCGGAAATGGTGCTCATCGGGTATTCGGTACTCGACGCATTCCAGAACCGGGGATTTGCAACCGAAGCCGTGCAGGGAATGATCCCGGTAATCTTTTCCCGTCCCCGGATCTCGCGGATCATGGCAACGACTTTCCCGGAACTCAAGGCATCCATCCGTGTCCTTCAAAAGATCGGTTTTTCCTGTACGGGACCGACACAGGCAGGGGACGGGCTCGAAGAGGGGACGCTCGGATTCGTGCTGGAACGGGGGGCAGGGGAAACCCACTTCCCGGCCTCAAGCTCACGACCGCGTGATTCATAGCCTCGTACGAACGATCCATGAGAAACAAACATGGCAGCACCCCTCAAAAAACCGGATGATTCACAGGACAGGCCTTTTCTGACCGGGGCCCCCTTCTACTTACAAGAGTTCGAGGACTCCTACCGGTACATCATCGACGAATACGAGGTACAGCCAAGAAAAATTGCCATTTTTATGCCCTGTGCGATGAAAAAGCCGTACAGCACGAGCCCGAGCCACCAGCTCATCCGGATGATCATCTCGCAGGTCTTCGATGAATCCCAGTACCATATCGTTATCTTCGGCACCTGCGGGATTGTCCCTTCCGAACTCGAAACCATGTATCCGTATGCCCACTACCGGTACATGCTCGGGAAATGCAATGACGAGAATGTAAAGGAGGATTTCCTTACAATCGAGACCGACCGGGTGGCCGGCTACCTGGAAAAAACAAAAGAGTCCTATACCTACCGGATCGCCTACTGCATCGGCCTCTTCCGTGAGGCGATGATAAGGGGATCAAAAAAAGCAGGTGTCCCTCTCGATCTTCTTCTCCCGACAAAGGATATGATCGACCAGGTGATCGCAGAAGAGGAGTGCCGGTTCCAGGAGGGAAGCCTCTCGATGGACGAGTACCTCGGCGAGTTCTGTGACTCCCTTATCCGGTTCAGGAACGATCACCCGGACCTGAAACGCAGCGGGTAATATCCGGAACTTTAGGGCATTTTTCATTCGGATAGTACTGTATACCGTCAGGTTCGGAACACGCGGCTTTTCCGGAGCTCACACTCAAAATGTTTATCAAAATACAAAAATTCGCAAAAGTGTACCATAATGTATATATTTGTACAAAGCAATTTCTTAGTATGCAGACCAAGATCCTCCTTGACGAGGAGCAGATCCCCAAACGCTGGTATAACGTCCAGGCGGACATGCCCTCGCCGCTCGACCCCCCGCTCCACCCGCAGACCCATAAGCCGATTGGCCCCGCCGACCTCTCCGCAATCTTCCCGGCAGAACTGATCCGGCAGGAAGTGACAACCGACCGGTACGTGGATATTCCCGAAGAAGTGCGGGATGTGCTCCGGCTCTGGAGACCAAGCCCCCTGTATCGCGCCCACCGATTGGAAAAATTCCTCAGGACCCCGGCAAAGATCTATTACAAGTGGGAGGGTGTGAGCCCGGCCGGAAGCCACAAGGCCAATTCGTCCGTCCCGCAGGCGTACTACAATATGAAGGCCGGGATAGAACGGCTCTCAACGGAGACCGGGGCCGGGCAATGGGGTTCGGCCCTTGCTTTTGCCACGATGCTCTACGATCTCGACTGTACCATCTACATGGTGCGGTCGAGTTACACGCAGAAGCCGTACCGGAAGTCTATGATGAAGGTCTGGGGTGCGGAATGTATCCCGAGCCCCAGTACGAAGACAGCATCCGGGCGTGCGGTTCTCGAAAAGGACCCGGAAACCCCGGGAAGCCTCGGCATTGCCATATCTGAAGCAGTCGAAGATGCCGCAAGTCACAGCAACACGAACTATGCACTGGGTTCGGTCTTGAACCACGTCTGTCTCCACCAGACCGTGATCGGCCAGGAATGCCGGGAACAGCTGGCGATGGTCGACGATTACCCGGACGTGGTGATCGGGTGCGTGGGCGGCGGCACCAACTTTGCCGGCATCTCGTTCCCGTTCGCGGGCGACAAGCTCACGGGAAAACACAAGGACACGGATATTATCGCAGTGGAACCGGCATCCTGTCCAAGCCTGACAAAAGGCCTGTACACCTACGACCTTGCCGACGAAGCGGGCTATACCCCGCTCCTCAAGATGTTCACGCTCGGCCACGACTTTGTCCCGCCGGCAATGCATGCCGGGGGCCTGCGCTACCACGGGGACTCACCCATTGTTTCCCGACTCGTGCACGACGGCGTGATGCGGGCGGTCGCCTACCACCAGAGCGAGGTGTTCGAGGCAGCCCAGACCTTTGCCCGTACCGAGGGGATCATCGTTGCCCCCGAGACGTCCCACGCGGTGAAAGGAGCAATCGATGAGGCGCTCGCGTGTAAAAAGACCGGTGAGGAAAAGACGATCCTCTTCAACTGCTCGGGCCACGGCAACTTCGACATGAGCGCCTACGATGCGTTCTATTCGGGCAAGCTCGTGGACTACGAGTACCCGGACGAACTGATCAAAGAAGCCCTCGGGCGGATCCCGAAGATCGAATAATCTTTTTTATGCCCGTCATCGGCTTTCTCGTCAACCCGGTCGCCGGCATGGGCGGATCCGTGGGCCTTAAGGGAACGGACGGGAAGGCAGACGAGGCACGGCAGCGGGGAGCGGTGCCGCACGCCCCGGACCGGGCTGCGATCGCTCTTGCAGCGCTCAAAGGTCTCCCGGATCTCACGTTTCTTTCCTGCAGCGGGGAGATGGGAGAGGACATGCTCGAACGGTGCGGGATCTCCCGGTACCGGATCGTGTACACCGCCCGGGGGACAAGCACCGCGGAAGATACTAAAAGTGCAGTTCGTGCGTTTATCGCAGGGTGCGCCGATCTTATTCTATTCTGCGGGGGAGACGGGACAGCGAGGGATGTCTTTGCCGCTGCCGGTCGAAGTGTCCCTATCCTTGGCATTCCCGCGGGCGTGAAGATGTACTCCGCGGTCTTTGCGGTCGATCCTGCCGCCGCGGCCGGGATCCTCACCGGACCGTACACGGTCACGGACGGCGACGTTGTCGATGTTGACGAAGAAGCATACCGGGCCGGGACACTTGCAACCCGGCTGTACGGCGTTGCCCGGGTTGTGGCCCGGGCCGGCATGACGCAACCCGCAAAGCAGGTTTTCGAAGAAGCAGACGAGGAGCGGGCAAAGGAGGAGATCGCCCGGTTCATGGCTGAAGTGATGCTCCCGGACACGCTCTATCTCATCGGGGCAGGGACAACCACGGAGGCGATCGCCCGACGGCTCGGGATCGAAAAGACACTCCTTGGCGTGGATACGGTACTAAACGGGAAAATCATTGCCGCAGATGCGGACGAGAAGACGCTCCTTTCCCTTACCGAAAAATACCCGGATGCCCGGATCATCGTAAGCCCCATAGGGGCCCAGGGGTTCATCCTTGGCCGGGGCAGCCAGCAGATCAGCCCCGCGGTAGTCCGAACGGTCGGGATACACCGGGTGATCGTTGTCGCAACGCCGCACAAGCTGCGGGAGACACCGGCCCTGTACGTGGATTCGGGCGATCCCGAAATCGACGCTGGCTTCGGGCCGTCAGTCCAGGTGATCTCCGGATACCGGATTGCGCAGCGAAAGAAGATCCATCAGGCGCTGTAAACCGGGGCCCGGTGGCCAAAGAAAAGAGGATTGTTTTTTTACAGCGGTGCAACGGTCTTCTTGTACATCTCGTTTAAGACCTGTGCAAGGCCGGCATAGATTGCCAAAAACCCGCAGAGGATCCCTTCGTATCCCGCAATCACTGTGATCGTGCCGTTCCCTGTTGCGTCCCCGAGGGCAAGCAGGAAAAACAGGATCGCAAGGGTCCCGAACACCAGCTGGAGCGCCCGGTTTGCCTTTAAGGTCCCCACGAACATAACGAGCGTGAAGATTCCCCACATCGCCAGGTACGCGGCCATCGCAGTCTTGTCCGAAGCATCGGCAAGGCCCAGCTTCGGGAGCACCAGCAGGGCTACGAGTGTCAGCCAGAACATACCGTACGAGGTGAAAGCGGTTGCTCCGAACGTGTTGTTCTTCTTCCACTCTTCGATGCCGGCAATCACCTGCGCGAGGCCACCGTAGAAGATCCCCATCGCGAGGATCATGGAGCCGAGCGCAAAGAAGCCCGCATTGTGCAGGTTTAAGAGCACCGTGGTCATACCGAACGCAACGAGGCCAAGGGGCGCCGGGTTCGCGGTCGTATCCAGGTTTTTCACGGCCGTTGCCGTCTGAGTTGTTTCTGTCTGCATGATTCAATCAGTCCTTGTTGTACCGTTCACTTTTGTATGCCATCTCCGTACATTTCGGGCGTCCGTCACTCTTCCAGTGTCGAGACATCCCCGGGGTCCATCCCGAGCTCTTTTGCCTTTAACACCCGGCGCATGATCTTGCCGCTCCGGGTCTTGGGCAGTTTCTCCACGTATTCGATCTCGTGCGGGACTGCGATGGGCCCGAGCGTGATGCGCACATGGTAGACCAGGTCTTTGGTAAGCTTGTCGCTCGGCTTGTTTCCCACCCGGAGGATCACAAACGCCTTGATGGAGTTGCCTTTGATGGGATCGGGTTTTCCTATCACCGCTGCCTCGGCAACCGCGTGGTGCGAGACGAGAGCACTCTCGACTTCTGCGGTCCCGATGTTGTGGCCCGAAACGATGATGATGTCATCGGCCCGGCCGATCACCATGATGTTCCCGTCAGTACCTTTGACTGCGAGATCCCCCGCAGAGTACATGTTCGGGATCGTCTCCCAGTACTTCCGGTAGCGCTCGTCGTTTTTGTAGATCGTACGCATCATGGACGGCCAGGGGTTTTTGATCGCGAGAAATCCTCCCGTGCCCGGCGGGACCGGTATGCCATCCTTGTTTACGACATCGGCCTCGACCCCGCAGACCGGTTTTCCCACAAAGCCGGGCCGCATCGGTTCGCCGACCATTGTGGTGATCATCTGCATACCGGTCTCAGTCTGCCACCAGGTATCCACGATCGGGCAGCGATCCTTTCCGATCACGTGGTAGTACCACTCGAACGCCTCGGGATTGAGCGGTTCGCCGACAGACCCGATGATCCGCAGGGAGGAAAGGTTGTACTTGTCCGGCCAGACCTCCCCAACCCTCATGAACGTACGGATCGCAGTCGGGGCCGTATAGAAGACCGAGATCTGCTGCTCCTCGATGAGTTTCCACCAGCTTCCGGCATCCGGGAAGTCCGGGGTGATCTCGGTGATAAAGACCGTTGCCCCGACCGCAAGAGGCCCGTATACAATGTAGGAGTGACCGGTGATCCAGCCGGGATCGGCAGTACACCAGTAGATGTCCCGCTCTTTTAGGTCAAAGACGGTCTTTGTGGTGTAATACGTCCCAACCATGTAGCCGCCGCAGGTATGGACGACACCCTTTGGTGTGCCGGTCGAGCCGCTTGTATAGAGGATAAAGAGCGGGTCTTCCGCATCCATAACTTCTGCCGGGCAGGTTGTGGAAACACCCTCCATAAGCCCGTAGAAATCGTGTTCGAACCCCGGGCGGAGCTCGACCGGAGGTTCTTTTCGCCTCCGGTGGATGATGACGTGTTCCACGGACGGCGAGTTGTCGATGGCCTCGTGTACGGTCGTGATAAGCGGGATCGCTTTTCCCCGGCGGATCGAGATATCCGAGGTGATGACAACTTTTGCCTCGGCGTCTTTGATCCGCATGTTTAAGGCCGTTGTCCCAAAGCCGGCAAAGACCACGGAGTGGACTGCCCCGATCCGGGCACAGGCCAGCATCGCTATGAGCTGTTCCGGGACCATCGGCATGTAGATGCAGACCCGGTCCCCTTTTGCTACGCCGAGCGTTTTGAGACCGTTTGCAAACCGCGAAACTTCACCGAGCAGTCGCTGGTACGAATAGACCCGTTCCTTCTCGTTCTCGCCGCGCCAGATCAGCGCGACCTTGTTCCTGCGGTCGCCATTCACGTGGCGGTCGAGGCAGTTTTCCGTAATGTTGAGTTGTGCGCCAACGAACCATTTCGCATAAGGATAGTTCCATTCCAGAATCTTTTCCCACGGGCGTTTCCATTCCAGTTCACTGGCGACCCCGGCCCAGAAGGCTTCGGGATCGGACAGGAATTTTTCATAGGCGGTCTTATAGTCGCCTATCCAGGAGTCGCGCCGGTACTGCACGTCAGGGGTGTAGTACTTGGCGTTCTCCACGAGCTTGACATCGAAGTCTTCGTTCATCTCTCCCCCAAAATTTTGCATTATTAATCATGATAAATCTCTATAAAATGTTTTGGCAGCATGAGACAGTGCCGCACCGGTAAATACTCCCCAATATATAAAATTCTGATCCTACTGGCCGCACTTGTTAAAAACGTGCCAAATACCGAATATTTTCGTGTTAAATCTCAAAACAAGAAGAATACAAGAATCATTATCTATCGGTGCCGGGTAATACTCTATTTAATGCTGGACAGAATGAAGGGGTGCATGCTCGGGGCGGCGGTCGGCGATGCGCTCGGCATGCCAAACGAGAGCACAATGCCGGCACTCAACAAGATGCGGTACGGGTACCGCCGGGCCTACAAGGGGCACCCGAACGACACCCTCGCCCCGGGCCAGTTCACGGACGATACCCAGACCATGATGCTGGTGGCAATGCTCCTTGCGGACGGGAAATACACGGACGAACGCTACGGGATTGCGCTCCGGGAACTCTATTCCCGCGAAGCACTCCGGTTTCCGGACGGTTCGGTCTCTGCTGCCTGCGATCATATGGTACGGGAAAAAGGCCACTCCTGCGGGATCAGGTCCACGACCGCCGGCTGCCTCCCCCCGGCACTCCCCTTTGCTCTTGCCTACCCGGATCTCCGCGAAGCAACCGAGCGGGCGGTCCGGGCCTGCTCGGTGACCCATACCCACCCGGGTGCCCATGCGGCGGTCTCTACCTTCATCACCCTCCTGTACCATGCGATCCACGAGAGCCCGGACCCGGTCAACAGCGCTCTAGAGCAGGCAAAAAACGAGGACGAGGTGCTGGGAAGCAAGATCCGCAATGCTTTGGCGCTCGAAGAAGCCGGGACCGAGATCGACACCGCAGTTCTCAAGATAGGGAACGATGTCTCGCTTTACCACACTCTCCCGATAGCATTCTTCCTGATCCGGCGTTACCAGGTCCCGGCCGATCTCCTGACCGTTGCTGCACATGTGGGAGGAAATACCGATACAATTGGGTTTCTGTGCGGGGCGTACCTGGGGGCAAGCCGGGGGAAAGACGCGATCCCGGCCGATCTCCTGGAAGGACTCGAAGACCGGCAGCGGATCGAACTTCTGGCGCAAAGGCTCTTTGATATCTACACCCGGAAACTCGAACGCTGACTTTTTTGGCGGCGCCCGCTGGATGCCGCATAAAAAAACAGGATTTTGCAGCCTTTTTACAAAAAACCGGGGGATTTCCCCTTCTTCCCCGCAAAAGGTTAAGTTTTCTTAAAGAAAAACATCCCTGTATGAAAGTTGCCATAGTCGGGGCATCAGGGTACGCGGGCGGCGAACTGGTCCGCCTCCTGTGCCATCATTCCGCCGCAAAGGTGACCTGCGTCACGTCGCGCAAACTGGCAGGGACTCCTTTAGACCAGGTCCATCCCCACCTCAAGGGATTTACCGATCTTGTCTTCGAGAACCCGGATCCGGAAAAGATCGATGTGGATGTTGCGTTCCTTGCGGTCCCGCATACCGCCGCAATGTCGATTGCGGGAAAACTGCTCTCGCGGGGCATAAAAGTCGTCGATTTGAGTGCGGACTACCGTCTCCCGAAAGAAACCTTCGAGAAAGTCTATGGCGTTCCCCACACGGATTACTTTGTGGCCCCGTACGGCATCCCCGAGCTGCACCGCAAAGAGTGTAAAAACGTGCAGTTCATTGCAAACCCCGGCTGCTTCCCCACCGGTGCAACCCTCGCTGCGGCGCCGCTGGCAAAGTTTGCAAACACCGTGATCTTCGATTCCAAGACCGGCGTGAGCGGGGCCGGGGACAACCCGTCGGCAACAACCCATTACCCCAATGTCGGGGACAACGTCAATCCCTACAAGTGGACGAGCCACCGCCACCTTGCGGAGATGAAACAGGAGCTCGCGTTTCTCGGCTCAAAGGCAAAGGTCTACTTCACCCCCCATCTCGTCCCGGTCAACCGGGGCATCCTCACCACCGCCCATATCCTCCTCGACGAACCCATGGAGACAAAAGAAGTCGAGGAACTGTACAAGGACTTCTACAAGGGCGAGTTCTTTGTCCGGTACCAGATGCCGATGCTTGCCGCAGTAAGGGGGAGCAACTTCTGCGACATCAAAGTCGAGAGCGAGGGCCTGCGGGTTGTCGCGGTCTCGGCAATCGATAACCTGGTCAAGGGCGCAAGCGGCCAGGCAATACAGAATATGAACATCATGTGCGGCTACAAAGAGACCGACGGCCTTGTCGCCGCCGGCATGCTGCCATAACGGAGGATACCATGCAGTACATGAGCATCTGTGCGGTCAAGGGAGTTTCCGCATACGGGATCAAGGAAGGAAAGTTCGGGCTCGCACTTATCCGGGCGAGCGGGACGGCGGCAGGGGTCTTTACCCAGAACCTTGCCCGGGCCGCTCCCATCGAGCTGATGAAAAAGCAGATCAAGGCCGGGAAACTCGAAGCAGTCATTGCAAACAGCGGCTGTGCAAATGCCTACACCGGCAAACGCGGATACGACGACGCTGTTGAGATGACCGAGTACGCCGGGTCGGCACTCGGCCTTGACGCAAAGAGCGTGGGTGTTGCAAGCACCGGGGTTATCGGGCGGTATCTCGACCTCCCGCTCATCCGCCGCCAGTGTGCGGACGTGGCGCTGAAACTCGAAACCTCCCCTGCGGCTGAAGACGCCACGGTAAAGGCAATCATGACGACCGACACAAAGCCCAAGCACGCCCTTGTCCGGCGCGAGGGCTTTACGATCGGTGCAATCGCTAAGGGAAGCGGCATGATCGCCCCCAACATGGGCACCATGCTCTCGTTCATCTACACCGATGCGGAGATCGGGGCAGCGCCGTTAAAGGACGCGCTCAAGCTCGCTGCGAGCCGGACCTACAACCGGGTCGTGGTCGATGGCGACACGAGCACGAACGACATCGCACTCTGCACGGCAACCGGGGAAGCGGGAAAAGTCAATACAAAAGAATTCGGCACGGCGCTTGAGGAGTGCTGCCGGATCCTGGCCCGGCAGATCGCAGCCGATGGCGAAGGGGCGACAAAGCTCCTCGAAGTCACGGTCAAAGGCGCGAAAAAGGAGGCTGATGCGGCAAAGATTGCAAAGGTCGTTATCGAGTCCCCGCTCGTAAAAACCGCCGTGTACGGCGAGGACCCCAACTGGGGCCGGGTCGTGGCGGCAGCGGGCCGGGCCGGTGTGAAGTTTGACATAAACGCGGTCTCGCTCTGGATCAGCGACGGGAAGAACCAGTACCCGCTCGTGAAGTCCGGCGAAATTATCGCGGATCTCACAAAGGCCAAGGCCGCAATGCACGGCAGCACGGTTACCTTCATCCTCGACCTTGCGGCAGGAAAAGAAGAAGCCACGGCCTGGGGCTGCGACCTCACCGAAAAGTACGTGGACATCAACGGGCGGTACACCACATGATGAAGCGCGAAGACGTGCTCATGGAGGCCCTCCCGTACATCCAGCAGTTCCACGGGAAAACAATCGTGATCAAACTGGGCGGCCACGCCATGGTCGACCAGGCAGTCCTTGAAAATGCGATAAAGGACGCGGTCCTCCTCCACTACGTGGGGATCCGCGTGGTGCTCGTCCACGGAGGCGGCCCGGAGATCACCGAGAAAATGAAGGCGCTCGGCAAGGAATCAGTCTTTGTCGGCGGTCTGCGGGTCACCGACCGGGAGACACTTGAGATCGCCCAGATGGTCCTTGTCGGAAAGATCAACAAGGGGATCATCTCGCTGATTGCAAAGTGCGGGGCAAAGGGTGTCGGCCTTTCGGGGAGCGACGGCAACATTATCATCGCAAAGAAGATGGACCGGCAGAAAATAAAGGTCGAGGGCGTGGAACAGGAAGTCGACCTCGGCCATGTCGGCGAGATCGAGTGGATCGACCCCGCGCTTCTGGTCACTCTTCTCGACCAGAACTACATCCCGGTCATCTCCCCCATTGCGATCGACCGGTTCGGCGGGAGCCTCAACATCAACGCCGACACCGCGGCAGGCGACATCGCGGTATCCCTCAAGGCCTACAAGCTCATCAACATGACCGATGTGGACGGCGTGATGGACGCGAAAAGGACCCATGTCTTCAGGAAGCTCACCATCGGCGAGGCCCGCGAACTCCTTGCCTCGGGCGCGATCGGGGAAGGCATGATCCCGAAGGTGACCTCGGTCATCAAAGCAGTGGAGAACGGGGTAAAGTTCTCGCATATCATAAACGGCAACGTGGAGCACAACCTGATCCTCGAACTCTTCACCCACGATGGCGTAGGGACGATGATCTCCCTCCAGTAGGTTTTTTTTAGAAAGACCTGCCAACACTCAACGTAACAAACGATCCCTATATCCCAAAAACAGGTGTCACCGGATGGACAAGATCATCAAGATTATTATCGCCGTGTTTGCAGTCATTGTCGTTGCCACGGTGGCGTTTATCTCCCTCTCTTCAGGAAATGCCGCAGCGACCCCCGCGACAACGGCCGTTGCTGTTGATCCTGGCGATGGCAGCACCGTATATTTCTTCTATGGCGAAGAATGCCCGCACTGCAAAAATGTCGAGCCGTTCATCGACAACCTCACCATAAAATATCCCGATGTCGCTATAGAGCGGCTCGAAGTCTGGCACAACCAGACCAACGAGCAGATCTACAGTGCGATGAACGCTGCCGCCGGGGTCTCCTCAGCCCCCGGTGTTCCCGAAGTGATCGTGGGTAAAGTCGTGCTTGTCGGTGAAAAAGATATCCCTGCAAAACTCGAATCGCTCGTGCAGGCCATTGAAAAAAAAAACCTGAATCCGGCACAATAAGCCCGACTCCCACTTCTTCTTTTCCTGATGTACCCGTAACCGCATATTTCTTCTATGGCGACGGGTGCAGCCACTGCGATGCAGTAAAACCGTTTGTCCTTGAGACTGCAGCCCGTTATCCTTCGCTCGACCTCGAAGAGCTGGAAGTCTATCACAATGCAACGAGCCAGGCCCGGCTCATCGCCATGGACAATGCCCTTGGCATCGATTCGCCCGGGGTGCCTACCCTCATCATCGGGAATACGGCACTCGTGGGCGAAGACCAGATCCGGGACCGGCTGGATGATACGATCCGGCAGGAACTTGCTTCCCCGACCGGGAATGCAACGGCCGGAAGCACTTCTTCAGGAAACTGTCCCGGAACCGCATCGGCCCTGACCGTGCCCCTCGTGATCGTCTGCGCCGGGATCGCAAGCATCAACCCCTGCGGCCTTGCCGTCCTTGCCATCCTCCTGCTCTCGATTATTGCGCTCCAGAACCGGCGCCAGGTACTGATGGTAGGGCTTACCTACATCGCTGCGGTCTTCCTGTTCTATTTCATCTCGGGCCTCGGCTTCCTCTCCTTTGTCAATATCTCGGGGACGGGGATCTCGTCCCTCATCGCAATCGCAGCGGCGGCGGTAGCGATCGTCCTTGGGCTGGTAAACATTGTCGATGCTCTTGTACGAAAGGACGGCTACCTCCTTGCCATACCCGAATCTAAAAAGCCGCTGCTCGAACGCTATATCAGGACGGCAACGCTCCCCGCGGCGTTTGTTCTCGGCGTCCTTGTCGGGATCTTCGAGCTGCCCTGCGCCGGCGGGATCTACCTGACCATTCTCGGGCTCATGAGCAATACGATGACCGTCACGCAGGGCATCCCCTACCTGCTCCTCTTCAACTTCATCTTCATCCTGCCACTGATAATTATCCTCCTCATCGTGGTCTTCGGGATCCCCCCGGAGCGGGTCAATACCTGGCGGCTTTCAAACCGGCGGTTGCTCAGGTTTGCCATCGGCCTTGCAATGGTGGCCGTGGGTCTCGTTATCCTGTTTGTCCCTACATTCTCCTGATTAAAAAAACAGAGTCCTGCTGCACCGGGAAAATTTCCCTCTCCCTGTGCAGCAGAACCTATTATACCTCACAATGAGGATTATCCCATAACACCCGGACTGGGTCGGATGAACATGAAGAACGTGATCTATTATTTTACCGGCACCGGCAACTCGCTTGCCGTTGCAAAGAAGATTGCCGCTGCCCTTGGCGAATGCGAACTTGTGCCGATCGCATCGCTGCGCGACACTCCTGCAATCGCCCCGAATGCAGAACGCGTGGGAATCGTCTGCCCGGTCTACTTTCTCGGTCTGCCCCTGATGGTCGCGGAGTTTGCCGGCCGGTTCGACCGCTCAAACGCCGGGTATACCTTTGCCGTGGTCACCTATGGGGGAAGCGGCAGCGAACCGACGCTCCGACAGCTTGACGGGATAATCAGAAAACAGAACGGCCGGGGGCTCGATGCCGGTTTTTCCGTGAAGATGCCGGGGAATTATATCCTCATGTACGATTCCCCCTCCGGAAAGGAACAGGATGACATTTTTGCCGCGGCCGAAAAACAGCTGGCAGAGATCGTTCCCGCCATCGGGAAATGCGGGCACAAAGCCCTTCCCCGATCGCTCGCCGGCTCCCTTATCCACGCCATTGCCTACCCGTGGTTTGTCTCCCATGCCCGCACAAAAGCCCGGGAGTTTACGGTCTCGGATGCCTGCACGTCCTGCGGGACCTGTGCGGAGATCTGCCCGGCAGATAACATCGAACTCGTGGACAAAAAACCGGTCTGGAAGGATCGGTGCGAGCTCTGTCTCGGGTGCATCCAGCTCTGCCCGACGCAGGCGATCCAGGCCGGGCCAAAGACCGCCACGCGACCGCGGTACCACAACCCGGAGATCGCTCTTGCCGATCTCAAGAGATCAAAAAAGTGAGAGGCAAAAACCCGGTAAAAACTTCAAAAGAAAACTCCCTCCTGTTGCGGGCAAACAGCGGGACTGCCTTTGCGATCGATCG
>Ga0268360_1001408_pt1 | contig 25603 bp, 19 predicted proteins | sample BioMet11_FD_192465 | JGI IMG/M metagenome (GOLD analysis project Ga0268360, IMG submission 192465) | Sewage microbial communities from Oakland, California, United States - Biofuel 11 (Illumina Assembly) | ecosystem: Engineered > Wastewater > Sewage > Unclassified | place: USA: California... | reverse complement strand
GTCAGCTTAACAGTAAAGAATGCAAAAGGCAGTAATACCAAAACTATTTCTGGATACATTACGGTTTCCAAAAGATGAATATTTTAAACTGAAAAGTGAGTAAAAAGATTAGGTCTAAGGGTTAGGTAGGAATATCGATCAAATCTGGCAAAAAGGCGAAAGTAATCATTTTGTCAGATTTGAAAATTCTTTTTTACAATTTTCAATATTGATCTTAAAATCCAGCTTTTTAACTTCTTTAAGCTAATTTGAGATGTTTTCTGTCTTCTCCTCACTTTTTCTGTCAAAGCATCTAATAATCAAAAGTCCAAAGTATTTTTATATAAGTATTTGACATTCTTTTGACAACAATTGAAAATATCTAAGCGCTTAAGAAATAAATTTTTGATATTTTCAGATTTTCTAGCTACTGTAGCCAATTGCAAGCAGAATCAATATTCTATTTCGACAACCCTGGAGAATAATCATCATTAAAATAAATGGAAAAGAGGACGAATAAGTGATAAAGAGAGAAAAAGCGTACTCAATAGCTTTAGTTTCAACGTTTATTATTTTATTTTTGATTTTTGTCTCATCTACGGCATCGGGGCTTCCTGAAAAAGATCTTCACAGCTTCATCACACCAGCAATCACAGTTGGATCCGGAGATTCTTCCGATGACAAAGTTGTTTTAAATGAATTATCTACAGAAGTAACTGATACAGCCTCGGAATCTATACAACCTGCTGGGCTCAAGATCACTGAAATTCGGATCCCCACCATCAGTAAGTCAGAAAAGTATGGCCCTGTTATTTATGGTAACAGGATCCTGTGGACAGATTCACCAATTGACATCGATACGTATGATGTCCACATGTACGACTTATCCACTTCAAAGGAAACTCAGATCACCAATAGCGGATCAGCACGTTCTCCTACTATTTATGGTAATAGGGTAGTATACGATGATTCTCGTAATGGAAACTCTGATATTTATATGTACAATCTTTCCACTAAAAAGGAAACACAGATTACTACTAATGAATCAGATGAATATTCTACTGATTTCTACGGTAACAAAATAGTATGGTTCAGTGATCTAGGTAACAATGATGATCTGACAATCTCCAATCTTTATGTATACGATTTATCCACTAAAAAGGAAACTCAGATTTCCACAAGTGGAGGGTCATACAATCCTAAAATTTACGGTAACAAGATTGTATGGGTAAATTGGCGCAATGGAACGGCTAATATCTACATGTATAATTTATCCACTAAAAAGAAAATTCAGATCACAACCAGTGGAACTGCCGACAATCCTGCTATCTACGGTAACAAGATAGTATGGGTAGATTGGCGCAATGGAAACTACGATATCTACATGTATGATCTCTCCACTAAAAAGGAAACTCAGATCACAACCAATCCATCGGATTCATGCTATCCCGCAATCTATGGTGATAAGATAACATGGACTGATGATCGCAACGGAAATTGGGATATCTATGTGTACGATCTAGCCACTGGCCAGGAATGTCACACTACAGATAAATCAGATCAGTACGATCCTGAGATCTACAGCGATAGGATAGTATGGCAAGATATGCGCAATGGAAATACTGATATCTATATGGGTACTCTCAGTTCTGCTTCATTTTCTGCATCTCCAACTACAGGAAAGGCCCCATTAACTGTAACTTTTACTGATAAAAGTATAGGATCGCCAACGTCATGGAAATGGACTTTTGGAGACGGAACAACGTCAACCAAGCAGAACCCAACGCATAAGTATTCCAAAGTAGGAAAATATACAGTCAGCTTGACAGTAAAGAATGCTGCGGGCAGTAATACGGTAACAAAAAAAGATTATATAAAAGTAGTAACAAAACCAGTTGCTTCATTTTCTGCCTCTCCAACCACAGGGGAAGCACCATTAAATGTTGCTTTTACTGATAAAAGTACTGGAATACCAACTAAATGGAAATGGAGTTTTGGAGACGGAAAGACTTCAACTCAGCAAAATCCAAAACATCAGTATTTACAGGAAGGAAAATATAAGATTACACTTACAGTAAGCAATGCGGCAGGCAGCAGTACTGTAACAAAAGCAAATTACATAAAAGTGACAACAAATACAAGACCCGGTATATACTCTGAAAGCAAATAAACACTTAAATTGAAAAACGAAAAAAGATCAAGGTTAAAAGGATATGTATGATCATCGATCAAATCTGACAAAAAAAGTGAAAGTAATCCTTTTGTCAGATTTGAAAATTCTTTTTTAACAATTTTCAATATTGATCTTAAAGTCCAGCTTTTTAACTTCTTTAAGTTAATTTGAGATAGTTTCAGCTATTCTCTTATTTTTTTGTGTCAACATATTTAATATTATAAAAAATTCCAAGGTATTTTATATAAGGACTTGACATCCATTTGATAACTATTGCAAATAGTGGGGATCTTAAGCAAGAAATTTTTTACATTTTCCAGTTTTCTAGTGATAGTATAGCCAGCAGCAGGCGAAACCTCAAATTTTCCAAACATATATGATATTCTTCGAATAACATGCCCTAAAAATGAAAGTACTTGAGAGCACTTTCATGCTAGATGAGCATATTATATTAAAAAATATATCACAATGTAATATATAAACATAAGTGGGGAACTTATACATGAATCCATATCGAAACTCACAATTTGATTTTTGAACCTCAGATTTGGAACAGTTTATCGAACATATGATCATGGAAAATGATCCTGAAAATTCTTGATGATTCAGTATAAAACAGGTTTTAGGATAGAGTCATAAAACCGATACATAAAAAGTGAAAGTCATCATCTAGACTGTCTCAAATGTAAACTCGATTCTACAATTGAGATATTATATTTGACTATAAGGTTAATCTGTAGTAAAAATGGCTTGAGTTTTGAGACAGCTTGAGACGAGAAGTTCCATATCCTGATACGGTTTGATAAATTTAAATATGTAAAAAGTATATATTAATGTATGAAATTTTTTAACATAGCTTTTGGGACAACAAATCTGCTTCACAATAAATGTGAATACAGATCGAGGTGTGCTGGGTATAAAGATGATTCTTACACATGTACAAAAACATTGGATAAAAACTACTGTGGAATCTATAATCATTTTTTACAGGAAACCTCTGAAATCTTAAATACAGAATTATAATAAGATTATTCAGAGTTATTAGGTTACGCTGACAAACTTCTGTTTTTTGTTTTGCTGTGAATTAAATAGTAAAATATCAAACTGAAGAACAGGAGCTTTATTCCCTTTTATCTATTTGAAGGCCGTTATTTTAAATGCTGTCTAAGTAACTGACTGTTCAAGGAGTTATTAAACCCGAAAAACTTATGAGAAATCACTAATAGTTGACGAAACATTATTTTACGAAAAAGAATAATGAAGCACCTTATGCTCACCCTTGGGATAGTAAATACCTACGATAAAATCAAAGTTCTAGATGCACATTATCGGGCAATAGCAAGAGCTGCTCCGATCTGCCATGCTTTTGGATTCCACCTCGCTCTTTACGATTTTCCTTTCAAGATGACCGCAGAAGAACTGGTAGCTTATGTGATGGAAAAAACCACAATAGGAGAATCGGGAAGTTATCTCAAAATCCTTTATGAAAAAAACCACCTGTCAGTATCCGATCTTCCAAAAAAAGGGTTTCCTTCCCAGTTTGGGGAAATCGTAATCACTACCTCAAAACCTGATCCCAAAAGACAGGTTCTGCCCATAAAGATTGCCGAAGAAGCTCTTCGAAACCGTTCATTTCTGTTTCTTGTAGGGCTCGGGCACAAAGGGCTTCCAAAAGAGCTTTTCGAGAGAGGAAAATACCATCTTGACATTACCTGCAAAGGGCTTTCTCTTGAGACCTGTACTGCCATAGGGGCGATTCCGGCTCACCTCTCTGGGCTTATGGCAAATTTGGAAGCTAAAAAATAAACACATACTAATTTTTTTAACGGTTAATACTTGGGGGTTATTCCAATCGTTTAATCAAAAAATTTAACTCAATTAAAAAAATTTCAAGCGTATCTAAAAGAAATTCCGGAATCAATATATATTACGATTGACAATTAATACTTGTTGTGGAGAACAACGCATGCTGCGCTGTCATGGGGTTTTTAGCCCATAGGATAAGAATTCTGGCCCGCTTTCAGGTTTTATCCAGAACAATTGAGGTTCTGGACCTTATTGCAGGAGTTTGTCCACAGGGATTTAGAGAATGACGTTGATTGAATTTCCCTGAAGGGACTGGGAATTCTAACCTGCATTCAATTGCCGCTCCCGAAAAGGCTGAAAACTTTAACCTGAATTGCATGGCCCTCAAATCCGCAAGGACTACTATGACCCACATTTAAGCGCAGGTTTTGAAGAGACAGGAGGAAATTTTATGAGTGAATTAATGCACGAACACAGAAAAAGAAAAGAATATGGACGTAAGCACCAGGAAAATGGTTATCATGCCGTTGTAAAAGGCTGTACCGACAACCTGGACTCAGATGAACTAGACCTTTACCGCTTTATGATAGGCGGGGTGCAGGGTAAATAACCTGCAAAACCTTTTTTTATTTCTCGTTCCTACAAAAGAAGCATGTACGACGTATATGCGGTCCGTGAAGATTTTCCTGTTCTTAAAGAAGTCGTGTACCTTGACAGTACGGCAACTACTCAGACTCCGATACCTGCAGTTGAAGCTATGGTAGAGTACTTTTACAGGTATGCTGGAAATCACGGGAGAGGAGCCCACCGTCTGGCCAGGGAGGCTACAAACCGCTATGAAGATGCAAGGGAAACAGTTGCGCATTTCCTGAATGCTGAGCCTTCAAAGACCGTTCTTACGAAAAATACCACTGAAGGAATCAATCTTATTGCAAACAGTTATCCATGGGAGGCTGGAGACCATATCGTTACAACCGTTCTCGAACACCATTCTAATCTCCTGCCCTGGCTGCGCCTGCAGAAAAAAGGAGTAAATGTTACGGTTGTAAGTCCGGACAGTAAAGGAAAAATCGATGTCTCTTCGATAGAGAAAGCCTTTACTGAAAAAACCAGATTGGTGGCCATAAATCATATTTCAAATGTCTTCGGTTCTGTCCAGGATGTAAAAACCATTACTAAACTTGCCCACCGATACGGCATAAAAGTCCTGGTAGACGGTGCTCAATCTGCAGGACATATGCCGGTCAGCCTTAAAGACCTGAACTGTGATTTTTTCGCAACTGCCGGACATAAAGGCTTGCTTGGGCCGCAGGGTACTGGTGTCCTCTATATCAAAGAACCGGATGTGCTCGATAGCGCTTCAGTGGGAGGCGGTACGGTTTCGGATGTTGAGGGATGTACTTACGTGCTTGAACCTTCTCCAGCCTGTTTTGAAGCCGGCACTCCTAATATCCCTGGAGTTATAGGCTTGGGAAGAGCAGTCGAATATGTAGAAAAAATAGGGGTGCCGGAAATCGAGGCACATGAAATAAAGTTGTCCAGGGAAGCTGCAAAAAGGCTCTCCGAACTTGAGCATGTAGAGGTATATGGGCCTGAAGACAGGTCAGGGATAGTACCTTTTAATGTAAAAGGGCTTCATGCTCACGATGTTGCTCTGATCCTCGACCAGACAAGGAAAATCTGTGTCAGAAGTGGGCATCACTGTGCAATTCCAACCATTCGCTTCCTGAATGTAGACAGCACTGTAAGAGCTTCTTTTGCACTCTATAATACCGAAGAAGAAGTGGATATACTGGTAAATGCAGTTGCTGGGCTCAAGGCACTTGTTTCTTAAATTCCCGCGTTCCATTATCCGCGTTCCATTATCCGCGTTCCGTCACCCGAGTCCCGTCACCCGAGTCCCGTCACCCGAGTCCCGTCTCGGGAGGACGGTGCCCTTTTCGCTCGCTCCGCTTCGCTCAAGAGGGCTGAATTGCAGTGATATGGTTTAAACCAGTACACAATTTTCAAGATGGCTTCTTCATGAAAACTTATCGGGCAGTCTCAAAAGCCATTCAACAAGGAAATCGTTCAAGTTCATCTTTCCTGTTATTGATAATTGAAATTGATGAATATAATCTACCGTTGCTTGAATTTGTATACCAGTAAATTTTATTTTGGAATAATAATCGGACTGCAGGGCACCTGGGGTGCAAAATCAAGCACAAAAGACATTGATGTAAAATATGCGTTTTAGATAGTTGAAGGGTAAAGGCATATCGATTTTCCGGTTCAACCACGCAAGTCCTAAATAATATAAACACTGATTGAGGAAAGTGATTAAAACTATGTCAGAAGTTAATTTTAATTCCAAGGCTTTTACATATGCAGATAATGCACTGGTTCAAAAGTCAGCCTCTGAAGTTCTCTTGAATTTATTAGCAATTCAACCTGAAGAAGATATACTTGATATAGGCTGTGGACCAGGTCATATCACGAAAAAAATTGCACAAAGTACAAAAGGAACTGTACTGGGCATCGATGTCTCTCAAGGTATGATAGAACAGGCAGTAAGTTCCAACAAAGAGCTTCCCAACTTAAAATATTCTGTCATGGATGCTGAAAGTTTTGAGCTAAATACAAAATTTGATGTTATTGTGTGTAACTCGTGTTTTCAGTGGTTTCAAAAACCAGAACAAGTATTAATGCGTTGTTTTAATGTGCTTAAGGAAGGAGGTAGAATAGGGATACAGGCTCCGGCTACTCAAGCTTATTGCCCTAACTTTATTTCAGCAATAGAAAAAATCCGTATGCATCCATATACACGAGAGGTATTTAATCACTTTAAAAGGCCATGGTTTTTCTTTGACAGCAAGGACGAATACGAGCAACTTTTTAGAAATCATGGATTTGATATAATTTATAGCGAACTTCGTGAAGAGTCAACTCTCTTTTCTGTTGAACAGGCGTATAAAATATATCAATCAGGAGCCGAAAACGGTTACTTGAACCAATCGTTTTACACAGTAACTTTGACAGATGATTATATTAGTGCTTTTCGTGAATTAGTTAAAGAAGCTCTTCAAGAACAGGCAGATAATTCAGGAATGATTAACTTAAAGTTTAAAAGAATCTATTTAGTTGCTAAAAAACAATGAATTTCCAGCCTTATAATTCTTGCATGCTTACGTGACCGGGTTGCGTCTCTAAGTTACTGAACCGGAATTCTGAATGTTAATAATTTCCTTTAAACTCTACATGTGATCAGCTATTTTTTCGGCCACTGATGAAGTTTTTTGGAACCATTTTCTATTTCCAGAGTTAATTTTCAGGAATCATATCCAGGTTCTTAGAACTTTTTTTCTGAGGAATGTCGAGTCCAAAAAATGCTGTACCTCTGGTTTCACTAAAGTAATGCTTGCAGGTTTTACATTTAAGAAGTTCATAGTTATTTTTACCGTATCTTTCTTTAAGGACTATATTCCTTTGATTTTCATTCCATAATTAGGACAATCTTTATTCAATCCCTATATTTGTGAGAAATCTATTTTAGAAACTCAAGGACACGACCAATTCCTAAATTGTAAGTAAACTTATTTAACTTTTTTAAGGAAAATAAGCAAGCCGAATTCTCGTGAAAATGGTTTAGAATCAAGAAAAACAGCATGCTGCGTTAGGGAATTTTGATTTGGATACCTTACCGGTTACCAGGTTTCATCTCAACATGTAAAGTTTTTATAAGATGTTCAACTTATATGACCTAAGAAGAAACCTGAGGGCGAGAGTTTGAATGATGTAAAAGGAAAGATAGCGAAGAATAAGTTTGTTTCGGGGTTATTTGGAAAAAAAAGTAACTCCAACTCCATAGCTGAGGTCGTAAAAAAGGCTAGAAGCTACTTTGATAAGCCTTTGAGGACTCTACCAGCTTATGACTCGGAAAAAGAAGGACCTCTTGTAGATTTTATAGTGCCTGACGGGTTAAAAGAACTCGAAAGATACTGGCTTCAGGAACCTTACTCTTTTGTATCGATCCTGGAAGACCGTAGATCAACATATTACAGGCTTATTGAACCTTCTCTGACAAAATTTGATAAGGAGCTTCTTGAAAGAATATATGAAGATTTTCAAGATATCCTGATTCTTGGGTCTACGCATTCCAAATCCGAAAAGGATGCATTTCTGGTAGATAGAGCCCTCTTTCTTCTTGAACGTTATAAAGCTGACATTTCTAAAGCCACACTTCTAAAAATTATATATTATCTTAGAAGAAACCTGCTAGGCTACGAGAAAATCGATCCTCTCCTTTATGATCCTTATATAGAAGATATTTCATGTGATGGAGTGGGAGTCCCTCTCTATGTTTATCATAACAGATATCTCAATGTTGAATGTAATATTACTTTTGAAGAAGAGGAACTTGATGCTCTTGTAATCAAGATGTGCCAGTTGAATAATAAACACGTTTCTGTAAGCCAGCCAATCGTGGATGCAACAATTCAGGATGGTTCCAGACTTCAGGCTGTTCTAGGAAGAGAGATTACTCCCAGAGGTAGTTCTTTTACTATCCGTAAGTTCAGAAAAGATCCAATGACTCCTATAGACCTGCTTGGCTATAAGACGTGTGACCTTGACATGCTTGTATATTTCTGGATGGTCATCGAAAACGGCCACAACATGCTTTTTGCAGGGGGAACGGCGTCAGGAAAAACGTCTATACTAAACGCTACATCCCTGTTCATGCCTTCTACAACGAAGATAGTCTCGATAGAAGATACAAGGGAACTCTTACTCTACCACAATAACTGGGTTTCCGGGGTTGCAAGAGAGGGTTTTGCTGCAGACTCTTCGGGAGAAATTACCATGTACGACCTTTTGAGAGCTGCTCTCAGACAGCGCCCAGATTATATTATTGTGGGTGAAGTGAGAGGCAGTGAAGCTCTTACTCTTTTCCAGGCAATGTCAACAGGACATGCAACAAGCTCAACAATGCACGCAGGAGATGTACAAACCGTTGTAAACAGGCTCACCCACGAGCCAATAAACGTGCCTCACGTCATGCTGCAGTCTCTGAATGTGCTCTGTATTCAGGAGCAAGTGTACATAGAAGAAAAAAGAGTTAGACGAACCCGAAGTCTTGTAGAAGTCCTGAATGTCGATCCGGAAACAGGAGATCTGGGTATAAATGAGCTTTTTAACTGGGAACCTTTAGAGGACTGCTTCACTAAGGTAGGAGATTCTCATATCCTGCAGGAAATTATGAATGTAAGAGGATGGGATACCAGTCAGTTGAGAAACGAGATGGAAAATCGGAGAAAAATTCTGGCTTATATGTACGAAAAAAGCATAAGGAACTATGTTCAGGTGTCTATTGTAGTTCAGGCATACCAGACTCATCCAAAGATGGTTATGGAAGCTATAGATAACGATACTCTGGAGAGTATGATACAAAGTATAGCTGCTTAATAAGCCTTTTAAAAAAACTGCTTGCCTGCAAGCCTTTTAAAAAAAGGCTTGAGCGAAAACTCCAGTAACGACATAGTCGGCGTGATCACAACCCTTTTCAAAAAAGGCTTGACCGAAAAACCAAGCAACAAAGTGGTCGGCGTGATCAACCGGCTCAACGGTTGCGGCTCAACGGTTGCGGCTCAACAGTTGCAGCTCAACGGTTTCTGTACAGGAATATGGTTGCTTAAGAGGGGGAATATGACTTATACTATTCTGGATGAACTAGCATACCGATTTTATGGGGACTTCTTCTATCAAAATAAAGAATATTTTCAGGATTTAAAGGTAAAAATACGTCATTCTCATATCTCTATGTCAGTAGACCAATATCTGGCTTCTACCTTCATGTACTCCGTAATTGTAGGAATTGCTGCAGGATTCTTTGGCTTATGGCTGGGACTAAAAATCTTTGGGAATCCGGTTTCCCGACTTAGCCTTTTTGTAGACCCTGGACGTGCCGACATTGCAGGTGAATATGTATATCCTCTTGCGCTTCTAGTTGGCCTTATACTGTTTCTTGTAAGTTTTTTTGCCGTATTTCTCGTGGCATATATCTATCCTTATTTCCAGGCAAATAACCGGCAAGCATCTATCGATAAATCCATGCTTCCGGCAATAACTTACATGTATGCTCTGACAAAAGGAGGCATGTCAATTTATGATGTGTTCCGGTCTTTGAGCAGGTACAGCTATATATTTGGGGCAACTGCGGAAGAAATCTCCTACGTTGTAAGAGACATGGACTACCTGGGAAAAGATTTCATAACTTCCCTTAAAATTGCCAAGGAACGCACTCCTTCTGAAATTTTCAAAGACTTCGTTGATGGATTGATTATTGTTTCAAGCAGTGGAACCATAACCGAATATATCAAAAATAAGTCTGAACAATATCAGGGTCTGGCCGAAATGGCAAATAGAAACTTATTACAGAGACTGGATGTACTTGCCGAAATCTACGTGACGGCTCTTGTTGCAGGCCCTCTTTTCGTAATGGTAACCCTTGTTGTGCTACAGTTTTTCCGGCCGGCTTCAGCTCAGATCCTTTACATGCTTATTTATATAATATTACCTCTCGCAACTCTGCTCTATTTAGTACTTCTCGATACTGTGGGAGAACTCTCCATTGATCCGAAAAAAGGTGATATTCGAAGTTTTACAATAAACCTTTCCGATATACCGGAAATCGACTCCGGACTTACTGAAGAGGTGGAGCAAAAAAGGAAAAAGATGTACATGCTGTACAGGGAGCTTCACAGGCTAAAAGACATGGTGCTTAACCCTTACAGGACTATCCGGAATGAGCCAAGATACACGTTTTTCTTCGGAGTTCCGCTTGGATTGTACTATCTTACCCAACTTCCAAGAAACCTTAGAAACAGCCTGTTTTCTAGTTTTCACCATCTGAGTATAAGTTTTGATCATGTCACTGACAGTGCTATAAAGCTAGTTACTGCTGTTGATGATTATTTTGTCATCTTTATTGTCGTTGCCCTTATTCCTTTTATAATTTTTTACGAAATAAAGGCCTGGAGGATGCGCAAAATTGACGAGAAAATGCCTGATTTTTTGAAAAGCCTTTCCAGCATGAATGAATCGGGGATTATGCTTGCCAATTCCTTAAAAATAATCGCTGAATCCAAAATGGGAATCCTAAGTAAAGAACTTAAAAAGTTAAAAGAAGACCTTTCCTGGGGTACTTCCACCTCTAAAGCCCTTATGAACCTTGAAAACAGCATCAGAACACCTTCTTCAAGCCGAATCCTTCACATTCTAGTAAAAGCAAATGAATCAACAAGTGACCTTAAAAACGTACTCTCGATTACTGCTAAACAGGTTAGAAATGATGAGGATATGAAAAAAGAGCGCTCATCAGCAATGGTAGTCTATGTTATTACAATCTATGTAGCTTTTTTCGTATTCCTGTTCATAGTTTATATCCTTGCTACTAACTTCTTCCCACAAACGGCTTCTTTTTCCACCTCTTCACAGGGGATGGGAGGAATCGGCGGATATTTTAACGTAGAAGAGTACAGTATGCTTATGTTCCACTCCGCCCTGGTGCAGGCTTTCACTTCCGGGATTGTTGCCGGGAAGATGGGACAGGGCTCGGCGTATCTGGGCCTGAAGTACAGCGTAAGCATGGTAATAATAACTTACGTGGCTTTCACCATGTTTGTTTGATTTATATGACGAAGCGTAAACCCCCTGAGTCTTTAGCTTAGGGGTAGTTCATGTGGAGAACTTGGAGGATCTATCCAAAACGCCCTCAATTTCATTCTTTAGTTTAAAATTGTCAGACTGGACCGGGAAAATTTAAACCTTAATATCGAGAAAAAAAGCTCTTAAATGAAAAATAATTAATCTTGATCGCCATTTTCAGTCTGCTTATTTTTTCCTGCGCATTTACCTTTATTGCTTATAGGTGTAGTGGCTTATTTGTAATCAGCAGGCTGAGGGTTCAAGTCCCTCCGGCAGCTGTTTGTTTTTGGTTCAGAACCTGTCTTTATAGGCCATTAAGTAATGGAAATATCTATTTATAAACCGAGCTGTTAATTCCAGGGCAATCCTGTTCCTTCAGAAAGCTGTCTACGTTTTCCCCCACTTTACAATAATATAAAATGTTGTAATGCCCTGTCTTGACCTTACTGACTTTCATTGGACTGTTTCATCAGAATGTTTCCGTCATAGTATCTACTTCTTTCGACATCTCATTGACGTACTTTCGATATCCTACAAGTTCTGCAATCAGGTAATTTCTTGCTTCAGATAACTCTCGGATAAATTCATTCCGAAGAGAAAGCATTGCTGTAGCATCGGTTACTGACATTTGATCTTTCTCTTCTTTGAAGTAATCTCGTGAAAGAGCTTCTATGACATCGCTGAGTTTACTCAATGCATCTTCCATTAAAAGATCGCATTCTTCTATTGAATTTGTAATATATTCTTCAGTATATTCATTTGTGTTCTTATTCTTTTCAAATGTGGCATATGAAGAATGCATCACTGTACTTGCCGTTTCACCAATTGTCATTAATTACCATCCTATGGAACCTTAGCCATAATATAGAAACAGCTTACAATATATACAAAGGTTTTCCATGGATTTGATTCAAGTGTAAGGTATTTCTCAAAACAAAATATTGCAAAAAGATGAAATTGGTGTATTAATTGGGTACAAGAGAGATTTATCTAATGAGGACCTGGGCTTTCTTTTTTTGCGAAAAACCTGAAAATGAAATGAAAGGCTTTTGAAAGAGGTTTTAATGTTCCTGAGTACTATTAAGGATCTTAAATTCGGTTATTATTATATTATATTTATATTATTCATTAGATTAACTAAATACTCCAGGGATCCGATTTATTTTTAGTTTTTAAACTAAACTACCGTATTGAATTTAACTACCGTATTAAATTCAATTGCCTTATTAAATTTAGAAGGTTTAAAATTCTTTTTCGGATGTCAAAATACGTATATTCCGTAACATTATCCGTAACATTATCCGTAACAGGGCAACAGATAATCATAATTCTTGATCGCTCGTTCATTTTAGGAATTTTGGATGGCATATTTATTTCAGGCGATATGCCCATATTATTATTACATATAAAATATAATATATAAAGTTTCAATAAATCACTGAGTGGTAGTAAAATTGAGTAGGGGGATGTATACACATGGCTAAGAAATTTGAAAATAAGGAGATAAGGGAAGAGTCTTCGGAAGCACCAACCCAACGTAGATGCGGAGCAATGGAAGTTCATCACAGGTTGTTAGCGGAATCTGAATCATATGCCAGAAATCGCGATCAAATTGAAAATCTGGCTCTTGCATATAAACGAGGGCTTCGAGCGGTATCTCGGACCGGGATTGTCCAGATTCCTGTGGTCGTTCATGTTGTATGGAATAAAGAAGAAGAGGATATTTCTGATGCCCAGATCCAGAGTCAGATAGATGTCCTTAATAAAGACTTCCGCAAGTCGAATTCAGACATATCGCAGGTTCCTTCTGTCTGGAGCAATCTTACGGCAGACCTGGGAATCGAATTTTCTCTCGCAACGAAAGATCCAGATGGGCATCCGACTTCAGGAATAACTCGCACTCAAACCACAGTGACATCTTTCACTGTCGATGACAAAGTTAAATTCAAATCTGCTGGCGGTAAGGATGCATGGCCGGCTGACCGTTATCTGAATATGTGGGTATGTAAGCTTGGTGGGGGTCTTCTGGGTTACGCACAGTTTCCAGGAGGGCCAGCTGAAACAGACGGTGTTGTTATTACTTACACAGGATTTGGTACCACTGGCACTGCCAGACCACCATTTAACGAAGGGAGGACAGCTACCCACGAAATAGGCCACTGGTTAGACCTATATCATATATGGGGTGATGAATTGAGTTTTGAAGACCCATGTTCACGCTCGGATCAAGTTGATGATACTCCAAACCAGGCAGATGAAAACATTGGCGTTCCGGCATTTCCACATATTAGTTGTAACAACGGGCCTAATGGTGATATGTTCATGAATTACATGGACTACGTTGATGACAGATGCATGGTTATGTTCACACAGGGCCAGGCCGTTCGTGTAAATGCATGTCTTGAAGGGCCACGGTCATCATTCCTTACTGCGGCGCAAAAAGCAGAGGTCAAGAGAGCATCATCTGAAGGTAAAATGCCTATGCCAAGGTGAAGTATCTCTGAGGAAGATAAAAGTATCATTGCATGAGGAAGGAATACCTTGCCGTTTTCTTCCTCTGTATCAATTTTGTCCTGTGCCACAATGAAACAACTCAAAATGGAACCAGTCAGTAAATGTTCTGAATAAGTGGATGAGGTTACTGCTAACTTTCGATTTTGTATGGTATATATAAAGGACAGGCTATGACCGAATTACCTGACGAGATCTTCCGAAAATGGATACATTCCTTTGAAGAAGATACGAATGGAATAACTGTGTATAGGCCAGTTGAGTATGATTTTCCACTAGCGCGCGGTCGAGGTGGTATTGAATTCAGGCCAGATGGAGCGTTTATCTCCTGGGAAATTGGTCCTACTGATGCCACTCGTGGAATTAACGGACACTGGAAGATAGAGGGTTCTGGGCGTGTAAGTGTGTCTTTTGAAGAGAGCACTCGACCTTCTACAGTCATAGAGATCCTTCAATGTGATTCCGAAATATTGAAGGTGCGGAAATTGCCAGAATCTTCATGATTCGTGTTCGAGGTGAAATTATGGGGAGATATATAGTACTCTCGGATTCAAGCGAAAAACGCAGTGTTGAAGAATCTGCAAGGAACTTCGGAGTGCACTGGGCTCGTCTGGGAGATAAAACTGTAGTATGGACAGTTTCTGAAGAATGGGACACTTTCGCCAATAAAGCCATAGAGGCAGGCATGAGTCTCGACCAGGCAGAAGGTCGCAAATTGGAAGGTCAGTTTTATCTTGTTATCCAGACTGGAAGGGCATTCCAGGATGCACATCCTGAAGTTCGGATAATCGTGGAAAAAGGCCGTTACCTGGTGGCTGATTTGCTTCCTGAAGAATTAAGCCGTTTCTCTAAACGTGAAAATGATTGGTGGACGATACGCCCTCTGGCAATGGACAGCGTGATTATGGATATAATAAAACCAGAAGTAAGAGCGGCAGTTTCCAGAGTACAGGCAAATGTCGATGTTGTATCACAATCTACCTATAGTTCTTATCTGACTTCGCTGGTGAATTACCTGACTCGCCATTCCTTAAGCTCTCAATTTACCAGTGCAGCAAAATGGGCTGCAGATCAGTTGCAAAGCTTTGGTTATCAGGTAAAACTGTATCCAATCAATATTGGAGAAGGCAATAGCTATAATATCGTGGCAGATCGACCAGGTAGTGAAAGTGGATCCTGTAAACTTGTGCTTGTTACTGCTCACCTGGATTCAATTAACATAAAAGGTGGAGCGGATGCACCTGCTCCAGGTGCAGACGACAATGCAAGCGGTGCTGCAGGAGTTCTGGAGATTGCACGCGTGCTTGCTGAGTGTCCTGCAAAAAATGACCTGCGACTTATCCTTTTTGGAGGAGAAGAGGAGGGACTTCATGGGAGTAAACAATATGTCAGCGGGTTGTCAAAAAATGAGCGCATCCGTATTAGTGCAGTTATCAATATGGATATGATCGCGACCTTAAATACCGCATCGAAAGCTGTCCTGCTTGAGGGTGATCCAGTTTCCCGGACTTTAATGGAAGAACTTGCAGGAGCCGCGGCCACATACACATCCCTGATTGTCCAGACATCAGAAAGCTCATTCGGAAGCGACCACGTACCTTTTATCGGTGAACTTATTCCCGCGGTTCTCACGATTGAGGGAACTGACAGCTCAAATCTCAATGTCCATACTGCTAATGATACTCTTGATCACATCAATTACGGACTCGCGCTGGACATTATTAGGATGAATCTCGCTGTTACTTCGAAGCTACTTGCTTGAGTAACTACTTGCTTGAGTAAGTAGTCTTGATAGTTCGAAAGTGCTTTGCTTTCTTTGCGAGAACCAGGAAAACATGGAAAATATACTAACTTTAAGATTAAAACACAAGTAATAATGTTTAAAATAATGCAAATAAAATAATAATTACGTGTAGATAAATTGTCATAATGGATAAAAAATATTATTCTAAGTGAGTGGGGTAAATGAAATGATTGGTATAGCAGCTGCTTTTGAAAAGGTGAAGATTCCGGAGACTGGGGAAACTTTTTCAACTGGTTGGCTTCCTCCATTGCCGGACTTGAGAGATTACACAGAAGGAACAGCAGAAGAAGATGCCCAAATTCCCGAAATAACAAAAAAACTCGGGCTCCTGTCTTTCAAAAAGAAATCTAAAGCTTCTGAGCTGCATGCATCGGTAGACCTTAGAAGCTGGTGTTCGCCGGTTGAAAACCAGATGGATCTGGGTTCCTGTACTGCCCACGCAGGCGTAGGAGTGATTGAATACTTCCAGAGGCGGGCTTTTGGAAAGCACATCGAAGGGTCAAGGCTTTTTGTTTACAAGACGACAAGAAACCTGATGGGCGTTAAGGGAGACACCGGAGCCTGGCTTCGAGATACTATGGCAGCTCTTGTTCTTTGCGGGGTTCCTCCTGAAAAATATCACCCTTATACTGACAGAAAAATCCCGGGCCCGGCAGGGGAACCGACCTTTGATGAAGAACCTTCGAATTTTGTATATTCACTTGCCGACGATTTTGAGGCCCTTAAGTACTTCTGCCACGACCCGCAGGGTATGAACATCCTGCCTTCAGATGTTCTTTTTAGTGTGAAAAAGTACCTTGTAGCAGGAATACCTTCAATGTTTGGTTTCTTTGGTTTTCCCTCTTTCAACGATACAGATGTAAAAGGCGGAATCCCCTTCCCAGGCCCCAAAGAACAGGCAATATGGGGTCATGCAGTCGTTGCTGTCGGATATGACGATGATATCAAAATTAAAAACACTCTCAGCAACCAGGAAACCACTGGTGCCCTCCTGATTCGCAACTCCTGGGGGACAGGCTGGGGAGATCAGGGATATGGCTGGCTGCCCTATGAATATGTCCTGAATAAGTTCGCAGTGGATTTCTGGTCTCTTATCTCAATGAACTGGATTGACACAGGGAATTTCGGACTTAAACTCTGACGGTTCCACACCATTGAGGCACGGCCATCGGGGTTTAAATAAGGTAATTGAGAACGTCTTCGATATTCAGCAACTCTATGCCAGTTCAGTAGTTAACATCCAGAAAACAAGATTTCGTCCTCGGCAATGCTGTTTTGCAGCAGGATATCTAGAACACTGAACTATATCACAGAGATTATAAGCTTATTTTTATACCACGTTTATATAAATACTCACATATGCCAGAAGAAAGCAAAACTGCCCGGAACTTCAAGGAACTTAAATGGAGTGACCTCCAGGATTGGGCTGGAGGAAAAGCCACTGCAAAGGGGATCAAGTATCAAGAAGAGGGTCGGGTGAAAGAAATCAAATGCACCTCCTCAGGCAGCCTGGTCGCGCGGGTAGAGGGGACGATAGAATATTTCACTGAAGTTTCCCTTGAAAACGGGAAACTGAGTTCTATCTGTACCTGTCCTGTCGGGTATGACTGCAAACACGGAGTTGCAGCCGTACTTGAATATCTTGACCTTATTGAACAGGGAGAAGATGTGCTGGTTGTTACTGAGGAAGACCCCCTTATTAAAAGATCCAGAAGAGGATTTGCAGGAGCCGGAACTTCTGAAGCTTACCAGGTCGAAAAATCTTCACAGGTTCTCCAGGAATATCTAGAAAAGCTGGAGAAGCCGGAATTAATCCAGATACTGACAATGTTTGCAAAAAAAGATAACATGCTTGGCATATATCTGACAGACCGTCAGCACCTTTCATCTGAAAATCCGGAAAGAGTTATTGGAAATATCTATTCCGAGCTGGATGGGCTCTGGAGAGAATTAAAAAGTTTTGATTTCTGGTCTTACGAAAGCGAAGAAGTGCCTGATTTTTCAAAGTTACAGGTTCGGCTTGAAAGCCTCCTTGATTCAGGTCATCCTGATGAGATTCTTGATATCGGAAAAGAGCTCATGGACAGATATAATGAAATTGAGGAATATGACGAAGAAAGGGATATAGGAACACAAATCTCCGGCTGCATGGATGTGGTGTTCAGAGCCTTATCTCAATCCTCTCTTCCTGCACATGAGAAAATGCTTTACGCTCTTGATCTTGAGCTAAAAGATAATCACAGCATTCTTAATGAACCTGTCATCTGGAGAGAAGCCTATTCTCAGGAAGAGTGGAATCTATTTGCAGAAACCCTGAAAGTCCGGTTGCAAAAAGCTGAAAAAGAAAAAGAAACCGATATCCTTTACGAGTCATCCTGGGAACGAGATTATGTTGTTGACAGACTCATCGATGCCCTGAGAAAAGCCGGGCATTCGGAGGAGATTATCCCGATCTCCGAGCTCGAAGTTGAAAGTACAGGCAATTATACGAGGCTTGTTAGAGAACTGCTCGATTCCGGGCAAAAAAAGAGAGCAGAAGATTGGATTTATAAAGGGATCAAAGAACTAAGAGAATATGACCCTGGCACTGCCTACGAGCTCTTGCAAACCCTTATTGAAATTAAAGAAAGCGAAGGAAACTGGCTTTTCATAGCTGCCCTTGAAACGGAAGATTTTTTCAGATATCCCCAACTTTCCAGTTATATTAAAATGCAGAAAGCAGCCATAAAAATTGGGAAGTGGCTGGAAATCCGAGAAGTTGCCCTCCAGTACTTGCGAACCGGAGAGTTACCCGTCCGCCAGTCCAGAACTACGGGGGAGTTTTCAATCATTCCGGGCATTCTTCCGGAATCAGGGCTGCTGGAAGTAAGCTCGTTAGAAAAAATTAAACCTCCTGTCCTTGATCTGTTGATTCATATAGCTATTCAAGAAAATGACGCTGATGAGGTAGTCCACTGGTATGAAGAGCTTAAAAAAAGCAAAGGTGAAGCCGAAATAGCCAGACAATCCATCTTAGGAGAAGAAATTGCAAATGCTATAAAGGACAAATACCCTGAGGTTGCGATTGAAATCTGGAAAACCATTGCAGAAGAATTGATCTCCAAGACAAAAGTAAACTCATATGAAGTAGCATCAATATACCTCCGAAAAATAAAGGAGATGCTGGAATCTATTGGAAAGAAAGAGGAGTGGGATGCATATCTTAATCAGATTCGGAAAGTCAACAGGTTCAAAAAGAAACTGCTTGAAATTCTAAATCGGTTGGAAAAATCCCGAATTCTCGACAAGTGAAAAAGAACAAAAAGAATACTTTGCTGGTATAATGGGTTGGAACATTTATACACCCAAATTTGTATATTTAAAATGACATAATTAAAAATAGGTTCAGGCTAACCTTGACTTCAGATGCATATAGAATGCCAGCAAAAGTCAATAAAGAAGAATGTACGGGCTGTGGAACCTGTGTGGACGAGTTTCCGGTAGAATCAATCGTTATTGATGAGGACGAAGGTTGCGCAGTTGTCGATGAAGATGAATGTGTTGAATGCGGAGCCTGTGAAGAAGCCTGTCCCAATGAAGCCATAACGATCTAACAACCTGAATGAGTCGGAATTCCACGTTTTAAATAGATTCGACAAAATCCGATTATTCGGAAAAATGAGTACAAAGCTGGTCAGTAAAGAAGAATCAATCAATGCTTGAAAGCTGAGTCCCATTCCAATTTTCTACTTTGTAAATATCGCCGGTTTGCTCCGCTTGACGAAGGGAGGACTTTTGTTTCATATCCCATTTCCCTCAAAATCGGCTCAGATTCTCCGGATTTCTTGCCATTAAAAAGAACCAGTTTCAGGTTCGGAGCCATATCTTTTAGCATTGAAAATTGGTTTATTTCTTCTTCCTTTATTTTTGTGTCCTCGCTTCCTTGTCTTTTTCCGGCTTTGAAAACATCCCAGAGGCCTATTTTATTGCATTTCAGGGTCTCAAGCCGATTTTGATAATCCATGCTCTGAAGGTCTTCTCCGATAATACTGCCAAGCAGCCTCCAGAAATCATTGCCTGAATGCCCGTAGTATTGATGCTTCCTTATAGAAACGTCTCCTGGGAGTGATCCGAGAATCAGGATTTCAGTATTTTCGTCAATGAATGGTAGGAAACCTTGTTTTTTCATCGCTTAAATAAGCTGGAACTTAAGATTATTTCAAACTTTGGGAGCAAAAAAATTAAACTGATCAAAAACTAAACTGATCAAAAACTAAACTGATCAAAAACTAAACTGATCAAAAATTGAACTGATCAAAAACTAAATTGATTAAAAACTAAACTGATTAAAAAACTAAATTAGTTGGAAACTAAACTGTTTGAAAATTGAATTGATTAAAAAATTAAATTTGAGTTATTTGTTCGGACAGGTCTTTGTAATAGTTAAAAAGTTCCTGTCCCCAGACAAGGGCGCTTTTCTCGAAACTTACCATCTCATGGTTATAGTACCTTCCTTCTTTAGAGATCATGGATAAGGAGATAAACCGATCTGTAACAATGCTGGAAGCAAGCTCAATTTTATGGTCGCAGACAAAAAGGTGCGTATTTTCCATATTTAAGAACTCTTCCACATCTGCCCTGTAGTCGGAAACTAGTTTTTCACATATTTGCCTTTCAAGAACAAGCGAAACCTCAATGCCTCTTTTTGCAAGGTCCAGATATAGACTCGGATATCCGGGGCGGAAAATTGAAGAAATCTCCATGACTGTCCTGGACTTGTAAAGAGGGTCCATAATTTCAGGAGGGTAATCAAAAATGTGGGTTTTCTCAGGTAAAAGCTCTTTACAGCTACCAAGTTCTCCAATTCGGTCCAGCAAGTGAGGAGGAAGAGTCCGCAAATTCTGCCTTGCCCAGTATTCATGGTTTTCGTCGAAGACCCGAAAAGTGGAGAGAAGAGGTTCCATTTTTGGGACAATAAGCTTGCCTCTTACGGAGAGACAATAACTGTCCCCTTTTTGCACCAGCAGCCCTTCTTTGAGAAGGATTCGGATCTGGGCCATTATAGGACTGGAACTGACTTTAAGCCCTTTTTTAATTTCTTCAATTGTCTTTGGCCCGTCCTTCAGGAGTAAAAGCAAATTTTTCCTCTTGTCCGAAAAAAAAATTGTATCTATTAACTGAAGTTCTGTACTCATTCAATATAACCTCCGGAAAGGGATTCTGAAGCGATTCTGAAATGTGGTTGGAGATTCGACTCTGATGGTTTACATCTGAACAAACTGCCTTACCAACCGCGCTTACAAATTGCCTTATATATGTTCTTGCCAGCTGGTTGCTCTATTTATCAGTGCAGGCTGAACATCATGGATTCCGGAAAAGCTTCACTTTCGGCTGTACCAATAAAATTATCGATACATTGCTCGTTCTCGATCTGCCAGGCTCTTGATTTATAGAACTCAATAAGCTCTTTTGCCCAGATTATGGCTTCAGGTCCGGAACAGGACATGTACTCATAATAAAATCTACCATTGCTGTCAAAGAGAGAAATTATCATCCCACGGTCTGAAACCATAAGTTCAGCCAGCTTGACCCCGTCATTACATACAAAAAGCTCGGTGTTTTCCAGCGTAGCAAGTTTTCTTATCTTCTTTTCATAATTCTGCATAATTTTTTCGAGTACCGACTCAGTGAAAATAAGGGTAATATCTGACTCCAGCCTTCCAAGCCTTGTGTAAAGGGGAAGAAACTCAGGCCTATAGAAAGACGAAAATACCATCAGATAACGTGATGAGGAGAAAAAATTCAAAAGTTCAGTACTCGGCTCAAAAATCTGGCTAGGATCGGGTTCAACCAGCTTGCAGTCCTTCAGGTCTCCTATTCTGTCGAGGAGATACTTAGGAATTCCACTCAGGTCATGTTCGATCCAGTAATTATCTTGTTCGAGTAAAGTAAGGACATTGACAAGAGACTGAACTTTTTTAAAGACCTGATCTCCCATATCTGTCAATTCATAGCTGCCATTTTTTTGAATAACAAGGTTACTGTCTGTAAGCCTTTTGATCTGGGGTAAGATAGCCGTGGGAAAAACATCAAGAAGGGTCTTAATTTCTTCCATTGTTCTTGGTTCCTCTCCCAAGAGTAAAAGGAGGTCTTTTCTTTTCTGGGAACGAAATACTACATCTATTAACTCGTGTTGCATTCAAACCACTTCTATCGCGTTTTTGTATTAATATAGAATCTCTGTATCATGTGACACTAAAGTCTCCGCACAAAGACAGATGTAAATTCTACCTTCAGTCTGCTTTATACGACCTGAATAGGAAGAAGCGTTTGTGCCATTATTGAGATTCGATATATCCATTTATATAAAAGAGTTTGGATTAATAATTTTAAACGCGAAGGCATCTTGTATATATAATTCAAAAAGTCTTAATCTAATTTCAGGCGCTCATAAAAACGATAGCATTAAATGCATTTTTAAATTTTTACGGCCTTAAATTACAGAATAATCAAGTTGTATAAAATTGAAATAGTAGAGTACGATCATTGAAATTTTTGATAGGCTTTATCTTAATAATCTCATTGTTTAAACAATTTTATCATGTTTCTCCTCGCGAATCTAAAAATTCCTGAATCCCAAGAATATTTAAATGTATTGCAGATTTACCTCAAAAATTTAAGGGCTGTATCTCATGAAAAACGGGCACATAAAATTTCAGGGCAAAATGCTCTGTAATGGATTCAAAATTTCAGACCTCTTATTGTCCTGTAAAAATCAGAAAAAAATTCCCGTCGGTTATGGTATATGTGATAATCTCCCCTAATAATGCTGTAAAGACGTGTCAGCATTAGCAGACACGCGAATTAATCAAAAAGGAAAAGTTCCGGTGAGAAGGAGAAAATTCTTTCGCTGGTAGATCCTGAGTAAAATCTAGAGATAGAATCCTGTAGAACGGATGAACTGTAGATTTCCAGGTCTGAATATCCTCGAAAGAAAAGACTTCACGGAGGTAAAGCCGGAACATCATGACACCGAACATGTCCGGGACTGCAGACCCGGCAACGGTAGTGACCTTTTTGCCAAAAACCAAAACGGAGGTTTAAAAATATGTTGGACTTTACAGAGGCAAGTCTGAAAAAGGTTTTAACCAGATACAACGTGGCTCTGGAAAAGGCATTGACGCCTGAAGAAGCCGCAGAAGAACTCTATCCTAAAGATGAACTTATCTACCCAATCGCAAAGGCCATCTTTGAAGGAGAAGAAGATGACGTTATCGAGGGTCTCCAGGCCGCAATCGAAGCTGGTAAGGACCCAATTACTCTTATCGATGACGCTCTTATGGTCGGTATGGGAGTTGTCATAAGACTTTATGATGAAGGTGTAATTTTCCTCCCCAACGTCATGATGTCTGCTGATGCCATGCTTGAAGGTATCGAGTATTGTAAGGAACACTCTGGTGCTGCTCCTAAAACCAAAGGAACCGTTGTCTGCCACGTCGCAGAAGGTGACGTTCACGACATTGGAAAGAACATCGTTACAGCTCTTCTCAGGGCAAATGGCTACAATGTAGTTGACCTTGGAAGAGATGTACCTTCAGAAGAAGTTCTTGCTGCAGTCAAAAAAGAGAAGCCAATTCTGCTCACAGGTACTGCCCTCATGACAACCACCATGTATGCATTCAAGGAAGTTAACGACAAGCTTCTTGAAAACGGAATAAAGATTCCATTCGCATGTGGTGGCGGTGCAGTTAATCAGGACTTCGTATCCCAGTTTGCACTTGGTGTATATGGTGAAGAAGCCGCTGATGCCCCCAAGATTGCTGACGCAATCATTGCAGGTACAACAGATGTCACAGAACTAAGAGAGAGATTCCACAAGCACTGAGGTGAGTAAAATGGCAGCAAAAAGATACACTTCAATGGCATACGCAAGCGCAGACGAAATGACTTTCGGCGTATCCAAGTACCCTGTAAAGGCAGGTCTTGACCTCGAGATCGGTGCAGGTTACACTATTCCTGAAATTAATTATGCTCCTAGACCTGAAGCTGGTGCATCCAAGGAAAAACTCGTAAAGGAATACGAGAGGATCACCACTGACATTATGGAGAGAATGGTTCAGGTTGGTTTCCCAGCAGTTATCCTCGAAACCGAACACGTTCAGCAGATGTCCAACAACCCTTCCTGGGGAGCAGAAGTTGCACACGCTCAGAAAACCATTATGGAAAAATACCATGATGAATACGGTATAAAATGTGCACTCCGCCACACCATTGGTGACATCCGTGAGAACAGAGAATTCATGCAGCTCAGAGGCGACAAATACTCTGTCTTCCTTGAGGCCTTCGAACAGTGTGCCGAGAGTGGTGCAGACCTGCTTTCTGTAGAGAGCATGGGTGGTAAGGAAGTTTTCGACTATGCAGTTCTCAGGAACGATGTCCCCGGTATGCTCTACGCAATTGGCTGTCTCGGCTCCATTGACATGGAAATGATCTGGACCGACATCTCCAACATTGCAAAGAAGACCGGCACTGTTTCTGCAGGTGACACAGACTGTGCACAGGCAAACACTGCAATGTTCATTGGTGGTGGACTGCTCAACAAGAACCTCGCTCACACAATTGCAATTCTGGCCAGGGCAATCTCTGCTCCAAGGTCCCTTGTTGCATATGAAGCAGGTGCAGTAGGACCCGGAAAAGACTGCGGATATGAAAACATCATCGTCAAAGCAATCACAGGTATGCCGATGACCATGGAAGGTAAAACCTCAACCTGCGCCCACTCTGATGTAATGGGTAACCTGGTCATGCAGTGCTGTGACTGCTGGTCCAATGAATCTGTTGAGTATCACGGTGAATTCGGCGGTACAACTGTCCAGTGCTGGTCTGAAACCCTCGCATACGACTGTGCCCTCATGAACACCGCTCTTGAAACCAAGAACGAAAAAGTTCTCAGGGACCTTATGATGCTCTCCGACAGATACAGAGACCCCCAGGCCTATGTGCTTGCATACGACAATGCATACAGAGTCGGTCAGGCAATTGTCAAAGACGGAGAAAACATCTACCTCAGGGCAAAGAACGCTGCAGTCGAATGCTGCAACATTGTCGAAGAAGGTGCAGCTGGCAAGCTCGAGCTCTCTAGGTTCGAAACCAAAGCACTCGCAGACGCAAAGGCAGCTCTCTCAGCTCTTCCAGACGACATGGACAAGTTCATGGACGACTGCTTCACAAAATACAAGAATGAAGTTAAAGTCTTCCTGCCGGAGAACTACGGCCTTTAAGCCGAACCCTCCGATTCTCTTTTTTTTTAAATCTGTTTTGAATCTGTTTTAAATTTGTTTTAAATTTGTTTTGAATCTCCAAAATTCTTAGTATTTCTTGCTGTTTTGGTTTTGCATGGTTTTGTCGTTTTCTTCTGTTCTGAGTTCCTGTGTAATTCAATTTTGCATGTAAGCGCTTCACTTTTATTCATAGAATTTCTAATCACAAGCGTTTCCCCACTTGACCACACTTCACAATGTTTTAGCTCAAGCTTTTTTAGGAGTTACGCAGTTGGCTCCTAGCATATCGTTTTTTCCAAACTTTTGAATATCTGAATTAATTTAATGTGTATAGTGGATTATTTAAATATGCTGTCACTGCCACTCTTCTAATTTTCATAGCACTTT
>Ga0268360_1001406_pt1 | contig 25652 bp, 21 predicted proteins | sample BioMet11_FD_192465 | JGI IMG/M metagenome (GOLD analysis project Ga0268360, IMG submission 192465) | Sewage microbial communities from Oakland, California, United States - Biofuel 11 (Illumina Assembly) | ecosystem: Engineered > Wastewater > Sewage > Unclassified | place: USA: California... | reverse complement strand
ATGGACATCATCATCGGCAAGACCGCCCGGCTCATCGAGACGGCCTGCCGCTGCGGCGCCGCGCTGGCCACCCGCGACCGCGCCTGCGAGGACATCGCCGGCGACTTCGGGCTCAACGTCGGCATCGCCTTCCAGCTCGTGGACGACGCCCTGGACTACAGCGTCTCCGCCGATGAACTGGGCAAGCCCGCCGGCGGTGACCTGCGCGAGGGCAAGATCACGCTGCCGCTGATCCTCTTCCTGGAGTCCCTGCCGCAGACCGAAGCCGCCGCGCTCCTTGCCGATCTCCGGGAAAAGCGGTTGACCGGCGAACAGGCCGGAGGCATAGTCGCCAGAGTGCGGGAACAGGGCCTGGCCGAGCGCACCCGCGAGGCCGCGGCCGGCTACGTGGCCGCCGCGCGCAAGGAACTGGAGAAGCTGCCCGCCTGCCCGGAGCGCGAGGTCCTGGCCCAGGCGGCGGAGTACGTGCTCGTCCGGCGCAAGTGACGGGGGCCCGATGCCCGAGAATCTGCTGCTCAATTCGCCCCACCTGCTTCAGAAGATCTCCCTGTCTCCGGTGATGCTCCGGCTCATGCGGGAGGCCCTCAAGCCCGAGCCCGACTTCTCGGTCATGGCCGAGACCATCCGCCTGGACCCGACGCTGGCCACCACCGTCCTGCACCTCGTGAACTCGGCCTTCTACGGCCTGCCCCAGCAGGTCACGGACCTGCACCGCGCGGTGTCCGTGCTCGGCAGCCGCGAGCTGCTCAAGATCGCCGTGGCCATGACCCTGCACAAGGACCTGGAGCAGGCCTTCCCGGACTGCGAGTACGACTTCTATCCCGACTGGCGGCTCATCGTCTGGTCGTCCATCGCGGCGGAGCTGCTGGCCGCGCGGCTGTGCCCGCGCCAGGCCGATCAGGCCTATCTCTGCTGCCTGCTGAAGGACGTGTCCCTGCTGTTCCTGCGCTGCGCGGCCAGGGACCTGCTGCCTGATCCAGAACAGCGCGACCGCGTCACCGTGCTCGTTCCCGGCCAGCTGGAGCGGGAGCACGAGGCCTGGGGCATGCACCACGGCGCGCTCTCGCAGATGCTGCTCACCCGCTGGGGCATTCCGGCGGCCATGTGCCAGTCCATCCGCCGTCACCACGCCCTGGACGCCCTGGCGGACCAGGACCCGCTGACCCAGGCGGTGATCCTGGCCACGCAGTGGTCGGAGATGGAGCTGGGCCACGCCGGCGGGCCCATCAGCGTGGTCCAGTTCGAGATGCTCCTGCGCAACGTGCTCGGCCTGTCCGAGCGCGAGGTGGACGCCCTGCGCAGCCAGTGCCTGGAGAAGTTCCGCTCCATGCTGGAGTCCCTGGGCATCGCCGAGGGCGACCAGGACCGGCCGTATTACCGCCACTCGGTCAAGGTCATGCAGGGCTATTGCTTCCTGTGCATGGACCTGCTCACGGCCGAGGGCGGGCTCCTGAGCGTGGCGCGCATCCTGGGCAGGCACATCAAGCTCAACTGGGACGTGAAGAGCTGGGACCTGGCGCTCAAGTCGCCGCACGGCGAGCATTTCGCCCTGTTCCACCTGACGCCCGAGGGCGACCTCGCGCGCAGCGAGGGCCGCTTCAGCGCCGGGCGGCTGCCCTGGCGCATCCGGCGCGCGGGGCTGGAGATTTCCTCCGCCGGCCGCCGCCTGGGCGAGCTGCGCCTGGGCGACCCCGGCCTGGCCCCGGACGAGTTGGAGAACCTCGCGCTGTACCTGCGCTTCTTCGCCCAGGGCTACGAGCACTACTGCGCGCGCCAGGCCGTGCTGGAGGAGAAGGCCCTGGCCTTCGACCGGATTCCCATCGGCGTGGCCCGCCTGGATCAGGCCGGGATGGTGGCCGAGTCCAACCGCAGACTCGGCGAGATCCTCGGCCTGGACGGCCCGGCCAAGGGCCGCGCCCTGGCCGATCTGCTGGGCCAGCGCATGCCCCGGGAGACCGTGGCGGAGTTCGCGGCCTTCCTGGCCGGGGACGAGCGCCAGAGCTTCGGCAAAATCGACTTTTTCCTCATCCGCGACGCCGCGGGCAAGGCCCGTGACGGCGCGCTCTACCTTTCGGCCCACCGGGTGCAGGACGGCCCCGGACCGGGCGTGCTGGCCCTTGTGGAGGACCTGCGCGACCTCTCGGACGTGGAGGCGGAGACGCTCCGGCGCAAGGGCTTCCTGGAGCGGCTCGTGGCCTCCATGCAGGAGCTGGTGCTCACGGTGACGGCCGAGGGCGTGGTGGAGTTCTGCTCCCAGCCGGATCTGGGCCTGACCGGCCGGCAGTTCTTCCGGGTCTTCGCCCCGGTCCAGGCCGGCGCCGAGGGCTGGGGGCCGGAGCTGCTCGCCGCGCCGACGCGGACGCCCCTGGAGGCTGTGCTGCGCACGCCCGGAGGCTCGGAGCTGCCCTACGAGCTGTCCTTCGCGCTGCTCGGCGCGCCCCTGGAGGCCAAGCCGGGGGTCGGGCGCGAGTGTCTGGTGGTGGGTCGCGACCTCACGCAGATTCGCCGCCTGGAGGCCAAGCTGAAGGTGCGCGCGCTGTTCGACTCGCTCACCGGCCTGTTCAACCACTACCAGTTCCACACGGCCCTGGAGCGCGAGGTCACGCGCTGCCGCCGCACCGGCCGCGGCATGGGCATGATCTTCTTCGACCTCGACCGCTTCAAGGCCGTGAACGACACCGAGGGGCACCTGGCGGGCGACGCCGTGCTCAAGGGCATCGGGGGCATCCTCCTGCGCGAGGTGCGCCAGGGCATGGACTATCCCTGCCGCTACGGCGGCGACGAGTTCGCCGTCATCGTCACCGAGGTCGACGGCGAGCGCCTGCGCGCGGTCAGCGAACGCCTCCTGGCCGAGGTCCGGCGGGAGTTCGCGGGCCGCATCAGCGTGAGCCTGGGCTACGCCATGCTCCGGGCCGAGGAGACGGCCGAGGAACTGCTCAAGCGGGTTGACAATCTTTCCTACCTGGCCAAGAAGGCCGGGGGCGACGCCCTTGCCGGGCCGGACGCCTTGACCCTGCAAGACGCGGCCGCGCGGCCGTGAAGGAGAGCGTATGCTGCTGCGATTCGAACTGGGCCTGAAGCCGGGGGTGCGCGACGTCGTGGGCGAGCGCGTGGCGCGCAAGATCAAGAGCGAGCTGGGCGTTGAGCTGGCGGGCGTGGGCATCGTCCGCGTGTTCACCGTGGAGGGAATCGACGAGGCCCAGGCGCGCGCCGTCATCGCGGCCACGGCCCTGCACGACCCCGTGCTCCACGAGATTTCGCTTGCGCCCGTGGCCCGGGTGGGCGCGGGGGACTGGGTGCTGGAGGTCGGCTTCCGCCCCGGCGTCACGGACAACGAGGCCAAGACCGCGCGCGAGACCATCGCCCTCGTGCTCGGCCTGCCCAAGTCCGCGCCGGGCCTGGCCGTGTACACCAGCGTGCAGCATGTTCTCCGGCCCGCGGCCGGACGGGCCCTGGACGAGAAGACCGTGCTGCGCGTCGCCCGCGATCTCCTGGCCAACGAACTCATCCAGCGCTTCGAGTACAAGAGCGGCGCGCAGTGGGCGGCCGAGCCCGGCTTCAAGGCCCGCGCCGCGCGCGTCACCGGCCAGGCCAGCGACGCCGTGGCCGTGATTCCGCTGACGGAGATGTCCGACGAGGAGCTGGCCGCCTTCAGCCGGGCCAACACGCTGGCGCTCTCCCTCGAAGAGATGAAGACCATCGTGGCCTATTACCGGGACCCGGCCGTGCGCGCCGCGCGCAGGGCGGCGGGGCTGCCGCCGGAGCTTGCGGCCAATCCCACCGACGCCGAGGTCGAGGTCCTGGCCCAGACCTGGAGCGAGCACTGCAAGCACAAGATCTTCACGGCGCGCATCGAGTATGAGGACGCGGAGACGGGCGGCCGCCGCCGCATCGACTCGCTGTTCAAGAGCTGCATCCAGGCCAGCACCAAGGCCATCCGCGCGGCCAAGGGCGCGAACGACTTCTGCCTGTCCGTGTTCAAGGACAACGCCGGCGTGATCCGCTTCAACGAGCGCCTGAACGTCTGCATCAAGGTTGAGACGCACAACTCGCCCTCCGCGCTGGACCCTTACGGCGGCGCGCTCACCGGCATCGTCGGCGTCAACCGCGACCCCATGGGCACGGGCCTGGGCGCGAACCTCTTGTGCAACACCGACGTGTTCTGCTTCGCCTCGCCCTTCTGGGAGGGCGAGCTGCCGCCCCGGCTGCTGCACCCCCGCCGCGTGCTGGAAGGCGTGCGCGAGGGCGTGGAGCACGGCGGCAACAAGAGCGGCATCCCCACGGTCAACGGCTCCATCCTCTTCGACGAGCGCTACCTGGGCAAGCCGCTGGTCTTCTGCGGCACCGTGGGCTCCATGCCCGCCGAGGTGGCCGGCCGCAAGAGCTACGAGAAGTGCGCCCGCGCCGGCGACGCCATCGTCATGAGCGGCGGCCGCATCGGCAAGGACGGCATCCACGGCGCGACCTTCTCCTCCGAGGAGCTGCACGAGGGCTCGCCCGCCACGGCCGTGCAGATCGGCGACCCCATCACCCAGCGCAAGATGTACGACTTCCTCATGCGCGCGCGCGACCGCGGCCTGTACAACGCGATCACCGACAACGGCGCGGGCGGCCTGTCCTCCTCCGTGGGCGAGATGGCCCAGGACAGCGGCGGCTGCGACCTCGACCTTTCCAAGGCCCCGCTCAAGTACGACGGCCTCAAGCCCTGGGAGATCCTGATCTCCGAGGCCCAGGAGCGCATGACCTGCGCCGTGCCCCCGGACAAGCTCGACGCGTTCATGGCCCTCTCGAAGGAGATGGACGTGGAGTCCACGGTGCTCGGAACCTACACCGACTCCGGCCTGTTCAACGTGCGCTACGGCGCGAAGACCGTGGCCTGCCTGGACATGGGCTTCCTGCACGAGGGCCTGCCGCAGATGGCCCTGCGCGCCCGCTGGACGCCGCCGCGGATCGCCGCCGCGCCCCTGCCGGCGATCGCCGACCAGGCCGCGCTGCTGAAGCGCATGCTCGGCCGGCTGAACATCTGCAGCAAGGAATACGTCATCCGCCAGTACGACCACGAGGTGCAGGGCCGCAGCATCGTCAAGCCGCTGGTCGGCGTGAAGCGCGACGGCCCGGGCGACGCCGCGGTCATCCGCCCGGACTACGCCAGCGAGGAGGGACTGGTGCTCTCCCACGGCATCTGCCCCAAGTTCAGCGACCTGGACACCTACTGGATGATGGCCGCGGCCATCGACGAGGCCGTGCGCGGCGCGGTGGCCGTGGGCGCGGACCCGGACTACATGGCCGGCGTGGACAACTTCTGCTGGTGCGACCCGGTGCAGAGCGAGAGCACCCCGGACGGCGAGTACAAGCTGGCCCAGCTCGTCCGGGCCAACGAGGCCCTGGACCACTTCTGCCGCGGCTTCGGCGTGCCCTGCATCTCCGGCAAGGACTCCATGAAGAACGACTACAAGGGCGGCGGGGTCAAGATCTCCATCCCGCCCACGGTGCTCTATTCGGTCATGGCCAAGCTGCCGGACGTGAAGCGCGCCGTGACCTCGGACTTCAAGGTCGCGGGCGATTTCGTCTACGTTCTCGGCCTCACCCGGCCGGAACTGGGCGGCTCGGAGCTGGCCGCCGAACTCGGCCTGGCCAGCCCCGCGGTCCCGCAGGTGGACCTGCTGGCCGCGCGGGAACGCTACGCTACGTACTTCGCGGCCGTGCAGCAGGGCCTGGTGCGGGCCTGCCACGACTGTTCCGACGGCGGACTCGCCGTGGCCCTCGCCGAGATGTGCATCGGCGGCCGGCTGGGCGCGGACATCGACCTCGACGCGGTTCCGGCCTGCGGCTGCGCCGACGCTCTGGAGCTGCTCTACAGCGAGTCCCAGAGCCGGCTGGTGGTGGCGGTGGCCCCGGACAAGGCCGCGGCCTTCGAGACGCTCTTCGCCGGGCGGCAGTTCGCCCGGGTGGGCCGCGTGGACGGCGAGGCCCTGCACCTGCGCCAGTCCGGGCGGGAGATTCTGGCCGCGCCCGCCGCGGATCTGGCCCAGGCCTTCAAGGCCCCGCTCAACTGGTGAGTTCCGGGCCGCCCAGGCCCCGCAACGCTCCCGCCATGCATGCCGGCGTCCTGTTTTCCCGGGACGCCGGCATGTTGCGTTTATCCATGTTGAAATACGTGGTGACGAAAGTCGCTTTCAATGCTATGGCAGGCGCCAAACTGGCGCTTAACCCGGGCTGGACCCGGCTTCCTCGGGAGACACCGTGAGCTGCAGAACCCTCACCGCAGCGTCTGTGTGTTTGTGTGTCGCGCTTTTGTCCTTTGCGTCGCCGGCCGCGGCGGAGTCGAGCTACGTCGGCTCATCCGCCTGCGCGGGCTGCCACGAGAAGGAATACAACAACTTCATGAAATACGCGAAGAAGGCGCATTCGGACAAGAGCATCAAGATTATGGCCCGTAAGCTCACGGCCGAGGAGATCAAGGAGTGCTACGGCTGCCACACCACGGGGTACGGCAAGCCGGGCGGCTTCGTGAGCTTCGAGAAGACGCCCGACCTGGCCCACGCCGGCTGCGAGGTCTGCCACGGGCCGGGCTCGGCCCACGTGGACGCCGGCGGCAAGAAGGATCTGATCATCGGCCGGGGCCGCATGCGCGTGAAGGACTGCGAGAAGTGCCACAACTCCGAGCGCGTGGCCAACTTCCGCTTCAAGCCCATGCTCTACGGCGGGGCCCACTAGGGAGGCCGCCATGAAACGCTTCATCGAACGCTACCACACGTCCCTCACCTTCAAGGTCCTGGTGCTCACCTGCGCCGTGTCCCTGGCGGTCTTCGCGCTGCTCTTCCTGGTCACCAGCTTCTGGCAGAAGAAGTCCATGCTTCACGAGGTCCGGATCAGCGCCGAGCGCAACTCGCGCCACATCTCCATGGTGGTCGAGGAACCCATGCGCCTGGGCGACAACGACACCACCCTGGCCCGCTTCGCCGAGCTGGGGCAGCAGGACAGGGACATCGACATCTTCATGGTCGACTATGCGGGCGCCATCACCTACGCCACTCGGAAGGGCGTGGAGCGCCGGCCGGTCTGCGAGGTCCTGGACCACGACGAATGCCGCGCCCTGGTGGGCCGCGGCCTGAAGGAGAAGCTTGAGGCCGGGGCCGTGATGCAGATGAAGGGCTCCAGCTACTACACCGAGGTCAAGACCATCCTCAACGAGCCCGCCTGCCACCACTGCCACGGCAAGAGCCGGGCCATCCTCGGCGCGCTGGTCACCCGCCAGAACCTGGACGCCCAGTTCGCCTCGCTGTTCAACTCGCGGCTGATCACCGCCATGCTGTCCCTGGGCGGCATGCTGGCCCTGTGCGTGGCGCTGTTCCTCTTCTTCAAGCGCGCGATCATCAGCCGCGTCACGTCCATCGAGCGCAGCGCCGACGAGGTGCTCCGCGGCAACCTCAACGCGCGCTTCCGGGTGGCCGGGCGCGACCGCCTGGCCAATCTGGCCGACCACCTGGGCGTCATGGTGGAGCGCATCAAGGACCAGCTGGAGTACAACAAGGGGCTGCTTGACGGCATCATCGTGCCGCTCTTCGTGGCCGACGAAAACTGCCGCGTGACCTTCGTCAACACGCCGCTCCGGGCCATCCTCGGCCGGTCCGAGGCCGAGATCCTGGGCCAGGACGTGGGCCGGCTGTTTTACGGCGACGCCGGCGGCCAGTCCAAGACCCGCGCGGTCATCGAATCCGGCAGCGCGGCCAGCGGCAACCTGCGCTACCGCCGCGCCGACGGCGTGGAGTTCCCCCTGCACACCGAGGTCTCCCCGCTCAAGAACGCCCATGGCGAGATCGTCGGCGTGGTGGCCGTGCTCATCGACCTGACCCAGGAGGAGCAGGCCCGGTCCCGCATCGAGGCCAACCGCCAGAACCTCCTCGACGTGGCCAACGAGGTCACGGCCGTGGCACTCAAGCTGGAGCAGGCCTCGGAGGAGCTCAGCGGCCAGATGGCCGAGTTGACCCACGGCATGGACTCGGCCGCGGACCGCACCACCCAGGTGGCCACGGCCATGGAGGAGATGAACTCCACCGTCATGGAGGTGGCCAAGAACGCCGGCGAAACCGCCGACGCCTCGGGCAGGGCCAACAGCGTCGCGCGCGAGGGCGGCGAGATGGTCCAGCGCACCCTTGCGGAGATCCGGCAGGTCTCGGACACCACCCAGAGCCTGGCCCAGGCCCTGGGGCAGCTTTCCACCAGCGCCGAGGGCATCGGCCAGGTCATCGGCGTGATCAACGACATCGCCGACCAGACCAACCTGCTGGCCTTAAACGCCGCCATCGAGGCCGCCCGCGCCGGCGACGCCGGCCGGGGCTTCGCCGTGGTGGCCGACGAGGTGCGCAAGCTGGCCGAGAAGACCATGCACGCCACCAAGGAGGTGGAGCAGGCCATCGGCCACGTGCAGCAGAGCACCGCCGACGCCGTGGGGCAGATGAACGCGGCCAAGGAGCGCGTGGACAGGACCACGTCCCTGGCCGGCGGCGCGGGCGACGTGCTGACCCAGATCGTCGGCGCGTCCGACCGCATCGCGGACATGGTCCGCTCCATCGCCACCGCGGCCGATCAGCAGTCCTCCACCAGCGAGGAGATCAACAGCAACGTCAGTGGCATCAGCGACCTTTCAGCCCAGATGTCCCGGGACATCCAGCACGCCAATGAGCGCATCCGCGAGGTCGCGGACATGTCCCGCGCCCTGGCGCGGCTGGTGGAGAAGTTCCGCAGCGAGGGCTAGGGTCGGGAACAACGTCACGCCAGCGGAGGAGTCTGCATGGAACGTCCGGAAGAGCGCCGTTCGTATATCCGCATCCCCATGTGCGCCTACAGTTGCGGCAAGTTCTGCTCGGTCGAGGTGAACGGCGGGCGGCTCAGCGCCTCGCTCGTGGACATCAGCGCCGGGGGCGCGCGCCTGCGCCTTGCCGCGCCGCTGCCCGAGCCCCCGCTTCTGGCTCTGATCGTTTCGGTCGACGACGTGCAGGACAACGGGCTGCTGAAGAATCTCAAGGCGCAAATCCGCTGGCGCAGCGGCCAGGAGATCGGCGTGAAGTTCGACAAGGCCCTGGGCATCGGCCTGTCCGACCTGCAGCGCCTGGTCTGCTGAGGCGCTTTGCCGGCGGGTCGCCGGGTGCTTCAAACATCTGGTATCGCTTTGGTCTATGCACCGATTGCCGGCCAATCTTCGGCTTGGCATTCTTGCGGAGCATGCTATCAGATGCCAGCGGCGGGCTTGACATCTGCCGAAAATATTATTAGGAATCATTCTCAGCAATGAGGTGGCCCATGAATGCTGAAGAAAAGAAAGGCATCCGTCTGTCCCGCCAGCGTGAAACCATCCTGGCGGAACTCTGCAAGGTCAAATCCCACCCCACCGCCGACGAGGTGTACGACATGGTGCGCAAGATCATGCCGCGCATCAGTCTGGGAACCGTGTACCGCAACCTGGACTTCCTGAGCAGCCGGGGCGTCGTCTTGCGCCTTGGGGGGGCCGGAACGCAGAAGCGTTTCGACGGCAACCCCGCCCCGCACCCGCACCTGCGCTGCTCCGTCTGCGGCCGCGTGGAGGACGTGGAGTTCGATCTCGACCTTCCGGAACTGCCTCCGGAACAGCGCATGGGATACGAGAGCCTCAGGTGCGACGTGGAGTTTGTGGGGGTTTGCCCCCTCTGCGCCGGCAAGAAGATGTGACGCCGCCGCACGGCCCATTTTTTGGTGGCGCTCTCCACGCATTCTGGTAGAGGTGAATCGTGCCCACCAGCCGGTCCGCAACCGGCGCAATTGAAAAGGAGTGCCTCATGAATCTGCGTGGCAGCCGTACCGAGAAGAACATCCTGACCGCCTTCGCCGGCGAGTCCCAGGCCAGAAACCGTTACACCTATTTCGCCTCCGCCGCCAAAAACGAAGGCTTCGTCCAGATCGCCGCCATCTTCGAGGAGACGGCCAACCAGGAGAAGGAGCACGCCAAGCGTCTGTTCAAGATGCTTGAGGGCGGCGAGGTGGAGATCACCGCCGCCTTCCCGGCCGGCGTCATCGGCTCCACCGTGGAGAACCTCAAGGCCGCGGCCGCGGGCGAGAAGCACGAAACCGAGCACATGTACCCCGACTTCGCCAAAATCGCCCGCGAAGAGGGCTTCAACGAGATCGCCGTCGTGTTCGAGGCCATCGCCGTGGCCGAAAGTTTCCACGAGAAGCGCTACTTGGCGCTTGCCAAGAACATCGAAAAGGGCGAAGTCTTCAAGAAGAGCAAGAAGGTGACTTGGCGTTGCCGCAACTGCGGGTACATCTACGTGGGCGAGTCCGCCCCGAACAAGTGCCCGGCCTGTGCGCATCCCCAGGCTCATTTCGAGCTCAGCGAAGAGAACTGGTAACTCATCCTGGAAAGGAGGCCCTGCAAATGGCTATCGAGTGCGGACAGATCTACAAGTGTGAGACCTGCGGCAACATCGTCGAAGTCATCCACGCCGGCGGCGGCGAACTGGTCTGCTGCGGCAAACCCATGAAGCTCATCGTCGAGAACACCGTGGACGCGGCCAAGGAAAAGCACGTCCCGGTCATCGAGAAGACCGCCAGCGGCTATAAGGTCAAGGTCGGCAGCGTCGCCCATCCCATGGAGGAGAAGCACTGGATCGAGTGGATCGAGCTCACGGTCGACGGCATCATCTACATCAAGCCGCTGAAGCCCGGCATGGCCCCCGAGGCCGAGTTCTGCTGCCCCGCCGGCAAGAGCGTCAAGGCCCGCGAATACTGCAACCTCCACGGACTCTGGGCCGCCACGGCCTAGGGCTGGACGAGGAGCGCCAGTCGCATGGCCCGGCCGGAGGACATGTTCCAGTGCCAGACCACCAACTGCGGGTACATCTACAACCCGGACAAAGGTGATCGGAAGGGCAAAATCCCGGCCGGAACCCGGTTCGAGGACCTGCCGGACGACTGGCGCTGCCCGGTCTGCGGCGGAACCAAGAAGTGTTTCCGGCCCCTGGCCGGACCAGACTCCACCCGAGCGGTGAGCTGCCCCACACCCACCCAAGGAGAAACGACGATGCAGAAGTACGTGTGCAACATCTGCGGCTACGTGTACGACCCCGAGGCCGGCGACCCGGACAACGACATCAAACCCGGCACCAAGTTCGAGGCCCTGCCCGCCGACTGGACCTGCCCCATCTGCGGGGCCAGCAAGGACAACTTCAGCCCCGAAGAGTAGCCCCGGAACCCAACGCCTGAAACGGGGAGCGCCGCCTTGACAGGGGGGCGCTCCCCGTGTTTTGCCAAGTGTGGAGACCTGCTTGGCCGTCCCGTCCGCGTCCCCGCCCGAGGGAAGGGGACGCGGCCTTGCGCTTGCCCATCCCTCAACGGAGAACATCCCATGAAGCCTGTCGAGATCAAGAAGGACATCTACTGGGTTGGAGCGGTGGACTGGAACAGCCGCGACTTCCACGGCTACTCCCTTTCGCCGCGCGGAACGACCTACAACGCCTTCCTCGTGAAGGACGAGAAGGTCACCCTGTTCGACACGGTGAAGAGCGACTTCACCGGCGAGTTCAACTGCGCCATCGCCCAGGCCTGCGGCGGCGAGCCGCACATCGACTACGTCGTGGTCAACCACCTGGAGCCCGACCACGCCGGCTGCCTCGACTGCATCGTGGAGAAATACAAACCGGAGAAGATCTTCGTCTCCCCCATGGGCGAAAAGGCCCTGCGCACCTTCTACCACGACTCCGCCAACTGGCCCTGCGAGGTCGTGGTGACGCCCACCGGCGCGAGCACGTCCATCGGCAAGCGCAGCGTGCGGTTCATCGAAACCCGCATGCTGCACTGGCCGGACAACATGATTTCCTACATCCCGGAAGACACCATCGCCTTCTCCTCCGACGCCTTCGGCCAGAACTGGGCCAGCACCGAGCGCTTCGCCGACGAGGTCAACGCCCACGACCTGGACGCCGCCCTGGCCGACTACTACGCCAACATCGTCCTGCCGTACTCGCCCGTGGTCCTGAAGACCCTGGACGCCCTGGCCGGCATGAAGCTGGACATCGACATGCTCTGCCCGGACCATGGCCTGATCTGGCGCGGCCGGGACGCCGTGGCCCATGCGCTGGACTCCTACCGCGAGTTCGCCCTGCAGAAGCCCAAAAAGAAGGCCGTGATCATCTACGACACCATGTGGCACAGCACCGAGAAGATGGCCCGGGCCATCTGCGACGGCCTGGCGGACGAGGGCGTCAGCGTGCGCATCATGAGCGTCAAGCACAACCACCACAGCGCCATCATGCGCGAGGTTTTCGACGCGGCCGCCGTGCTCGTGGGCTCGCCCACGCACAACAACGGCATCCTGCCCATCGTGGCCGACGTGCTCACCTACATGAAGGGCCTGCGGCCGCAGAACAAGATTGGCGCGGCCTTCGGCTCCTTCGGCTGGAGCGGCGAGTGCGTGAAGATCCTCACCGAGCACCTCCAGGGCATGGGCATGGAGATCATCGAGCCCGCGGTGAAGGTCAAGAACCGTCCCTCCCACGCCACCTTCCAGGAGTGCTTCGACCTGGGCAAGAAGGTCGGCGCGGCCATCAACGCCAAGCTCTCGGCCTAGCCGAGACGCGGAATGCAACAGGGAGGGCCCGGCCCTCCCTTTTTTTCACCGCCGCAGCAAAGGAGGCCGGCTTGGGCGTCGGCACGGTCTGGTTCATCGGCGCGGGTCCCGGCGACCCGGAACTCATCACGGTCAAGGGCCGGCGGCTCATCGCCGAGGCCGACCTCGTGCTCTACGCCGGCTCGCTGGTCCCGCGCGAGGTGCTGGCCTGCGCGCGCGGGGAGGCCCGTGTGGTCGACTCCGCGCCGCTGTCCCTGGCCGAAACCCACGCCCTCCTGCGCGACTGCGCGCTCGCCGGCGGCCTCTGCGCCCGCGTGCACACCGGCGAGCCCGCGCTCTACGGCGCGGTGCAGGAGCAGGCCGCGCTGCTCGACGCCGAGGGCGTTCCCTGGGCCGTGGTGCCCGGCGTGTCCAGCGTCTTCGCCACGGCCGCCGCCGCCAGGGTTTCCTGCACCGTGCCCGGCGGAACGCAGTCCCTCGTCGTCACCCGGCTCTCCGGCCGCACGCCCGTGCCGGAGTCCGAGAACCTCGCCGCGTTGGCGGCGCACGGCGCGGCCCTGGCCGTGCTCCTCTCGGCCTCCGAACCGGAGCGCGTCCAGGCCGAACTCCTTGCGGGCGGCTATCCGCCGGAAACGCCCGTGGTCATCGGCCACAGGGTCGGCTGGCCCGGCGGCGAGACCCTGCGCACCGTCCTGGGCGATCTCGCGGCCACGGCCCGCGCGGCCGGCTGCACCCGGCAGACCGTGTTCCTGGTCCTGCCCGGCGCCGGCTCCTCCGGCCGGTCGAAGCTCTACGACCCGGGCTTCAGCCACGGCTGGCGCGCCGGCCGCGACCCCGCTGGAGACGCCTGATGCGCCAGTTCACCGTTTCCACCACGCGGCGCGAGGAACTCGTGGACATCACGGAGCAGGTGGCCGCCGCGCTGGCGGACTGCGGCCTTTCCGACCGCTTCGAGGGCGCGCTGCTCGTTTATTCGCCGCACACCACCGCCGGCGTCACCATCAACGAGGGCGCCGATCCGGACGTGCGGCGCGACATGCTGGCGCATCTGGCCGTTCTCGTTCCGGCCGGCGCAGACTTCCGCCACGCCGAGGGCAACAGCGACGCGCACATCAAGACCAGCCTCATGGGCCCCTCCCAGCTCATCCCCGTCTCGGGCGGACGGCTGCGCCTTGGCGTCTGGCAGCACGTGTACCTCTGCGAGTTCGGCGGCCCCCGGCGGCGCACCGTGCTCGTGCAGCCCCTGGCCGCGGCCGGGGAGGGCGCATGAACGCGAGCTTCAAGTTTTTCCAAAACGCGGCCTGCGCGTATTTCCCCTGCCACGCGGGCCTCGACCAAGCGGACTTCAACTGCCTGTTCTGCTACTGCCCGCTCTATTTCCTCAAAAACTGCGGCGGCAACCCCGCGTGGCGCGGTCTGATCAAGGACTGCACCGGCTGCACGCTGCCGCATTCCCCCGGCGGCTGGGAGGCCGTGCAGGATCGCCTCAAGCTCGCCTACGCCGAGTTGCGCGCCGGTCGTGCGCCGCAGACCCTCGGCCCCGACCCGGAAGAGTAGCCCGCCACGCTGCCGGACGCCCCGACGTTGTGGCGTGTGGTTCGTGCTCCGCAGGCCAAGGGGTTTCGCCCCTTGGAACCCCGCGAAGTGACGCGTCGGCGTTCCACGTGCCGCAGGTCCAGGGGCGCGCCTGAATCCCGAATGGGGCTGGCCGCCGGAGGCATCATTAAGGCCCGACGTTGTGGCGTGTGGTTCATGCTCCGCAGGCCAAGGGGTTTCGCCCCTTGGAACCCCGCGAAGTGACGCGTCGGCGTTCCACGTGCCGCAGGTCCAGGGGCGCGCCTGAACCCCGAATGGGGCTGGCCGCCGGAGGCATCATTAAGGCCCGACGTTGTGGCGTGTGGTTCATGCTCCGCAGGCCAAGGGGCTTCGCCCCTTGGAACCCCATAAGTGAGGGCGGCGGATTCCCTATAAACGGGTGTCCAGAGGGCGCAGCCCTTTGGCCGCCGGAGGCGTCAATTACGCCACGACCCTTCGCCGCGCATCCGCCGCGGCGTCGGCCTACTGCTCGTCCGAGTCCTCGCCGCCGCGGGCCATGCGTTTGAGCTTGGCGCTGAGGGCCTGTTGCGAGATGCCGAGGATGCCGGCGGCGACGGTCTGGTTGCCGCTGGACATCTGCATGGCCTGGCGGATGAGGATGCTGGCGACGCGTTCGGTGGCGGTGCGGAGCTGGGGCATGTTGTCGGGGGAGAAGACCAGGGAGTCGAAGGGCGTGGCCGCGGCGTTTTCCGGTGCGGCGGCCTCCTCCGGGCCGGCCTCCTGGGCGATGTATTTGCGGAAGGAGGCGGAGGAGAGCATGCGCGTGGTGTGGTTCATGAGGGCGTCGCCGACCATGGCGCGCAGCTCCCTGATGTTGCCGGGGAAGGGGTAGGAGCGCAGGAGGCTGATGAGTTCCGGGTGGTAGGAGGGGCGTTTGCGCTGGAGTTCGTGCGAGTCCACGTCGAGGAAGTGGTCGAGCAGGAGCGGGACGTCGCCGGGGCGCTCGCGCAGGGGCGGAATGTGGACCTGGTGGGTGATGAGCCGGTAATAGAGGTCTTCGCGGAATTCGCCCTTGCGCTTGAGTTCGGAGAGGTTCTTGAGGGTCGAGGCCACGATGCGCACATTGGCCTTTTTCATGGAGTCGGAGCCCACGGGGAAATATTCCTTTTCCTGGAGCAGGCGCAGGAGCTTGATCTGCGAGGGCATGGGCAGGTCGCCGATTTCGTCGAGGAACAGCGTGCCCTCGGCGGCGCGCTCCACGAGGCCCTGGCGGGCGCTTTCCGCGCCGGTGAAGGCTCCGCGCACGTGGCCGAAGAGGGTGTCGGCGAACATGGAGTCGTCGAAGGCGGCGACGTTCACGGCCACGAATTCGCCCTTGCGGCCGCTGAGGCGGTGGACGGCGTGGGCGATGAGCTCCTTGCCGGTGCCGGTTTCTCCGGTGATCAGGATGGGCCGGGAGCTGGGGGCCACGGCCTCGCAGTAGCGGAAGATGGCGCACATGCGCGGGTCCTGGGTGATGATGTCGCCGAAGGCCTCGGGATTCTGCACGGTGCCTTCCAGGAGCGATTCCCGGAGCATGGCGTTTTCGCGTTCCAGCTCGCGGACGTTGAGGGCCTGACGCACGCGGTTGCGCAGGTGGTCCTTGTCGACGGGCTTGAGGATGTAGTCCTGCGCGCCGTGGCGGATGCAGTCCACCACGGAGTCGATGTCGTTCACGGCGGTGATGACGAGGATGGGCACATGGGGGCAGGCGCGGCGGATGTCGCCGATGAGTTCCGAGCCGCTGACGTGGGGCATGATCAGGTCCAGGAGGATGAGTTCGGCCTCGCGTTCGGCCAGAAAGGGCATGACCTTGCGGCTGTCGTCCAGGGTGACGATGTTGGTGTAGCCGGAGGAGACGAGGGCGATCTCGAAGCCGTCCAGGGCCGCCCGTTCGTCGTCCACCACGAGGATGGGATGCTCGGGAAAGAGATTCCGGTTCATTGCGGCGCTCCGTTGGTTTGGGGGGGGACGGAAGGATTCTGCGCATTGAACGTGAGCCGGACACAGGTGCCCTTGCCGAGTTCGGAGGTGATTTCCATGGTTCCGCCGTGTTCCTCGATGATGCCGGCGGAGACCGACAGGCCGAACCCCGTGCCGCCCTGGTCGCGTTTGGTGGTGAAGAAGGGGTCGCAAACGTTCTTGAGGTGTTCCGGGGCGATGCCCTGGCCCTGGTCCCTGATCTCGAAGCAGACGGTGCCGTCCTGGCGGAAGGTGCGGATGCGGATGCCCTGGCTGCGGCGGGCGAGCGCTTGGTAGGCGTTCTGGATGAGGTTGACCAGGACCTGTTCGATGCGCCGCAGATCGCCGCGGAAGGCGGGCAGTTCGGGCTCCTTGTCCACCTCCAGCCGGCTGGTGGCCTTGTTCAGCGGGTTGGACAGCAGCTCCAGGGCGGCGTCCAGGGCCTTGTTGAGGTCCACCTTGCCGCCCATGTCCAGGGGGCTCTGGCGGGCGTAGTCCTTGAGGTTGCGGACGATGGCCGAGACGCGCTCGGCCCCCTGGTGGATGCCCTGCAGCAGCTTGGGGATGCTGCCCCGGGCGTAGCTGTAGGGCATGCCGGCGATGGTCAGGTCGCCGTTCTCCGCGAGGTTCTCCCGGTCCAGCATGGGCAACAGGGCGTTCCAGACCTCCTCCAGCATGCCGATGTTCACCCGGATGAAGCTGGTGGGGTTGTTGATCTCGTGGGCCACGCCGGAGACCAGGATGCCCAGGGAGGCCATCTTGTCCGCCTGGCGGATGGACTCGAAGCTGCGTTCCAACTCCTCGGTGCGGGCGCGGACCTGCACCTCCAGGTTCTCGTTGAGCTCCTTGAGGCGTTCCTCACTGCGGCGCAGGCGCTCCTCGGCCAGCTTGCGCTTGCTGATGTCGTCCAGCAGCCAGATGCTGCCCTGGCGTACGCTTTCCGGGTTGATGGCGCTGACGGAGAGGACGTACCAGTGCTTGCGCGCGGCGGAGCGGATGATCGGCAGCTCGGTGGAGAACCGGCCGCCGTTGGACTGGGCCTGCTGCACCTCGTCCATGATCCCCGGCCGGATGCCGGCCTGGCGGAGGAACCAGTTCAGGGGGATGTTCTCGTAGGGCGACTGCCCCTCCGCCCCGCAGAACCACATGAAGCGGTTGTTGCACCAGACGATGCGGTCCTCCTTGACGTAGGCGATGCCGATGGAGGCGTTCTCCAGGATCAGCCGCTGCTGGCTGCTGGTCTCCGCCAGGGCCGCGCTCACGGCCTCGCGTTTGGTGACCTCGACCTTGAGCTCGTGAATGTGCTTGTCCAGTTCGTCCTCGGCCCGAAGCCGGGTCTCCTGGATGAGGGAGAACCACCAGACCCAGATGCCGATGATCAGCATCGAGAAGAAGAAGAGCGTGATGAACACGTGGAACAGGGACGGCGGCTTGATCGAGCTGAGGGCGGGGTAGGCGTAGCAGAGGGCGAAGACGAGACCCAGGGCGCAGAGGATGTTGAAGAAGTGCGCGCAGAATATTTTCGCCCTGCGGCTCAGGTAGAAGGGTTTGAACAGGCCGTCGGCGAAGCCGAACACGCCGCTGCGCCAAGTGTAGCCGCCCGAGGCCTTCTTGCAGAATCCGTTGCAGATGCTGTCCAGGGAGCAGCACAGCGAGCAGACATACTCGTCGTAGGCCGGGCAGAAAACCACGTCATTGGGTTCGTAGGCCTTGTTGCAGGTGGTGCAGGTGATGAGTTCGCCGGAATGCGCCCGTTCTTCCGGGGGCGTCTTGCGGGCCAGATAGTACTTGCCCTTGGTGACGAAGGCGATGGCCACGGCGGCGGGAATGGACACGCCCAGCGAGATCAACGGCGCGAAGACCTTGGGATAGGGTCCGAAGATGCCCAGATGACAGAGCAGGGCCGCCACAGCGGAGAGCAGCATGGCCCCGAAGCCCACGGGGTTGATGTTGTACAGGTAGGCCCGTTTGTACTCGATGTGCGACGGGCTGATGCCCAGGGGTTTGAGGATGACCAGATCGGCGAAGAGGGCCCCGACCCAGGGCACGGCGAACATGCCGTAGACCAGAAGCACGGAGCTGAGGATGTAGCCCACGCCGAACTGCATAATCAGCACGGAGATGGTGACGTTGAACACGAGCCAGACGGCCCGGCCGGGGTGGCTGTGGGTGATGCGCGAGAAGAAGTTCGACCAGGCCAGTGAGCCGGCGTAGGCGTTGGTCACGTTGATCTTCACCTGGCAGACCACCACGAAGAACGTGGCCACGGCCAGGGCCAGCCCGGTGTTCCCGAGCATGCTTTCGAAGGCGTTGAGGTAGAGGTTGAACGGCTCCAGCGCGTCGCCGAGGACCATGCCGCTCTTGCGCATGAGCAGCACGGCCAGAAAGGAGCCGCAGAGCAGCTTGACCCCGCCGATGACGATCCAGCCCGGCCCGGCGGCGGTCATGGAAAGCCACCAGGAAACGCGGTTTTGGGGCGTCTTGTCGGCAGGAAGCGCAGGTAGTCCACCTGTTCACCGATTTGCGGCATCAGGGAGACGACCACGGAGAGCGCGCCGCCGAAGAGCAGCGGCTCGAAGTTCCCGGCCGCGCCGTTGATGCCGGCGTAGCTGCGCCAGGAGGGCAGGGCGCTCGGGTCGTTGGCGAGGATGTAGGCGAAGAGCGCCACGGAAAGCAGGATCCAGAACGGCTGGGTGTAGAGCTGGAGCTTGTTGATCAGGGTGATGCCGTAGAACACCAGGGGGATGACCACCACGGAGCTGACGATGTAGCCGATGGACAGGGGGATGCCCAGGCCGACCTCCAGGGCCTTGGCCATGATCGCCGCCTCGATGGCGAAGTAGATGATGGTGTACGAGGCGTAGATCAGCGAGGTCAGGGTGGAGCCGAAGTAGCCGAAGCCCGCGCCGCGCGTGAGCAGGTCGATGTCCACGTTGTAGCGCGAGGCGTAGTAGGAGATGGGCAGGCCGGTGGCGATGAAGATCAGCGAGGCGCAGAGGATGGCCGCGGTGGAGTTGAGGTAGCCGTAGTCCAGCACCAGCATGGCGCCGATGGCCTCCAGCGCCAGGAAGGTGATGCCGCCGAGGGCCGTGTTGGCCAGAAGCCAGCAGGGCCAGCGCCGGAAGGACCGGGCCGCGCTGCGCAGGGAATAGTCCTCGATGGCCTCGTTGCTGACGAAGGCGTTGTAGGTGCGGCGTCGTTTCAGCACCTTGATCGAGAGATTCATCGCTTCGGACAGGGGGTATTGCGTCTGCATCGTCTTCCTGCCTGGGCGGTTTCGCCCTGGGGTCATCGGAATCTTCGGCGCACTGGCCAAACCGGATGCGCAGCCCGGGAAACTACAGGTCGGCAATACCTCCTTTCAGCGCGTCGGGGACGGCGCGGCCGCTAATGCGGCGGAATGGGCGGATGGAAAAGGTGAAGCGCGGAGTGCGGCATGGGGGGCTCTTCGGCCGATGTGCGGGAAACATCCGGCGGCCGCTCCGGTCTTGCGTGACGTCCTCGGTGAACCGAATGCGCCTCTGCAACACCGACAATAGTGTCAGCTTATGGTAATTCATGGAGAAATGCAAACCGTTGCGCCACCGCGCTTTGCGGACAAGGCCCTGAACTCGTGCGCTCCCCCCCGGTTAGAGAGTCAGAGTCGGCCGGGATGGCCCGGGCCTTGTCCGCATCGGCGATATGGTCAGCTCTTGAGCGCCGCCAGGAATTGCGCCCGGCAGGCGTTGGAGCAGAAATCCCCGAGGGGTTGGCCGCCGCGCGGACCGGTCCCGCGCGACGGCTCCCGTTCCTCCGGCGCCTCCCGGAGGTGGGGGTCGGCCATGAACCGCGAGCCGCACTGGTCGCAGACCTTGACTTGCTGCTTGATCAGGTCGCGCAGGCAGTGCTCCGAGCAGACCGGCACCTCCTGGCAGCCGAGGGTCGAAACGGTCACGGGCCGGCCGCAGACGCGGCAGGCCACGACGGTTTCGACCTGGAACAGGCTGGCGCCGCAGGCAGGGCAGAAGCTCTGCGGCGCGTTCAAGAGGGCCTTGCCGCATTTGGGGCAGGTCGCGCGCATCTCGGTGTGGCAATGCGGGCAGGTCTGACCCGGAGTCGCTGCGTTCTCCGTGAGTACGGCATACGGTCTCTGCTCCCATTCGACCCCTTCCAGACCCTGGCGGTGGGCGCACTCGGGATTGGGACAATATGCGTAAAAAGGTTGTGGCATGGATTCCCCTTCGGCGCGCCGACCGGCTTTCCGCAATGGCGCGCGCATTGAACCCTGTTGTGCGAATCGCGTGCCATATCGTTGCTCTGCGAACAACATGGTGGAATGTCTAGTCATTTGTTACGGTGTGCCCCGCACCGCAGCCGTGAACTCCCACAACCGCCGTTGTGGCCGCAGCCTGAAACGGCCCCGGAAACGCGTTGCGCCGCATGCCCCAGGCGCATGCGGCGACAACATTTTTTGTGGCGGTCCGTTGGAACTGGTGAGCGGACGGACGGCACGCCAACCGCCCGTCCGCCCGGTTTGGGAAGGACACATGAACTGGCGTGGCATTACGGAGGTCTTGGCTAGGCGTTCCCCTTCTTGAGCTGGCGCAGATTCTCCTCCGGCGAGCCGGCCGAGGAAACGGGCGAGATGTTGCGGAACAGCGGCCCGGCGAAAAGGAAGATCCAGGTGATGGCGATGAACGGCCAGGTCAGCGCCGGCATGCCGATGGGCGAGAGCAGCACGGAGAAGGCTCCCGTGGCGATGGAGCCGATGATGATGCAGCTCAGGGCGTAGAAGAACGTCCACCAGTTGAGGTAGAAGAATACGCCGCCCACGGCGATGCCGCAGAGCACGGAGTTGAAGCCATAGAGACCGAGGCGCACGGGGGCCTCGGGCGACTGCATGACCACGGCGGTGAGCAGCCCGACCAGCGAGCCGATGACGGCGAACAGGGCCGAGATGCGCGAATTCACCAGAATGGCCACCACGAAGATGATGCCGGTGATGATGTTGTCCTGGAACATGACCTCGCCGACGCCCTTGGTCACGCCCTCCCAGAAGGTCGTGCCGCTGATGACGCCCATGTCCATGGCCGCGGCCGGATTGGGCAGGGCCGGGGCGATGCCGGCGCCGGGATGGAACATGGCGAACTTGTACACGCAGAACATGAGCACCCAGGTGGCCAGGACGAAGGGCGCGGTGAGGGCCGGAACGCCCCAGCGGCCGAGGAAGTTCAGCAGGGCGGCCATGATCAGCGTCGAAAGCGCGCCGTTGATGATCACGTAGACGAGGATGCTCGGCTCATAGGTGAAGAAGAACGGCAGGGCGATGCCCGCCAGCGTGCCGTTGAAGCCGAACAGGCCGGCCCGGACGAGCTGCTTGTCGGCCCCGAGGATCTGCGCGGTCAGCGTCGCGGACATGGTGCCGAGCAGCGCGCAGACGCCGAGAGTTACGGAGTTGTAGAAGATGCCGGCGAAGAACAGCAGGCCGGTGATGGGGTTGTTTTGGAACATGACCTGGCCGCAACCGCGGCAGACAGAGTCAAAGTACTCGATGACCGGGTTTTCCAGGAGCGATTTGTTGTCCATGTCGTTCCCCCAGGTGGTTTCGTCGTTCGCATGGTGTTGTGGTTCAGGAGATGCGATTCATCTCCGACTTCATTTCCGCCTTCATCTGATCCTTTTCCTTGGACTTGGCGATGCCGGCGAGCATGGTCTTTTCCCAGTGGTCGGCATTGCGGTAGTGGGTGAGGGAGATCAGCCGCGTGGTCAGCGGCGAGTCGCAGAACGGGCACGGGTGCTTCGGGGTTTCGTGCTGGTTGGTGAAGATCTCGAAGTCCTCGTTGCAGTTTTCGCAATGGAATTCATAGATCGGCATAGTGGTGCTCCTTGGCATGGATTTTCCCCCATGATTGCGACAACCATGCCACTCGTCCGTTGCTGTATATTGCTCCGTTTTCATTGGATTAATGTGGACGGGACGGCGTTGGCCCGCCGGCAAGTCCCACAACTGTTTTTGTGGCTGCGGGGCCTGCCGGGCGGGAACTGCGCTGCTGGAACCGCTACGGGCGGAAGCGGGCGCCACCAAACCGGTGGTGGCGGTTCCGGCTGTCGGCGGCGTTGCCGCTTCCGCCTCAGGAGGTTGGCACTCGCGGGCCGGTCCGGCGAGGGGGAGTGCCCCCTCGGCCAGGTTGGCCCGTTCATGTCTGGAGCGCGGTTTCATGTGCGCACGCTGTCGTTTGTTCGTTGCCGCAGCGCTAGGACGGCTGGCCCTGGGGCTGTTCCTGCTGGGCGGCCTTGGCGGCGTAGAAGCGGCGCTTGGCCCGCAGGTCGAAGACCATCAGGCAGGAGACGAACAGGGCGAAGGTCAGGAACCCTGCGAAGACATACAGGGTCGTGGTGTAGCTGCCGGTGGTCTGCAGCAGGTGGGTCACGATGGACGGGCCGACCATGCCGGCGATGCCCCAGGCGGTCAGCTCATAACCGTGGATTGTGCCCAGCTGCTTGGTGCCGAACATGTCGCCCAGGAACGCCGGGAGCGTGGAGAAGCCGCCGCCGTAGCAGGTCAGGATGAGATAGATAAGCGCCTGGAAGGCCAGCGGGTTGGTCGTGTGGGCCAACAGCAGGAACGCGATGATCTGGATGATGAAGAAGGCCATGAACGTGCGCGCGCGGCCAAGATAGTCGGAGAAGCTGGCCCAGCAGATCCGGCCGCCGCCGTTGAACAGGCCCATGACGCCGACCATGGTGGCCGCCTGCATGGGCGAGAACCCGACGACTTCCTGCGCCATGGGCGAGGCCACGGCGATCAGCGCGATGCCGCAGGTGATGTTGATGAACAGCATGATCCACATGAAGTAGAAGCGGCGAGTGCGGATGGCCTCGGAAACGGTAAGCTGGGCGAGGTCCTTCTTGATGCTCTTCTTCGCCACCTTCTCGCCGTTTTCGGACACGGTGTAGCCGGGCGGCAGCCAGCCGGCCGGCGGCGGGGCGATGTACAGCGAGGAGCTGAAGATCAGGCAGAAGTAGATGGCCCCGAGGACGAAGTAGACCTTCCAGATGTCCATGAGCATGAACAGTTTGCCCATGATCGGGCCGAAGACCATGGCCGCGAAGCCGAAGCCCATGATCGCCATGCCCGTGGCTAGGCCGCGACGGTCGGGGAACCACTTCACCAGGGTCGAGACCGGGGTGATGTAGCCCACGCCGAGGCCGATGCCGCCGATGCAGCCGTAGCAGATCAGGAACATCGGCAGCGAGCCGATCTTGACCGCCAGGCCGGAGCCCATGATGCCCAGGCAATAGAACAGGGCCGCAAGCCGGCCGGAATTGCGCGGACCCATCTTTTCCACGGAGCGGCCAAGGATGGCCGCCGAAAAGCCGAGGAAGAGAATGGCCAGACTGAACGCGAGGGTGATGTCGCTCTTCTGCCAGCCGTGGAGCTTGTTGAGAGGCAGGGTCATGACGCTGTAGGCGTAGACGGATCCGATCGATATGTGGATGCCCACGGCCGATGCTGCGATGAGCCAGCGGTTTTTCAGCTTTTCCATAATCATCTCCTGTGTGGCCGTTTGAGGCTCCGGCCTCTCCCGAGGGTTCGGCCGGAGCCGTGGGCCTGCATGCTGCTCGGATTAAAAATGGCGGCCGTTGCCGGCCGCCTCTCCATCAATGTCTAGTCGGGACAGGTGATTAGAGACCGAAGCGGCCGCCGGTGGTCGGGTAGCCGTAGATCGTGCCGTCCTTGATCTTGATCTTGTCTTCCCAAGGCAGATGGTAGGCGCCCTTGGCGAAGTCCTTGACCCAGGTGTACGGGCATTCCTTCACGCCGCCGGGATGCGCCACGTAGCCGCGCGTGCCGACGTTGTAGATGTTGTTTTCCAGACCCCAATCGGTGCGGGCCTGATCCGCCATCTTCGGGAACACCTCGCCGGTCACGATCTCCCACGGATTGCGATGGCCCTGGACGAGGGTCGTGCCGTCGAAGTTGGTGATCTGGCCTTCGCCGAAGTAGTAGAAGACGCCGTCGTAGCCGGCCAGGTTGACGGCCGCGGTGTACATCAGGTTGTGCCAGGCGTTGGAGCGGTTGGTCAGGATCCACTGCTCATTGACCTGGGTGCTGTAGCCGGAGATGCGGATGTACACGTTGCAGCCCTTGTAGGCGGCTTCGCGGGCCTGCTCCGGGAACATGCCGTCGTGGCAGATGCAGATGGACAGCTTGCTGCCGCCGGGGCCTTCGCACACGGGCTGGCCGAGGTCGCCGGGCATCCAGGGCTCGATGGGAACCCAGGGATTCAGCTTGCGGTACTTCAGAGCGAGCTCGCCCTTGTTGTTGAAGATGACCGCGGTGTTGTAGGGCATCTGGTTCTTGTTCGGATTGCGCTCCATGATGGAGAACACGCCCCAGATGTTGTTTTCCTTGCAGGTCTTGGCATAGCGCTGGAAGAGGGGACCTTCGACGTCCAGCAGGAACTCGTCGGTGACCCACTTCTTGGTGTTCAGGCCCTGGCTGCTGTATTCCGGCCACACGATCAGATCCATGCCGGGATAGCCGGCCTTGGTGGCGGCGGTGGCGGCGCAGATGCGATCCATGCTGGCCTCAATCTCCTTGCGGGAGTTGATGACCGGAACGGGATACTGGACCAGGCCCATCAAGAGACCTTCACTCGGCCGGCTGATGCTTCCGATGCTACCCATGATAATACCTCCAGATGACGATTGCGGTGTTGTACTGCGTGCAGACTGCATTCATGACTGGCCAGTCATAGTTGACAGGCAGATAGCCATAACCGTGCCAGTTTTTCGAGCGAGACAACACAATGTAATCACTGGATTAATTCTCTGCTTGCCAGGAGCGGCCCCACAAGCGGGGTTGTGGGCCGCAGGCGGCGCGGGCGCGAAAAGCAAGGACTGGGGCCGTGTTCCGGAGCACAACGGGAATTGTGATCCCCCGCGCGGCGGAGGCCACTTTGCGGCGTGATGACGCGCCGCATAGCGGCAGGGTGAAAACTATCGCCACGAATCGTCCGCCATGGCGTGGTTGCTGCGGATTTTCCTTAACGGGTGTCCAGAGGGCGCAGCCCTTTGGCTGCCGGAGGCGTCAATCCCGCCCCGACGTCGTGGCGTGTGGTTCATGCTCCGCAGGCCAAGGGGCGTCGCCCCTTGGAACCCCATAAGTGGGCGGCGGCGGATTTTCCTTAACGGGTGTCCGGAGGGCGCAGCACTTTGGCCGCCGGAGGCGTCAACCCCGCCACAACGTCGTGGCATGTGGTTCATGCTCCGCAGGCCAAGGGGCGTCGCCCCTTGGAATCCCATAAGTGGGAGGCGGCGGATTTTCCTTAACGGGTGTCCAGAGGGCGCAGCCCTTTGGCCGCCGGAGGCATCAACCTCGCCACAACATCGTGGCGTGTGGTTCATGCTCCGCAGGCCAAGGGGCGTCGCCCTTGGAATCCCATAAGTGGAAGGCGGCGGATTTTCCTTAACGGGTGTCCAGAGGGCGCAGCCCTTTGGCTGCCGGAGGCGTCAAGCCCGCCCCGAC
>Ga0268360_1001404_pt1 | contig 25696 bp, 18 predicted proteins | sample BioMet11_FD_192465 | JGI IMG/M metagenome (GOLD analysis project Ga0268360, IMG submission 192465) | Sewage microbial communities from Oakland, California, United States - Biofuel 11 (Illumina Assembly) | ecosystem: Engineered > Wastewater > Sewage > Unclassified | place: USA: California... | reverse complement strand
CGGAGGCCGGCTGGCGACCGAGCACCTCCTGGGCCTGGGGCACAGGAGGATACTCTTCCTGAACGGCCCGTCGGAGATCTCGAGCGCCGAGGAGCGATTGCGGGGGTACAAGCGGGCCCTCTCGGCGGCGAGGGTCCCCTTCTCGCCGGACTTGGTCCGCGAAGTGCCGATAGTGGCCGGCGACTGCCGCCATATAATCTACGAAGTCTGCGACGAGAAGCTGCAGTTCAGCGCCGTAGTGGCCTTCTCCGACCTCATCGCCTGGGAGGCCATGTACGCCCTCCAGAAGCGCGGCCTCGAGAATCCCCGGGACTATTCCATCGTCGGATTCGACAACATCCAATCCAAGTTCTTCTTCCCCTTCCCCCTCAGCAGCGTCGGGAGCTCGAAGACGACCATGGCCAGACGGGCCTTCGACGTGCTGATACGCCGCCTCAACGCCGAGAGCGACCAGCCCCCATCGTCTATCGTGCTCGAGACGAAGCTCGCGGCGCGATGCAGCACCGCCGCGTTTCGGAAGGGCCAAGGCGCGGCGCCCCCGATAAAACCGGGTCCCTAGATACCCGATCCCCGCGCGCCGCCCCGACGGAGCCGCCCCCTTCAGCCGCCATTCCCCCACGACCACCAGTCCGAACCCACGGCGGCGTATCATTCCCCCAATGGATTTATCCTTGACAACTTTATGATACGCGCTATTAATTAATTAGGTTTCTTAATTAATTGGGCTAGGTCGATGTTCAGGCAACAGAGGAGCGCCATGGGTCCATTCGTGCCTTCCACTCTCAAGGAGAAGAACCGGGCCACGGTCTACGCCCTGCTCAAGGCGGCGAGGGAGAGTTCCAAGGCCGACATCGCGCGGGAGAGCGGCATCAGCGCCCCGACGGTCAACAAGATCGTGGACTATTTCGCGTCCCTGGGCATCGCCGTCGAGGGGAAGGACCACGATCAGCAGCGGGGGGGCGAAGAGTCCTCCGCCCCGGGCAGGCCTCCCAGGCTCATCGAGTTCGAGCCGGCTGCCGCCTACGCCCTAGGAGCCGAGTACGACGGAGTCCACCTCAGCGTGGGGGTCGTGGACCTCGCCGGGGGGCTCCGCGCCATCGTGAAGACCGCTGCCCCGCCCAAGCTGGATCTCATGGTCCGGGAGAGGCTCGAGCCCTCGATAGACGAGGCCATCCGGCGGGCCGGCCTCGAGCGCCGGTCCATCGTGGGGCTCGGCCTCGGCGTGCCGGGCATCAAGGACCCGGGCGGCTCGACCCTCCGTTTCGCCCCCTTCATCGGCCTCGACAAGCCCTACGACGCGGGGCCCATCGTCGCCGAGCTCCGCTCCCGCCTGGGCTTTCCCATCCTCATCGAGAACGACGCCAACGCCGCGGCCCTCGGGGAATTCGCGGCCCGGGGGCTCGGGGAGGAGGACGATCTCCTCTTCGCCATCCTCGGCAGGGGCCTCGGGGCGGGCCTCGTCCTGGGGGGCAAACTCCGCGCGGGGCCGAGGTCCTTCGCAGGGGAGATCGGCTACATGGCTTTCGATCCGGGCTGGGAGGCCTCCCCCGACCGTCCCGGCTGGCTCGAGGCGGAGACCGACCTCCCCTCGTTCTGGGAGGAGGCCGACCGGCTTGGGGGACCCTCGCGGGAGGCCCTCGAGCGGGTGGCCGGGCGAGTGGCCCTGGGGCTCGCGAACCTCTGCGTAGTCCTGGACCTCGAGCGCGTCGTCGTCGGGAGGGCGAACAGCGAGGCTTTCGGGCGGGAGCTCCTCGCGCTCATCGAGGCGAAGCTCAAGGGGCTCTCGGTGCTGGAGGTTGCCTGCGAGGCCCCGATCTCCCCGGAGCCCGGCGTGGCGGGAGCGGCGGGGCTGGCCCTCGAGGAGTGGCTGCAGGGTGTATTCGCCGGCTGAAGGGCCGGCGTCAAGGCGCGGGCGGGAGCCCGGAGCCGGAATATCGCGCGTTTCGAAAGGAGGCTATCATGCGAACGAAGTGGACGCTGGCGGCCCTGGCCGTCCTAGTCGCCTTCACCCTCGTGGCCGGCGGCTGCGGGAAGGGCTCGAAGGGACCGGTGGAGCTCAACGCACTGTTCATGAAGCAGGCTGGCTACAGCGAGGAAGACATAACCTCGATGACCAACGACTTCATGAAGGCCAACCCGAAGGTCAAGGTCAACCTCACCTTCGTGGCCTACGAGGAGCTCGAGCCCAAGATCCTCGCCTCGTACTCCACCGGCGGCTACGACGTGGTCCTCGGCGACTGCATATGGCCGCCCAAGTTCTCGAAGGCCGGCGTGGTGCTGGACGTGAGCGCCCGCATGGCCAAGGTCGACACCAAGGACATATTCCAGGGCGCCCTCGACTCGGTCACCTACGGCGGCAAGTACTATGGCATGCCCTGGCTCAACGACTGCAAGTACCTCTTCTACAACAAGGCCATGCTGAAGAAGGCCGGCTTCGACGCTCCGCCCGCGACCTGGGACGACCTCGTGAAGATGGCCAAAGCCATCAAGGCCAAGGGCCTCGTGAAGTACCCCATCGCGTGGAGCTGGAGCCAGGCCGAGGCCCTCATCTGCGACTACACCGCGGTCTCCGAGTCCTTCGGCGGCCACATGGTCGGCTCCGACGGCGCCCCCACGATCGACTCGGACGCCAACGTGAAGGCCCTAGAGTTCATGGCCAAGTCCATCAAGGACGGCCTCACCAACCCGAAGTCCACCGAGATGCTCGAGGACGACGTCCTCTCCACCTTCGTGGCGGGCAACGCGGCCTTCGGCCTCAACTGGACCTACATGTACGCCGGGGCCAAGGACCCCGCCAAGTCCAAGATCGGGGACGACGTGGGCATCGCCCCCATCCCCGGGGTCGAGGGCGTGAAGAGCGCCACGGTCAACGGCGGGATGCCCCTCATGATTACCTCGGGCTCCAAGCATCCCGACGCCGCCTGGAGCTACATCCTCTCCATCTCGTCCAAGGACGTCCAGAAGAAGCTCGCGAAGAACGCCCTGCCGATCTGGAAGTCCCTCTTCGACGACGCATCCGTCGTGGCCACGAGCCCCGAGGTGGTGAGCGTGTCGAAGGTCCAGTACGACTACATCAAGAACCGGCCCCAAGTACCCTACTACGGGGAGCTGTCCACCGAGCTGCAGAAGGACATCCAGTCCGCCCTCCTCGGCAAGGTCGCGCCCAAGGCCGCGCTAGAGGAGGCCCAGAAGAAGGCCCTCGAGTTCGCGGCGCAGAAATAGCTAGTCGAAGCGCCCGCCGGCCGATCCGCCGGCGGGCGGCTTCCCGGGGAGGAGAAACAGCATGTCCAAGAGAAACGGCGAGGGGCCCTTCGCGATGGCGATCTCGGCGCCGGCCCTCCTCATAGTCTTCGGTGTCGTCCTCTTTCCCCTGGTCGCCACCTTCGTGTACAGCTTCCTGAACCTCCGGCTGATCTCGGCCGAGAGGGGGAGCTTCGTCGGCCTGGCCAACTACGCGGCGGTGCTCAGCTCCCGGGAGTTCTGGGCCGCCCTGGGCCGCACGGTCTACTTCACCACGGTCTCCACCGTCATCGAGACGGTCCTCGGCCTCCTGATAGCCCTGCTCCTCAACGAGAAGTTCCCGGGGGTCAAGTTCCTCCGGAGCATCGTGATCCTGCCGTGGGCTATCCCCACGATCGTCAACGGCTCCCTGTGGAAGTGGATCTACAACGGGGAGTACGGGATCATGAACGCGATCCTCCAGGGACTCGGGCTCATCTCGGAGTACCGCTCCTGGCTGTCGGACCCCTTCATCGCCATGAACCTCGTCGTGGTGGCCGACGCGTGGAAGATGACGCCCCTCGCGGCCATCTTCTTCCTGGCCGCCCTCCAGTCGGTGAACCGGGCAACCTACGAGGCGGCGACGGTGGACGGCGCCGGGGCGATCAGGCGCTTCCTCAGCCTCACCCTGCCCTACATGGCGCCCACCGCCTTGGTCGTCATCGTCATGAGGACGGTGGAGAAGTTCAAGGCCTTCGACGTGTTCTACATGATCACCCGGGGCGGGCCGGCCGACGGCACGAAGGTCCTCATGTACGAGACCTACCTCCGGGCCTTCACCAACCTCGACTACTCAGGGGCGGCGACCTACGCCTACCTCTTCGTGATCGTCATAGCGGGCCTGACGGCCCTCTACATCAAGGTCCTCAAGCGAAGCGAGGAAATGAATGCTTAGCCGATCGAGGACGCTGACGGCCGTCCGCAACGCCTTCGCCGTCGTCGTGGCCCTGGGCATCCTCGGCCCCTTCGCCTGGATGCTCCTCACGAGCGTCGCCTCCCAGCGGGACCTCACCTCGGTGCCGCCGGTCATCGCCGTAGGCGGCTTCAGCCTCGAGCGCTACGCGCGGATCCTCACGAGCGTCTCGGCGAGCGACGTCGCCTACGCCTTCCGCGTGGCCATGGGGAACAGCATCGTCGTCGCCTCCCTCGTCACGGTGGCCGCCCTGGTCTTCGGCTCCCTGGCCGCCTACGCGTTCTCCCGCCTGGAGTTCAAAGGCCGGGGCCCCCTCCTGCTCTTCATGCTGTTCACCTACATGGCTCCGCCGGTGGTCTTCGTGGTGCCCCTCTACCTCGTGTTCCAGGCCCTGGGCATGCTGAACTCCAAGCTGTCCCTCGTGCTCCTGTACTCCTCCTTCGTCATCCCCTTCATCGTGTGGGTCATGAGGGGATTCTTCGCCTCCATCTCGAAGTCCTTCGAGGACGCGGCGGCCATCGACGGGTGCTCGAGGCTCCAGGCCCTCCTCTACGTCTTCGTGCCGATGGCCCGGCCGGGGATCGTGGCCACGGGCATCCTCGCCTTCCTCATGGCCTGGGACGAGTTCTTCATCGCCCTCATATTCACGTCCAACCTCGCCGCCAAGACGATCCCGGTCGCGATAGCCGAATTCAACGGCAAGTTCTCCGTCGACTACGGCATGATCTCCGCTGGCGGGGTGCTGGCCTCGCTGCCGCCGGTCATCATCGCCATCGTCTTCCAGAAGTACATCGTCATGGGGATGACCTCCGGGGGAGTTAAGGAATGAGCCCGGCCCAGCGGGGGGGCGCCGACGCCGCCCTCTACATCGGCGTCGACTGCGGCGGCACGAGCCTCAGGCTCGCCGCCGCCGACGGGGACGGGCGCGTCGAGGCCGAGACCTCGACGCCCACCGGCGACGCCGCCGAGCGCGAGGACGGCCTGGGCGAGGCCATCCTGGCCGCGGTCGGGGAGATGGCCTCGGCGCTCAGGGCGCGGGGGAGGACTATCGGCGGGGTCGGCGTGGGGCTCCCCTTCGTATGCTACGGCGGGAAGGTCTGGCTGAACCGCAACGTGGACGCCCTCGACCCGGGCGGCCTCGAGGCGGCCCTCGCGGTGGCGGCGGGCGCCCCCGCCGAGCTCCTGAACGACGTCAAGTGCGCCGCCCTCGGGGAAGCCTGGCTGGGGGCGGCCAGGGGGGCGAAGGATTTCGTCTTCGCCAACGTGGGGACCGGCCTCTCCTCGGCGATCTTCTCCGGCGGCAGGCTCGTCATGGGAGCGCACAACGCGGCCGGGGAGATCGGCTACTGGCTCACCGGCCACCCCGAGGACGAGGCCGCCCTGAGGGACGGCCTCGGCCCTCTGGAGGAAGCCTCCGGGGGCGTCGGGATCAGCTGCTCCTACGCCCGGGCCGCCGGCCCCCGCGGAGGCGGCGACGGCGACCCGGGAGCCGAGGCGGTCTTCCGCCTGGCCCGGGGAGGCGACGAGAGGGCGAGGGCCGTGGTCGACCGGGCCCTCGCGAGGCTCTCCGTGGGCCTCGCGAACCTCGCCACCCTCGCGGATCCGGAGCTCCTCGTGCTGGGCGGCGGCGTCTCGGCGGGGCTCAGGGACTACGCCGACGAGCTCGTAGAGCTCGTCGGGAGAGCTGCGCCCTTCCCGCCCCGGGTGGTCTTCTCCTCCCTCGGGGGAAGGGCAGGCCTCGTCGGGGCCGTGAGGCTCGGCATCGCGGCCGGGGCCGGGCAAGAGGTGTAGCCCCGCGCCCCGGCTCGGGAGCCGAAGCGCGGGGCCCTCAGAATTTGAAGCCCGCGAGGAAGGTCGGGACCGCGGTGAAGGCCGCCACCTCGTCCCGGTCGGCGTTCCAGGGGACTCCCGGCACTCGGCCCTCCACCGCGAGGCCGGCGATCAGCCCGGGGCCCTGGGCGGGGAAGCCCCCAAGGATCCGCAGCGAGAGCCGGGACGGCGGGGCCTCGTCGGATCGGTCGAAGCGGGAGCACCAGCTCAGGTCGCAGTCGCCGTAGAAGCGGGATGCGCTCAGGCGCAGGCCCAGCCCGAGGCCGGTCCAGGGGACTCTGTCCTCGCCGCCCATGTCGACGCTGGTCCTCAGGATGGTGTAGAAGCGCCTCGTGCCGAAGGCGAAGCCCGCGTTGGCCGCGGAGAGGCCCTCGACCCAGACCTGGAAGGTGCGGACCCCGCCCTTCTCGATGTTCACGAGCCCTATGGGCAGGCCTTCGATTCGCTCGGCGACGTTGACCAGCCCGAGCTGGACCCCCTGGACCCTGGCGCCTACGTTCACGAGGCCGACCTGGACGCCGCCCAGGCCATCGGCCTTGTTGACCACCGAGAGCTGCACTCCCCGGGACTCGGCCCCCGCGTGGTTGTAGAGGTTCGAAGCCTGGAGCCCGACGAAGCCGCCGTAGGCGAAGTTGGCCAGGTTGGACAGCTGGGCGCCCACGATTTCGCCCATCGCGAAGTTCACCAGTTGGCAGACCTGGGCGCCCCGCGCATCGCCCTTGACCCCGTTCACGAGGGAGGAGACCTGGGCGCCGCGGAGCTCCCCCGAGGCGAAGTCGGCGAGGGTGGCGATCTGGACATTCACGTCCCGCGCCTTGCCCCAGAAGAGGCTCGCGGAGACGACCTTGTCCTCCTCCGACGTGAAGACGCCCCTCGACAGGTCGAGCTTGTAGTCGGCGTCGAAGGCGACAGGAGAGCCGGCGACCAGGGTCCGGTACACGAGCCTGTCCCCGGGAGGCGGATCGCCGCCCCCGGCCTCCGCCCCGGCGCCGCCGGAGCCCCGGGAGGCTGTCCTCTCGGCCGCTGGGAGGGGACGGAAGTCCCCTCCCGCGAGGTAGGCGCGGCCGTAGGCCGGGACCACCACGTCGGCCTGCATGCGGGAGCTCCCCTTCACGAGGGAGACCGCGTACTTGCCCTGGGGCAGGCCGATCTCCATGCGGCCGCCCTCGTCCTTGTCGAGCTCCAGGGCCAGGTCGCCCCGGGAGTCCCGAAAATAGAGAGTCCCCGCGAGGCCCTCGGAGAGGAGGACCCCGGCGCGGGACGAGCGGAGGTCGGTGAAGACGAGGTCCCCGGAGCCCGTGAGGTTGATCTCGTAGGCCGGATGCTGGGGACCGTACTGGGTGTTCTCCGTGGACGCGAGGGTCTCCCGGAAGGCGTAGGCGTAGGCCTCGTTGAGGGTCACGACGCCCTGGCCCCGGGTGTCCGCCGCGCCCCGGAGCGCCGAGACGAGGTGGTGGGTGAAGAAGGAGCCCCCGAGGCGGTCGGACTCCTGGGCCGCCTCGGCCTCGGAGCTCGAGGTGAGGTATGCGTGGCCCTCCATGTCGGAGGATGCGTCGAAGAGGAAGGCCGGCCTGGCCGCGCCGCCCTTGGCTCGGGTGAGGGAGCCCGACGAGCAGGAGTCGAGGATGGCCACGTGGACGGCGGCGGGGACGCTCTCGATGGCCGACCGGAGCTCCGAGTAGGGCAGCTTGTCCCGGTCGAAGAGGAGTCCCTCCTCGTCGGAGTGCCCCGAGTAGTACAGCATGAGCTCGCACCTCTGCCCCGAGGCTTCGGCCTCGGCCGAGCGGGAGCGCAGGCGCCCTATCGCGGCGCGGAAGGACTGGAGGCTCTGGTCCAGGAGGAGCACCAGGTCCTCGCTCCGCACGCCTCCCAGCTCGACGAGGAGCTCGGCGAAGGACTTGGCGTCGCTCGTGGCGTACCGGAGCTTGACGTTCGCCGCCCCTCCCCGGTTCTCCCCCACCACCAGGGCGAAGCGCCTCGTGGGGGAGCCAGTCGCGCCGGAGCTGACCGGCTTGGCGTCGGCGGAGGCCTCGAGGCTCCAGGCCGCGAGGAGGACGGAGAGGAGGGCTACCGCGGACCTCCTCATCGGGGCCGACCATCCTTGAGGAGGAGGAAGCTCTTGCACTCGATCCCGTCGGGGAGCGAGGGCCTGGCCTCGGCGGGCGAGGGAGACCGAGAGAGGACGCCCAGGATCTTCGACGCGACCGACAGGCTGAAGTCGTCGCTCGACGAGAAGATGAAGAAGCGCTCGAAGGAGGGCGCGTCGTCCAGCTCGTAGGCCGAACCCAAGGTTGCCCCCGGGGATTCGAGGCGCGGCGCGAGGCTCACGGGCCCCGCGGGGGCGCTGTCCCCGTACTCGCTGGGGAGGTGCCAGGTGATCCGGCCCCGGCCGTCGAGGGAGACGATGACACCGAAGCGGGGACTCCCGCCGGAATACTTGATCTGGAGGACGTCGCCGGCCGCGGCTCGGGCGCCGTCGGCGAGGAGCTCGGCCCCGGAATCGGTTTTGCGGTACACGAGGAGGCCGGGAGCGCCGCCCTTGGCGAGGACGCGGTCGGCCGACGGAGTCGGGAAGAGCCCGCGGACCATCATAGCCCCCGCCACGACGAGGACCGCCGCGGCCGCCGGAAAGGCGAGGGCCCGGGCCGAGAGGAACCGGGGGCCCCGCCCGGACCGTCCCTTCCCGGGGCCCCCGGGCTCCCCCGCGACGAGCATGCGGCGCCGGATGGAGGCGGCTATCTCGGCGGGGGGGAGCTCCGCGAGGATCTCCTCGTCGGAGGCCTTGAGCTCCGCGAGCCTTGCCCGGAGCCCGGGGTCCGATTCGAGGAGGGAATCGAGCCGCGCCTTCTCGACGGCACCCAGCTCGCCTAACGCGTACTGCTCGAGCAGCAAGTCTGGAACCCCGCCCTGTTCGGACATCATCCCCCCTCCCCCAGATACGACTTCGACCGCCGCTTCAGGGCCCCGAGGCGTTTCCTGAGCCCCGAGACCGAGAGGCCGACCCGGGCGGCGGTCTCCTCGAGGGTGAGGCCGTCGACGTAGTGGAGGACCGCCATGGTCCTGGTCGACGGTTCCTCCCGCTCGAGGATGCCCTCGGCCAGGATCCGGGCCTGTCCCTCGGCCTCCACGTCGTCGGAGCCGGCGATGGCCTCGAGCATCTCGTCGCCGGCCGACGCTGGCCGCGCCTTCTCGGAGCGCATGGCGTTCAGGCACACGTTCGTCGCGATGCAGTAGAGGAGGCTCGAGGGCGCCTCGCCGGTCAGCCTGTCCCGCCCCTTCAGGAGACGGACGAAGGTATCCTGCATGGCGTCCCGGGCCTTCTCCTCGTCCTTGAGCAGGCTGCGGTACCGCCGGAGGACCATGGGGCCGTACTTCCTGTAAAGAGCCTCGACGTCCAGCACCGAACCCCCAGCCCTCGCAGATATGCAACCCCCGGACCGGGGGTAGACGTCACCTCGGAAACGAGAAAAACGCTCGCGACGCCTAACGGGGCGACGGCGCGGCTCCGGCGAGGGTGACATCGCCGACCTCAGCCCCGCGCCCTCTGGGGCCGCGGAGCCTGCGCCACCTCGATTCTATTGGCCCGTCGATCCTTCGATCAAGCCGTAGTCAGACCCCGGTGCCGCCCGCCGGCGCCGAGGGCCCCTCGTAGAACAGGCCGTCGGCCCGGGGATATACTCGGGGCCATGAGCGAGAGCGCCCTCGCCGTACTCAAGGACGTCTTCGGGTACGACGAGTTCAGGCCTCACCAGGAGGCTATCATCGACGCGGCCGCCGCGGGGGAGGACGTCCTAGCGGTCATGCCTACCGGCGGAGGGAAGTCCCTCTGCTACCAGGTGCCCGCCCTCGCGATGGGCCCCGGGGCCCTCGTCCTCGTCGTATCGCCCCTCATCGCCCTCATGCGCGAGCAGGTGGCCTTCCTCAGGGGCCTGGGCGTAGAGGCGGGGCTCCTCAACTCGACCCTGAGCGGCGACGAGTGGCGCGCCAGCGCCGAGGCCGCCGTCCGCGGGGAGCTCCGGCTCCTCTATCTCGCTCCGGAGACCCTGGCCTCTCCGAGGGCCGAGGGACTCCTCGCCGAGGCCAAGGTCGACCTCCTCGCCGTGGACGAGGCCCACTGCATATCCGAGTGGGGCCACGACTTCCGGCCCGAGTACCGGCTCCTCGGCGGGATCAGGGAGAGGCTGCGCCCCAGGCGCGGCGCCCGGGTGCCCTGCATGGCCCTGACCGCCACCGCCACGAGGCAGGTCCGGGAGGACATAGCCGCGCAGCTCGGGCTCCGAGAGCCCAAGGTCGTCGTGGCGGGCTTCGACAGGCCCAACATCTACCTCGAGGTTAGGCGCCGCACCCGGGCTGTTGACCAGCTCGTCGAGCTGGCCTCCGCCTACCCCGAGGGCTCGGGCATCGTCTACTGCTTCTCCCGCTCCCGGTCCGAAGCCATGGCCGCGGACCTCTCGGCCCGGGGGATTAGCGCCCTGCCCTACCACGCGGGCCTGGGCGACGAGGTCCGCGCCGCCAACCAGGACGCATTCATCCGCGACGAGGTCCGGGTCGTCTGCGCCACGACCGCCTTCGGGATGGGCATCGACAAGCCCGACGTCCGCTTCGTGGCCCACGCCGACCTGCCCAAGAGCCTCGAGCAGTACTACCAGGAAGTCGGGAGGGCGGGAAGGGACGGGCTCCCAGCCCGGGCCCTCCTCCTTTTCGGCTACGGCGACGCCGTGAAGATCCGAGCTCTCACGGCGGGCCGCGGCGAAGGCGAGGTGTCCGAGGAGCAGGCCGCAGCCGCCGAGGCCTCCCTGCGGGCCATGGTCCGCTACGCCGAGTCGGCGGAGTGCCGGAGAGCGACCCTCCTCGCCTACTTCGGCGAGCGCTACCAGGCCCGGGGGGACTCGGGATGCGGCTCCTGCGACATCTGCGCCCCCGCCGACGGCGCCCCGGGGCGCCCCGAGGAGATCGACGTCACCGAGCAGGCCCTGAAGCTCCTCTCCTGCGTAGCCCGCACCGGCGAGCGCTACGGCGCGGGCCACGTGGTCGACGTGCTCCTGGGATCGAGGAACGAGCGGGTCCTCGGCCTGGGCCACTCCAAGCTCTCGACCTGGGGCATAGGCAAGGAGTGGCCCAGGGGGAGCTGGCTCGAGCTGGCCGTCCAGCTGGCGAGGAGAGGCTACCTCGACAAGGACGAGGAGTACGGGGTCCTCAGGCTCACGCCGATGGCCCGCTCGGCTTTCCGCGACAGGCCGGCGATAAAGGCCGCCATGGCGCCGCGGGCCGAGCGGAGCTCCGAGGCCCGATCCCGAGGGCCCTCGCCCGGCCAGCCCCGGTCGGCCCCCGGCAGCCGGGCCGCGGTACTGGAGGAGCGCCTCAGGGCCCTGCGGCGCCGTCTCGCCGAGCGCGACAGGGTGCCCAACTACATGATCTTCTCGGACCGCACCCTCTACGACCTCGTCGACAAGGAGCCCGCCGACGAGGCTTCGCTCCTCGAGATCTTCGGCATGGGGAGGATCAAGGCCTCCCGCTTCGGCGCAGAGATCCTAGAGGCGATAGCCTCCCCGGCTCCGGGCCCGGAGGGGCGCGACTAGCCTCGCCTCTCCTTCTTGGACTGCTTCTCCCGGTACATGAGACCGTCCAGCCTCTCCACGAACTTGTCGGCGTTCGCGTCGATCCCGGGATCGAAGACCGCGGCGCCGACGCTGAGGGAGAGGTGGCAGTTCCCGCCCCTCCGGTTCCTCTCGTCGAAGCGGGAGCGCACTCGCGCCACTATCCCGGCGAGCTCCTCCTCGTCCGAGAAGGGGAAGATCGCCACGAACTCGTCGCCGGCGTAGCGGGCGAGGAAGTCCTCGGACCTCAGGCAGGACTGGAGGATCCGGACCGTCTCCACGAGGGCCCGGTCCCCGGCCGCGTGGCCGAGGCGGTCGTTGATGGACTTAAAGTCGTCCACGTCGGCGAGGAAACCGGCGAAGCTGCGCCCCGCCCGGCCGCTGCCCCTGCGGACGGCGGCCAGGGGCCGGATGGGCGCCGCGTCCTTCACCTCCTTGGCCCGGGCGGACAGGTACTCGTCTAGGCGGCGCCGGTTGTAAGCCCCGGTGAGGTAGTCCCGCGAGAGCTTCCGCTGCTGTATGTTCACGTAGATCACGAGGAGGGCGATCACCGAGGCGGGCCAGATGAGGACGAGACCGTAGGAGCACAGCTGGGCCACGCTCGCGGCGGTGGGAAAGAGAGGAGCCACGACGAGGCCCGCGAGGGTGCGTCTGTCGGCCCGCCTCCAATAGGCCACGACGATGGCGATCGCGACTGCGAAGTAGCAGTAGGAGAGGGAGATGAAGAGCGGGAAGAGGGGCCCGTGCCTGTAGTAGCCCGAGGAGTCGACGTAGAAGAACCAGCCGGTGAAGAGCGAGGCCAGGCTCAAGACCCCCGAGGTCAAGGCGGGGATGGTCAAGATGGGCAGCCTGGTCCCGAGCTTCTTCGATTCGTCCCCCACCTGGTTTATCGCGTAGATGGAGTAGAACATCGAGGCGAAAGGGTGACCGAGGTAATACAGGAGGCTCACGGCGACGAGCCCCGCCCTGCCCGGCCAGGACGGCAGGCCCTCGAGGCACCACATGACGGTGTCCGTCACGAGCTCGAAGACGACGGTGACGAGCATGAGCATGAAGAGCCGGTAGTCGAGGAAGGGTTTGTCGCTCCGGCTCCGCATGCTCAGGCCGAGGACGAGGGCGACGACGATGGCGAAGATATTGATGTTTGTCCGAAGTATCATTTCCACAGGCGGGGACCCCTAGAGCCAGCGGCTCCGAGTATAGCCTAGACCTCGCTCAGGAGGAAGGAGAGCCCTCGCGGTACACGCTCCTCCCCCCCACCACGGTCTCGACCACCCGGGTGTCCCCTATCCTCTCCCGGGGGACCGCAGTGATGTCCTGGGAGAGCGCGGCGAAGTCGGCGAGCTTGCCCGGTTCCAGGCTGCCAAGCCGGGCCTCGGCGAACTCGGCGTAGGCCGAACCCAGGGTGTAGCAGCGCAGGGCGTCTTCGGCGCCGATGCGCTCCGGACCCTCCCGGTTCGCGGCCATGGCTATCGCCGCGATGGGATCGCAGCCCGACTCCCCCGGTATGTCCGAGCCGAAGGAGAGGTGCACGCCGCCGTCGAGGAGGGAGCGGTAGGGATAAGCCCGGAGGGCACGATCCCTGCCCAGGAGGGCCGCATCCTTCTCGGGGCTGTTGAGGGCCGAGGGCTGGGCGGCCACTAGCACGCCGAGCTTCCTCAACCTCGGGACGTCCTCGGGGCGCACGAGCTGGGCGTGCTCGATCCTGATCCGGAGCTCCGCCAGTTTCGGATAACGCGCAAGAACCTCTTCGTAGGCGTCCAGGAAGATCTCGATGCCCCTGTCGCCGATGATGTGAAAGGCCCCCTGGCGGCCCGCGCGGGCGAGGAAGGAGAGCTCGGCCACGGGGGCCTCGGGATCGGGGCAGGAGTTCCCGCCGGGGACCTCACCCTCGACGGTCCCCACGAAGGGCTCGCTCAGGCATGCGTTGCGCGTGGAGAAAGTCCCGTCCAGGAAGTGCTTTATCGGGCCCGGACGTATCCAGTCGGGGACGCCGACGCCAAGGGCGAAGGCGAGGTCCATGGCGACCCTGAGCCCGGGGCGCCTAGCCAGGGGCCAGCAGGAGAAGCGGCAGCGGAGGTCCCCGGCGTCGTAGCGCCGCCGGAGGCCCAGGAGCTCGGGCCAGTACCAGGTGTTGTCCTGGACAGAGGTTATGCCCAGCCTCGCGAAAGAGGCCAGGGCGATGTCCACGCGCTTCTCCCTCTGGACCGGGTCGTAGAAGATCGCCCTATTGCGCCTCCGGGAAAGCGGCGTGTCCCCGAGGTCCCGCACCACCCCGGTGGGGTCCCCGCCCTCGTCCCGGAGCACCGAGCCCGAATCGGGGTCCGGGCCTCCCCTTCGGATCCCTACGGCGCGGAGAGCCTGGCCGTTCATCCACTGGCCGTGGCCGCCGTACTGGGAGAGCACGACGGGGTTCCGCGGGAAGGCCGCGTCGAGGAGCTCCTTGCGGGGATTCGGGCAGGAAGGATAGTCCCAGTTGAAGGCCCGGATGGTCTCCCCCGGCGCGGGATCGGGGAAGCGCTCCCTGAGGAGCTCGACGATACCCTCCTCGTCCAGGCCGCTGAGATCCGGCGCCAGCTCGTGGTCCCCCATGTGGACCGCGTGGACGTGGTTGTCGTTGAAGCCGGGCACGACGGTCGCGCCGCCGAGGCGCCGCAGCTCGGCGCCGTCGCCGGCGCGGTCCACGGCCTCCGCCGCGGCGCCGACGTACACTATGACCCCGTCCCGCTCGACGAGAGCCTCAGCCCGGGGCCGGGAGGGGTTGAGGGTTACGAAGTCGCCGTCGAGCCAGATTCGGACGCTCATGAGCGCGAGGCTACTCTCAGCCAGCCGGGGTGGTCAATCTAGCCCCGAGGCTCCTGAGCCTCGGCGGGCGCCGCCTCTCGCCGATAGCCTCGGTGTTCGCGGCTCCTGGAGGGACCATCGGGAGGACGTTCTCCTCCGCGTCGATCCCGATGGCGAGGAGCCGCGGCCCCTTCCCGTCGAGGGCCCGGGCGATGGCCTCGGTCGAGCCGCGCCCCGCCTCCACGGCCTCGGCGGCGATCCCGAACCCCCGGGCGACGGCGGCGAAGTCCGGCCTGCGGTCGAAGCGGCAGGCGGAGTAGCGGCCGCCGTAGAAGAGCTCCTGCTGCTGCCGCACGAGGCCGAGGTGGCCGTTGTCCATGACGAAGACGCTCACGTCGAGGTCGAGCTCCGCCAGGGTGGCCAGCTCCTGCACGTTCATGAGGATCGATCCGTCTCCGGTGATGCAGACGACCCTGCGCCCCGGGTTGGCCAGGGCCGCGCCGATGGAAGCGGGCAGGCCGAAGCCCATGGTCCCCAGGCCTCCGGAGCTGAGGAAGGACCGGGGCCTGGCGACCGGATAGGTCTGGGCGGCCCACATCTGGTGCTGCCCCACGTCGGTGGCGACGATGGCCTCGGGCCCGGCGGCCCGGGCGATCGCCTCGACGAGGGCCCTGGGATGAGCCTCTCCCGAGGGCCTGGCCAAGGCGCCTGCGGCGATGACGGCCCTGGCCCGCCTCTCCCAGGCCCCGCCTCTCCTAGGCGGGACGAGGGCGACCAGGGCCGCTAGGGCCGCCTTCGCGTCGGCCTGGATACTGGCGTCGGCCCGGCGGATCTTGTCGATCTCTGCGGCGTCGGCGTCGATGTGGACCACCTTCGCCCCCCGGGCGAAGCGGCGGATGTCCCCGGTGGCCCGGTCGTCGAAGCGGGCGCCGACGGCGACGATGAGGTCGGCCTCCTCGGCGAGCTCGTTGACCGCCCTGCTGCCGTGCATGCCGATCATCCCGAGGTAGAGCGGGTGGTCGGGAGGCAGGCATCCGAGGCCCATGAGCGTGGCGGCCGCGGGGATGGAGGCCTTGCGGGACAGGAGGGCGAGCTCCTCGTGGGCCCCGGCGGAAGTCACGCCGCCGCCGAAGTAGAGGAAGGGCCGTTTGGACTCGGCGAGGAGGGCGGCCGCCCGCTCCAGGGCGGCCGCGTCGGGCGAGGTGGGGGCGTCGGGCCGGGAAGCCGCGGGCCAGTCGTCGAACTCGATCTCCTCTTGCTGCACGTCCTTGGGCACGTCGATTAGGACTGGGCCCTGGCGCCCCGAGGCCGCGATGCGGAAGGCCGCCGGCACGGCCTCGAGGAGTTCCCGGGCCGAGCGGACGAGGAAAGAATGCTTGACCAGGGGCAAGTACATGCCGTACGTGTCCACTTCCTGGAAGGCGTCGGTCCCCAGCAGGCTCCGGGAAACCTGGCCCGTGATGGCGACCAAGGGGACCGAGTCGAGCTTGGCGTCGGCGACGGCCGTGAGGAGGTTCGTGGCCCCGGGCCCCGAGGTCGCGATGCAGACTCCGGGGGCGCCGGTGCTCCGGGCTATGCCCTGGGCGACGAAGCCGGCCCCCTGCTCGTGCCGGGTCAGCACGTGGCGGAGCGTCGAGTCGAAGAGGGCGTCGTAGAGCGGGAGGTTGGCGCCGCCCGGGATGCCGGCTACGACCTTGACGCCCTCGCGCTCGATGAGCCTCACGATGATCCTAGCTCCCGTGGCCTTCATGTCCCACCTCCCTGCGCTGCGGCGCAAAAAAAAGAAAGGCCCCCGCGGCTGCGCGCCGCGGGGGCCTTCGATATGCCGACCTACCAGGTCGGGCTATACCCTCACCGCGCGCGGCCCCCCGGCATAATGCCGAGTACGGCTACTACTACGATGAGGAAGCTCTTAATGGTGATGGCGCCGACGGCGCCGATGACGGTCCGCTTCATGATTCATCCCCAACATACATGCAGCCGCGCTCTCCTTGCAAGGGGCCTCCGCGAAAACTTCATGAGCCGCGAATCGACCTAAGCCGATTCATGGGGCCAGCAAGGCCGCGCCAGCCGGGCGACCAGGGTCCGGCTCCGCCCTGAACATACCCAGGCGTATATTCAACCGGATGGCGCTACGCAAACGTAGCCATCTGGCCCTCTACCCCTGGGTGCTAGGCTACCCAGAGAAAGATCCTTCACTCAATGCCATATCGAATTATCATCGTCGCTCTCATTTTAAAAGCCGATGGCATGACTATTGCATTTTGATGAGTTAGGATCTACATCGGACCAACCATGTGGATAGAGCGATGACACGGTCGCGCGTCCTGCGACATTCCGGTAGCCGACCCCCTCGCCTAAGGGTACGGAGTCGCGAATCGATGCGGCTATTCCCGGGGCGCGGCAAGGGGCAGGCATGAAGCGATTCCGAAGGATCAAGCTGACCATCTCCGCGAAACTCCTCGCCGCGGCGGTGGTCTTCTTCATCCCGATAGCGGTTATGACCTATTTCATCGTCTCGGGGCTGCAGGCGAGCATCAGCTTCTCGGCCTTGGAGAACGAGGGCCTGGATTTCGAGCGCCCCCTGACCGACGCCCTCGCCGCGATGGCGAGGCTGGGCCCTGAGGTGGACGGCGAACCGGCGGCCGCGATAGATGCGGCGATGGCCAAGATGAAGGCCCTCTCGGGGGAATACCGAGCCCTGGCCCTGGACCCCGTGGGGGCGAAGCTCCACGAGGGATGCGTCCCCATCGAGCGGCTGGACTCCGAGTGGGCCTCCCTGAAGGACTCGAGGAGCGAGGGGACCCGGGACGAACTGGCGTCGGACTTCGTATCGGCCATAGCCTACGTGGGCAACACGAGCAACCTGATCCTGGATCCGGACCTCGACAGCTACTACGCCATGGATTGCGTCGTAGTCTACCTCCCGGCGGCGATCCAGAGGCTGGCGGCCATCCGCGAGGCGGCCGCCCGGGCCCCGGGCAAGGGCGGCGGGCAGGAGGAACTGAGGGCCCTCGGCCTGCACTCGGCCTTCCTCGCGCAGGTGGACCGCGAGTCCATCGTGTCCGCGGTCAAGACCGTCCTGGGCGAGGACAAGAATTTCTACGGCCTCAGCCCGAGCCTGCAGAAGCGCATCCCGCCCCTCGCGGAAACGTACGGCGCCCGGGCACAAACCCTCGCCGAACTCCTGGACTCGTGGGCCGCAGGCCGCCCCAGGCCGAGCCCCGAAGGCTTCGCGTCCGCCTGGAACGGCGCCCTCGACGCGACTATCGGCCTGTACGACCCCCTGTCCGAGGAGCTCAGGACCCTCATCGACACGCGCGTCGCGGCCTACCGCGCCAAAGTGCTGCTGGCAGTAGCGGCCTCGGCGGCCAGCATACTCCTGGCCTTCCTCGTGCTCCTCGTCGCGGACCGGGGCATAGTCGCGTCCATCGCGACGATAAAGCGCGACACCAGGAGGATAGCCGAATCCCTCGACCTGAGCGGCAGGATCGCCGTGGCCGAGCTGGGACCGAGGACCGAGCTCGGCCTATTGGGGCTCGACATCAACAGCCTCGTCGCGAGGCTCATGGACCTCATCGCGAGCCTCAAGGCGGCCCAGGACCAGCTATCCAGCATAGGCGACGGGCTGGGGGCGAGCGCCGAGGGGACTCGGGCCGCGGTGGGCAGGATAACCGGGAGCGTCGATGAGGTGCGGGACAAGGCGGCCTTCCAGGCCCGGTGCGTCGCGGACTCGGCGGGTGCGGTGGCGCAGGTGACCGCCGGCATAGAGCGGCTCGACTCGGCGATCACCGAGCAGGCGGCCAGCGTCACCGAAGCCTCGGCATCGATCGAGGAGATGGTGGGCAACATCGGTTCCATCTCCGCCTCCATCGATAGGATGGCCGGAGAGTTCGGGGCCCTAGCCTCGGCCGCGGAGGAAGGCCGGGCGACCCAGGCCGAGGCGGACGAGCGGATCGGCGAGATAAGCGAGCGGTCGGAAGTGCTCCTCGAGGCGAACGACACCATAGCGTCGATAGCCTCTCAGACCAACCTCTTGGCGATGAACGCGGCCATAGAGGCGGCCCACGCCGGAGAGGTCGGGAAGGGCTTCGCCGTGGTAGCCGACGAGATACGGAGGCTCGCCGAGACCTCCGCGGGCCAGGCCGGCGCCGTGAAGGGGGAGCTGACCCAGGTGAAGACGGGCATCGACGAGGTGGTGGCCTCCTCGCGGGCGGCCCAGACTTCCTTCGACCGGGTGGCTCGGATGATCGGAGAGATGGGCGCCCTCGTCCAGGAAGTGCGGGGCGCGATCGCCGAGCAACGCGTCGGCTCGGCGCAGATCCTCGAGGCCCTGCGCTCGCTCAACGAGCTGACCGGTGGCGTGCGCGCCGACTCCTCCGAGATGAGCCAGGGCAACGAGCGCATCGTCGAGGGCATGAAGCGCCTCGAGGCCGCCTCGACCTCGATCTCCGACAGCATGGAGCGGATGGCCGCGAGCGCCGAGGAGATCGGGGAGAACTCGAAGGCGGTCTCGGACCTTGCGGAGAGCACCTGGCGCGCCATAGGCGACACCAGGGCCGTCACAGAGCGATTCAAGATCTGAGGCTAGCCCCGGCTCCGGAGGTCGAGCCTTCGAAGGCGCGGAGGACGACTACGCCTCCGAGGATCATCGCGGCGCCGCAGAGCTGCGCCGGCGTCAGGCGCTCGCCCAGGAGGACGTAGGCCGTGGCGGTCGTGAAGACAGGCTCCAGGGACACGACGAGGCTAGCCACGCTCGAGGGCAGCACCGTCAGGCTCATGTTGAGTAGGCCGAAGCCCCCGACCGTCGGGACCGCCGCGAGGAGGAAGAGGATGAGCCAACCCTTCCAAATAGTCCCCAGCCACACGATATCCTTCGGCGAGCGCGCGAAGCCGGTCAGGTCGAGGCCGGGGGCGAGGTCGACGAGGAAGAGGTAGAAGGCCGCGAAGCCGAAGGTGTAGAGCAGGGTCGTCCACGGATCGAGGCCCCGTTCGGCGGCAGAGCGGCCCATCAGGCTGTAACCCGCGTAAGCGAGCCCGCCGATCACCCCGGTAGCCACGCCGAGGGCGTTGCCGCGCCAGGAACCGGGCGCGGCGACACCCGCCACCAGGGCGCAGCCCCCGAGGGAGAGGACCACCGCGGCTATCTTCGCCCCGCCGAGCCGCTCCTTCAGGAGAAGCCGGCCGAGGATAGCCGTGAAGGCCCCGGAGGAGTAGACGAGGACCGTCGCCACCGCGGCCCCGTTCAGGGCCACGGACAAGGTCCAGAGCGCATTGAAGAGGGAGAGCACGAGGCCGAAGGCCGCGAGGTAGGGGAGGCTGCGCCGGTCGACGCGCAGGAGCGACGGCCGCGCCAGGGCGAAGGCTGGCACGAGGGTCAGCACGACGAATGCGTCGCGCCAGAGGGCCAGGACCATGGAGGGTATGCCGTAGGTCTGAGACAGATAGCGGATGAAGATCGCGGTTGTCGACAGGAAGGCTGCAGCGCAGACGGCGAGGGCGTAGCCCCGGGCCTGGGCGGCGCCTGGACGGGATGCGGCGCGCATTTAGGAGGATAGTAGGCGAGAAAGCTTCGGCTCGGGAAGGCCCGAGGTGGCATATCCGCGGTGCCGAATTCGGACGGCGCGATGGGCTGGCATCGAGGGCAGATAACGCCCCGCCATTTGATCGTAGCCCTCACCGAGTGCCTCGAACCTTGTTGGGAGACCCATGCTGCGTCGGCCTACTGAGCTCTGAGGCCCTGGGCGTAGAGGCTCGTTATATCCGACTCATCTATCCTCCGCGCCGTGTTGCCGACATGCTTGGTCTTGAGGGCGATAGCGGTAAATTTCCTTATCTCGTCAGGATTTATTGATTCACGCTCGCCGAGAAGGGAATCGAGAAGGCGCTGGAAGGCCTCGACGTTGCGACACAGAAGGGCGTCGAGGACCTCCCGGGTTCCTTGGGGGTTAGCTTCTTCCGCGAAGGCGAGGTAGGGCCCGAGGAGAAGGCCGTTCGCCCTCCCATGCTCGATGTCCTTGAAGTAGGTGAGGGAGTAACCCATGGCGTGCACGATGGTGGTCCCGGTCTGAGCGATGACGACTCCGGCCATATTGGCGGCGAAGAGAAGATCCGAGCGGAGCTCCTCTCCGTAGTAGCCGTCGGCCAGGCGCGGTAGCACCTTCCCGAAGGTCGTGAGGGCCTCGAAGGCGAGCGCCCTGCTCCAGGGATCCGAGCTGACGGCCAAATAGCCTTCCAGGGCGTGGGAGAGGGCATCCAGGGCGGTGTTCACCGCGATCCGGTGAGGGAGCGCCGCCAAGTAGGATGCGTCCAAGAAGGCCAGCGCAGGGAATAGCCCATCCCAGGAGATGGCGCTCTTGCTTTCAATCGTCTCGTTGGTGAGGATGGCGTACTGGGTCACCTCGCTTCCGGTCCCCGCCGTCGTAGGCACCGCGACCACCGGGAGGGCGCCGCCGGGGTAACTCCCTTTGAAGAGCTCGGCGTCTCCGAGCCCATTCCTCGCGAGGAGCGCCGTGGCCTTTGCCGCGTCGAGAGCTGACCCCCCTCCGATGCCGATGATAAACTCCGCGCCGAAGTCCACCGCAGCCCGGGCTGCCGCTCGGCAGGTGGCGATCCCCGGGTTGCTGTCCACCTCGTCGAAGAGCTGGAACTTGACACCGAGGGAAGCGAGGGCGGTCTCGATGTCCCCTCCGGCTCCGCATCTCTTCGCCGACTTGCGTCCGGTCATGATGAGGGCGCGCCCGCCGTACCTCGCCAGGAGCTCCGCCTTGGCGGGTATGCAGCCTTTCCCGGCTATTATCCTGGTCGGCATGTAGAAATTAGCGTTCAACATCACCCTCCTCGATACAGGCGCGTCTGCGAAGGCACAGACCTTTTTTGACGCCGGGAAGATTTTTTATTCCGCAGCCTCAAGGACGGGACAGAGAAGCGAATCGAGCCGCAGCGGCTTCCACCCAATCTTGAGCTTGCAAGCTTTATGCCAGGTATTTCTGGGCAGCCGATCGCGTTCGACTCCATCAATAGGGAGAGGGCCAGGAAAATAAGTATTTATTTTGCCACAGGGAAAGAGCCGAGCCGAGGCCGGGCAAGCTCATACCTATATGTATTTTTTATAACTATTGTTACGGAAACGTAAGCATCGTGGGATCGTCCCATCCGCCCGGGGCACCTCCTGGATAAGTGCCCCGAAGCTTGTTGGTCAGGTTCTTGGGGAGATGTCGAGCGGAAATAGGTTTGGAGTAGAATCCCTCCCCAATGTAAGTATCCATAGTCATATATCATTACTTTAAAAAGAATTAGTTTTTCACAACAAGCTTCGAGGAACTCCGTGATGAAGACATTTTGCAAATAGTATACAAATGTAGTATTCTATTAATTGCTATCTGAAAGGATACAATGTCATTAAAGCGCGGAATTCTGGGTCTCCTCAGCTTGAAGCCCATGGGGGGCTACGACTTAGTGAAGACTTTCAACAGCTCCCTCAAGTATTTCTGGTCCGCCCAGTCGAGCCAGATCTACCGGGAACTGGACGACCTCTCGGCGGCGGGGTTCATCCGCACCGAGATGAAAACCCAGCGCGGCAGGATGACTAAGACCCTCTTCGCGCCGACCGAGAAGGGGCTGGAAGAGCTCGATCGATGGCTCCGCGAAAGCGCTCTCGAGCGCCCGCGGATCAGGAATCCCTTCCTCCTCAGGCTCTTCTTCCAGGCTAGGTGCGGAGAGGATTCGGTCCGCGCCCTCGTCGAGGAGAAGAAAGCCCGAGTGGAGGCCGAGGCCGCCCAGCTGCGCCGCGTCCTTGAGGAGACGATACCCCAGCGGTCCTCCCAGGCCGGCGACGAGCTCACGACTCTTTGTTGGAAAGAAGCGGCCGAGTACGGAATAGCCTCGTGCGAGGCGGAAATCCGTTGGGCGGAGGCGTTCCTCGCCCGGATCGGCGCGCATGAAGGAGAGGGATCATGAAGAAGCTGCTCGTGTTGAACGGCAGTCCACGGGGGAAGGACTCGGTCACCCTCAAGCTCTCGGAGGCCTTCCTAGAAGGCTACGTTTCCCGGGTAGAGGCCGAGGTGCGGCGCGTGGACCTGGCGGACAGGGATATCGGGCCCTGCACCGGCTGCTACGGTTGCTGGAAGGGGGGGCTGGGAGCCTGCGTCCAAAAGGACGACATGGAGGAGCTCCTCCCCGCCTACGAGGAGGCCGACTTCGTCCTCATCTCGACGCCGGTCTATCACTTCGGCATGACGTCCATCCTCAAGGCTTTCTTCGAGAGGACTCTGCCCTCGCTCTTCCCCTACATGGTGAAGCGCAGCGAGCTCTTCTCCCATCCGTCGCGGCGGGGGCCGGCGGGGGAGCGTCGGTTCGGCCTGGTGGCCACCTGCGGTTTCCCCGACGCCGACAACTTCCGGGCTATGGGAGTCCATTTCGACAAGCTCCTCGGGCGAGCGCTGGCTTTTAAGGCGTTCATGCCCGAAGGGGAACTCCTCAATGTCCCGCAGATGCACGAGGCGACCGCCCCGAGGATAGCCGCGATGCGGGCGGCTGGGGAGGCATTCGCGGCCACCGGGATTTTCCCGGCCGAGGACATGGCCCTCCTGGCGGAGCCCATGGTGGCGAAGGAGACCTTCGCCCGCCTCGCCAACGCGAGCTGGAACGCCCCCGGGGAAGAACCGCCCACCGAGGCGGCTTTCTCGGGGCTCGAGCCCTACTCCCCCAAGCCACCCCGGAAGTCCGAGGGCGACGGGGCGCGGGGCAAGGAGACCGCAGCCGAACCGAAGGGGAACTCGGCGGAGAGCCCAGCCCGAGCGCTCCTCGCGGGGATGGCGGGGCTATTCGACCCCGAGGTCGCGGGGGACCTCCGCGCGATCCTGCGCTTCGAGTTCACCGACCGGAGCGAGGCCTTCGACCTGGAGATCGAGGGAGGAGTTTGCTCTCTCCTCCCCTCTTCGGGCCGAAAGGCGACGACGACGATCTCGACTCCTTTCGAGACCTGGGAACGGATCTCCCGAGGCGAGCTGAAGGGCGAGGAAGCCCTCATCGCGGGGGCATATCGGGTCGAGGGCGATTTCGGCCTCATGATGCGGATGAACGCCCTGTTCGGCTCCTCTCGGGATGAGGATGCCGCCGGGGGGAAGAAGCCGCGCAATCTCATGGCCCTGGCCTTCGTCCCGTGGTACTGCGGATGGTTCCTGGGCGGGACTTCGCCCTGGCTAGGCCAGGTCCTGCCGCTGGGGCTCTCGCTGGTCTTCCTCGCCTGGAGGGAGAGCCGGCGCGAAGCCACTTGGTTCGAGCGGGGGACGCCCGCGGCTTTCGCCTGCCTCTCGGCGGTAGCCTGGGCTTCCCCGGACACCATGGCGGGGCTCTACAGCGCCCTGTGCAATACCGCCATCGCCCTTGTCTGGGGCCTGAGCCTGCTCTACCGCCGCCCCCTCACCTCTGATTATTCCAGGTTGAGCTATCCGGCTTCGATCGCCGAGGGACCGATCTTCCGCAGGGTGAACACCATCCTCACCGGGTTCTGGACCCTCCTCTTCGCCCTGAGCGCCGTGCCGGGCTTCGCCTTCGCCGGATCTGGGCAGGGGACCGTCGCGCTAGTCAACGCCGTCGCCCTCATCCCGGCCGGCATCTTCACCGCCTGGTTCCCCCGCTGGTATCCCGGGCACCTGGCGAGGCGAGGGAACCTCGCGGTCCGCAGGGTCTGAGGGGGAGACGCCAGCGTCCCGCGCCTCGGCGGGGCCCTTCGATCTACTTCCTCGCCGCCACGGCGAACTCTTCGGCGAGCCTGTCGAGGAAACCGCCGCGGGCGCGGTAGGCCGCCACGGCCTTCGGGTCGGGCGCCACGGCTTTCCCTGGCCGCGCGGCCACGGACCTCGCCTTGTCGGCCAGCTCGTCGCGCTGGGCCTCGGGCACGAGGGCGCAGGCCGCGGCCACCGCGGACCCGGCCGCGGCGCCCGCGTCGGCGATGGGCAGGGCGGGGGCGTCCCAAAGGGCCGCGACCCTGGAGAGGACGCCCGCGCTGGATGCGACGCCGCCAGTGACCGCCACCTCCTTCACCTTGCCGGCGAAAGGCGCCGAGGTGATGGCGATGAGGCCGAGGGTCGAGTCGACCGCCGCGGAGTAGTCCTTCTCGAAGCTGCCGAGGGAGGGCATGGAGATGATCGGCGAGTCGGGGAAGCTCTCCCGCTCGGGCTGGACGATCTTGACTCCTGAGCCCGGGGCCACCGAGGCGAGAGCCCTCTCCGAGGCCGCGAAGTCGCTGGGGGCGAGGCCGTGGGCGGTGCGCACCGACTCCCAGGAGAGGGCGCCGTTGGTCCGGCAGCCGAAGAGGAAGGGCCGGCCCAGGCCGTCGTACATGGCGTTGGCCGCGACGTGGGGCTTGGCCCCCTCGACCATGAGGACGTAGCTCGTGCCCAAGGAGAGGAGAGCCCCCGAGGCGAGGACCTTGCTCTGGGGGTTGTCCCCCGAGCCCGCGACGACGGCGCAGTCCGGGGAGAAGCCGTGGCGCTCCACGAAGTAGGCGGCGACCTTGCCGACCACGGCGAGGGGGTGGGCCATGGGAGGGAGGCGGGATGCAAGGCTCCGGGCCCCGCCCTCGAGGCCGGCGGAAGCGGCGGCCACTAGGTCGGAGTCCCACTTCCTCCCGGACCAGTCCATGAGGCTGGTGCCCGAGCCGTTGCCCCAGTCCACCGGGGCGTCGGGGTCGCCGGCGAAGAGTCCCGCCAGGAAGGACGAGATGAGGTGGAAGCGGTAGGTCTCGGCGTAGACTTTGGGGAAGCGCTTGGCGGTGCGCCGAAGCACCGCGCCGGAGAAGCGCAGGGGAGAGTCGGAGCCCGAGCGGGCGGCGACGGCCTCGCGGCCGCCCAGGGCGGCGCGGAGTTCCTCGGCCTCGACCTGGGTGTTGGAGCTCATCCAGATGGGCGCCCGATCGTAGGACAGGCCCGGCACTACGCGGTCGGCGAGGCCCGGGGCGCCGGCGGCCCCGGAGCCCTTCTTCTTCAGGGCCTCGATGGCCTCGGCCCCGCCTCTCCCAAGCCACACCTGGCCGTGCTGTTGGGCCGAGAAGTCCACCGCGGCCACCCGGGAGAGGACCGCGGGCCCGAGGTCCGAGAGGAGGGCGTCGAGGGCGTCGAGGAAGACCCCCACGGGCTGGTCGGCCTCGCCGGGCTCCCGGGGAGGGAGTATGGGCGCCCCGTCGGAGAGGCCGTACTTCGCCACCCGGGGGTCGTCCCGGTAGCGGACCTTCGCCTCGGCGACGGTCGCGAAAGTGTTTCGGTCCAGGACGACGGCGGTCGTGCTCTGG
>Ga0268360_1001391_pt1 | contig 25981 bp, 27 predicted proteins | sample BioMet11_FD_192465 | JGI IMG/M metagenome (GOLD analysis project Ga0268360, IMG submission 192465) | Sewage microbial communities from Oakland, California, United States - Biofuel 11 (Illumina Assembly) | ecosystem: Engineered > Wastewater > Sewage > Unclassified | place: USA: California... | reverse complement strand
TTTTTCTTCCGGCACTTCAGCTTTTGGCTCCTCGTTGGTTTTCTTCTTAACAGCAGTCTTTTTTACAGGCTGCATTGCGTCCTTTCCACTGCTGAACAAATCAGCCAGTTCTTCGGAAATACGTACTAAGGTTTCGCCGCACTTTTTGAGTTCATCCACGAGCATGGATAATTCGCTTACTTTACTCATGATGTCGCACCTCCTTCCTTAACTGTGCAAATAGCAACTTCTTCCACGCTGTCACCGGGTACAAGAATTGTAAGTTTCTGCTTTCTTCCGAGTAAAAAGCGGAGAATGCGTTCTCGTACACTAATGCTGCGGCAAGAAAGAATGCCATCTGACTTTGGCTTCTTGGATACACTGATTTTCAAATTGTGTTCCATCTTTATCCCCTCTTTCCGAGAGTGTTTTTTGACCCTCTACCTAATAGCCTTGAGAAAGTAATGAATCTGACGGTTTTGAAAAAATATAAATAAAAAAAAATAAACCCACCAAGGAAATTCATCCTCGATAGGCTTCGCAATAATAGTTGCTATGTATATGATGTTTTTTCTTACACTATTTCGGGTCTCATTTTTAGCACATAAGTTCCTTTCCTTATTCATATACTTGTTTTTCACGTTCAACATCAGAATCAAAATTTTTATTATCCCACACTGCACCATCTGTAAAATGCACTTGGCTAACAACCACCTTTGCTTTCCTGCTCTTTTCCATATTATACAACGTCCAACCACCTTTTAATGATGCCCCGGGTGCTGCGTTTCCCTGTACTGTCAGCTTACTCGTAACGTTACCGTATGATGTATCATTAAATCTATTAGATGGTTTCCCAAAATTATCAAATTGCAAAACAACAAACTCAATAGCATCTATATTTTTCCCTGACGTATTTTTTAGGCTCACATTCACACTTGCTCCACCAGCACTTGGGCCTATTTCTATACGTGTAGCCTGTACTGGCTGATCACTTGCAGTATGAGCACTTGATTTTCCCTCTTGATCCTTTGGCACATACATCGCAACTTTATTTTCTAAGGATTCATTTTCTTTTTGTAAAGACTCAACCTGCGTCTTTAATTCTGCATTTTCTGTCTGTAATTTTTTTATTTGTCCATCATTTGCACAACCTGAAGCTAATAATGACGTACAGACTAAAGCACTAAACAATATTCCCTTGTATTTCTTCAAATCTAACATCCTCCTTGGTAGTATTAATACTATTATTGTTTCGATATTTTTCCTCATATTTCCTGCTAAAAACACAAAAAAGCCATGCCATAAGAGCATTAAAAGCAATTATGGCATGGCTTTTATCATTTCTGTATATAGGCATATAGCAAAATCCCCAATAGACCATAAGCCAAATTACGCTCATGATTAATACTCGCCTGCCTGGATTTCTCCTCGGCCATACACTCGTTCAAGGATTTCTGTGCATTCGCGAGTAAGCTGTCCTGCTCGGTCATTGTCTGCTTTAAGCTCATCAGTTGTAACTCTAGCTTCATGGACTTTTTCTCGGATGCTTGTAATTTCTCCTCCGATATCTGTAGCTGTGTCTGCAGCTGCATCAAGTTCTTCTTCTGCTCCTCGTTGATTGTCGCAAGCTCGTTTAAGTTGTTCTCGAGTGTCGTCAGCTCGGCCTCTGTCATCGAATACATCGGCTCTGTTTCGGCAGCAAAGGAAAGCTGTGGCACACATAAGAGCAATAATAACAGCAGCCACCAACATTTTTTTAATCTTATCATCCATATCCACCACCTCAGTTTAAATAATCTGTAATACCACGAGCAATGGCTCTGGCAAACTCATCCTGCTTTTCTGTGAGCAACACCACATCATCAGCATTAGATATGAAGGCAAGTTCTACGAGAACCGCCGGCATATCTGTATTGGTCAGCACATACAAGCCGTTAACTCCAGGTGTTGCAATTTTCACCCCGCGGTCAGTGGTATCAAGCGAATCGACAATCTGATTATTGATACACTGGGCAAGCTGGCTGCCGGCAGCAGAGCCAGCACACGCCCAGGTTTCTGTACCATTAGCGTCAGCTGTACCAGCACTATTGCAATGTATGGAAATGAAAAGCTCTGCCCCGCTGCCATTTGCCGCACTGCAGACCTCCTCCAAACTATCCGACTGCAGGCATTCCGTCTCAATACCGACAGCATTAAGATAATCCGCTGCCTTCTCACCCACACAGAATACAACTTCACTTTCCTGCAGCCCTGTATACGGATTACAAGCTCCTGGATCCGGTATCCCCTCTGGGGCATGTCCTGGATTGATAAAAATTTTCATTTCTCATCATACTCCTTTATCTTTAAATTCTTTTCAGCAGCGATTTTTTGCAGATGCAGCCGCAAAAACGAAGGGATTATTTCACCATAACCCATGCGGTCGAGGTTCTCGACAAGGCTCATAACCTCAATAATGGCAAAGCCTGTAATGACCATCCCCCTAAACATCATCAGCCCTGTTGCCATATCTAAAAGATAGGCAATAATAATGCAGACAAAAATACCAGCCTTACGCATAAGACCGACACCTCCTGTTCTGGAGTTTAGCTCTGCATTTTTGTAGGCGGCTGTAACACCCGTCAGAAAATCCAGCATGATTAAACAGCTAAGTGCCATGATCGGTGCATCAATTCCTCCCAGCATAAAATCCAACAGCCCCCACAGGAGACCAAATAGTGTCCCTGCCTTTAGTTCTGTAGTTGTCCATAAAGCCATAATCATTCCTCCTCAAATTCAGCTATAGATAGGTATTACCGTTGACTCAGTTACAGCCGAAGTCTCGACCTCCCCGCCAACCTCTACCCTATAAATAACATTCGTTTTCATATTTGTACCAACCCACGTACACCAAGCATAGGTCTTGCCCGGTATGCAGCTTAGCACGGCCGGATTTTTAGCTTTTATTGTCACTTGTGCATCCCAATTTACATTGATAAAAGTAACATCTGCACTGCTAATAGTTGCCTTTGCCTCACTTGGCGTTACAGATAACCTAAGCTTTGTTACCCCAACTGGAACAGTGAACTGGAAGTCACTGCCCGCTGACCAGTCCTCACAGGAAAAATCTAACCCTGATCCGCTTGTTGTAAGCGTCTTGCTTGCTAGAACTGTCAACGGCACAACGATAGGCGGCTCCTCTATTGGCTCATCCACCTTTTTGCTGTCTAGTGCAGGGACCTCCACAGTATTGCTCTTGAGCTGGTTAATCTTTTCGCCGCAGTCAACGTACAGCGCAATCGTTGTCGCACTGCTAGTGGTGATGGAGCACTTGAAAGCGTAGGTCTTGCCAGCAATGCATTCAGCAATAATGCCATCTGATGCTACATCTGACCAGCTGACCTTTTTCTCCAGCGTCCCATCAGCATTTACAAACTCAATGCAGGTATCTGCAGATATGCTCACGCTGGTGGCAGGAATAGCTACCACACGGAATTTCTCTGCCCCCTCTGGAATGGTGAACTGGTAATCTGTATCAGCGTCTGTAGCATTGAAGGTCTTATCACAGTACACCGATTTCGTGTAAATGATGGTTTGGAGCGGCACCTTATCCTCTACTGGCGGCTCGATTTCCGGCTCATCTGCTGCCGCGACCGTCTTAAATTTAAACGTCTTGGAGACCGCCTCATAGTACATGACCATGCCGTCAGCCAGCCCGGCTTCATCCACATCATGAGTACCGATATGGCGGCTGGCATGGATACGCGCATCGTCAGCATCGAGCTTCTTATCAAGAGCAGCCATAGCAGCATATTCGCTGTGTTCATGTTCGACATCGGCTTTTTTCGCCAGGAGTGCATTCACCTGGGCTTTGGTATAGGTATTCTCATCCGCTTTACCATCTTCTGTCCCAGAAAACAGCCTGTCTATTTCATCTCTGGTATAGACAGCAGCTTTATTGGCTTTTCCTGAAAGCAGCACATCCACCTCCGTTTTGCTGTAGCCTTCAGACAGAGCGCCGCCAGAGCCATAGATTGTCGGCAGCGGATTCGAGCTGACGCCAAAATATCCATTAGCAAAATCTCTGAATCTGTATCGCTCCACGTTGTCGACCTTTATCGTCCACTTACCGGAGTAATTGGTCTTGATAGGTACATTCGTGCCTCCCTCATAGAATACAAAAACATCTCCGCCAGCAGTCATGTTGGTTGAGATGTTCTCTAAGGTTATATGTGACGGCATTTCAAGCCTGCCATCAAACACACATTTATAGGTGTTGCCATTAGCATAAACAATATCGCCGATGTTATATCGTGTCTGCGGCAGCCAGGCACTGCCATTTTCCCCAGCACTAATCCACTCCCAGATGATATCGCCATCAACACAGCGGGCATTGCCGCGCACCGGCTGCTCTCCGGAGGTTGTGCCGTCCTGTTTGACCAGCTTGTAGATGGCTTCCGTACCATTACGGTCAACGGATATGCAGTAGTGATTCTTTGCCCACCAAGTCTTACTCGACCATTCCTTGCCGATAAAGGACAGCATCGCCGTACCATGCTGAAAAGAGCCGTTCCAAGCCGTGTTTTGCGGCGGTATAGCATCCAGCTTGCCTGCGTCTAAAACCGTGTATAACTTATGATCAGCAAAGATAATTTGGTCTTTTTCGACTGTTATATTCGACTTAAAGTCAACATTCACAAAGTCTGCCTTGGCTCCAATATATGTCCACCAGCAGGCATCGAGATTCTTCGGATAAATGTCCTCGCCCTCAATAACCGTTCCAGCGGTATGTGTTGGTCTGTAGCCATTGGATAATCCCGCAGAAACACACTCCCACGAGTAGACTGGCAGCCACATGGAGCTTTCCACATAGCAGAACGCCCCAGCGGCATAGCTTTTGTTTGCCTGCCACTCATACCATTTCACATACTTAAGTATTGCTGTGCCATAGGTGAACTCATTTCCGGACAGGTCACTTGGCATATTGGTTTCCAGCTTTTCCGCGATATTAAGATTTCCCGCCTGCACCACTACAAAATAATGTCTGTCATAGAAAGCGGTCTTATTATCGCTGGTCACCGTCGTCTTATAGGTGCGGATTATTTCACCCGCATACACCTCATGATTGGCGGTATTGCCATCATTCACCCAGTCCAAACCACGTCCCAGGTATTTCCAGACGAGCTTGCCATTATCCTCATTGCCTGTATCCTTGCACCAATCCTTAACATTGGTCGGTGCCTTGGTCGAGGTTTTGCAGCTCCGAGTACCGGATACCATGTTGTACACGAGATAAGTGCCTGGATTATATGAGAAGAAATTGCACTCACGAATAGTCGTTTCCGGCCATTTAAAGGTGTCCAAGGTCGATACCGCCTCTGGTGAGAACTCGCACTTTATGACATCGAACTCGCCTCCCGCTGCATCCTTGAGATATGCCTTGCAGTTATCTATGAGAATCTTGCCCTCAAAGATTCGGCCATAGGTAGCGTTCAACTCCAAAATATGAGCATGAGGATAGCTGTCGGCTGGCAACGAATTGACGTAGAAACAGCTATTGGTAATCTGGCATATTCCTCTGCCCTCGCCAATCTGAATGGCGTGGTTAAACAGATTACAGTGGTCGATGTAGAGATTGTAGAAATAGTTATGGATATCTAATCGGTTGATGCTTACCCGCTCGATATGCACGTCCTTCACGCAGTTCATTGCTGTAGCGCCCCAATATCCCTGCACATGGCAGTCATGGATATGAAGGTTCAGACAGTTCGTTGCACGAATGACGTAACCAGAGGTCGCATCAACGCCATTCTCTCTTTTGCCGGAATTATTGAAGCCAGTAATATCCGATACCTCGGCATTATAACAGCCCCACATATAAATCATGGTATTTTTGAATACCGTGTTATGCATCTGATTGGTGTCGGGATAAAAGCTGAAGCCAGATACATGGGCGTTATGGCATTTGCACCACAGCACTGAACAGTATTTATTTGCCGAGGTCTCAAACCTTACCTGGCAGCCCTTAAAGTTGTAATGGGCATTTGGCAGCCGTGTATAGGACAGCTCGAACTGGCTGTTTATCGTCTCCGTGGATACCTCATGCGTCACATAGTCTGAGACTGGCGTCTTTATTTCAAGACCGCCGGCGATCGACCAGTCATAGGTGATGGGATTGGCAAGGATTCCATCCATGGTGTGGAAAAGCAATTCATAACGTGGCTCAGAATAGAGATACCCGGCATCATCACGCACCGCATAGCTGGATTCCTTCAGGAACATTAGCGAGTTGTTTCCCAGCTGACTGAGCTTTCCCTCTGTCCCAATAACGAAATTATCCTTCTGGTATGTTTCCTTCGTTTCGTACAGCGGCTCATAGGTCATGAAGTCCCCTTCATTATCTCCCCAAAGGTAAAAACCAAACCAGGTAGCATTGCAGTCCTGCACCAGGAGCTTGCTGCCGGAAATATCGATGTTCCCGGCACAGGTGATTGGCTCGTTATTATCCTTACGGATGATGCCCTGATGATTCTCTACGCTTACCAAGTAGTGTTTGCGCTTGCTTTCCGGCTCAATCTCATAGCAGCTCATTTGGTAATCATGGCAATCCTTGATTGCCTGGTAATCATCGGTTACTCCATCCAGTTTTGCGCCGAACATCCGATAGTTGACTACCTTCTCACAAATCACCGCATAAATCTTACGACGCTTGGGATTACCGAACTCATCAGTATTGACCACCATTTTCCCTTCGCTGTCTGTCTCATAGACATAATCGCCGCTGACATTCGTCATTGGAATGCCGGAAACGTCAGTGACTACCTTGTATTCATATTCCGCAGATTCCCCAAGGTAAAGTGCCCACGGATGATTTTGCGGATCATAGATATAGCGGCAGATGTACTCTGCCCCGCCGCCATCATTCGGTCTGTAATAGCCAAGTGTTCTGACTCGTGAGCCAAACGAGATGTTCAAGAGTCCATTGGCTATAACATCGGGCTCAGTCGGAAAGGTATAGGTGATATTGTCCGGCTCTCTTTTCGTGATGATGATTTGGTAGCCGTCCTCTGTCTTTACATAGTTGGTGCGACTGTTTATTTCAAGAGAATCTGCCACCTCAGACTGGATTTTATCCCCGCTGAGACCAGCATAATTGGTGTAATCCATATGCGGATAGCGGTCGTAGTTTATGTCCGTGGCATAGATGGACTCATCATATTCAGCAAGCTGGAGCTGAACCAGCATCTCGCCATCACGAGATGCTCCGACTACTCGATATGGCTTGATAGCCTTGTTGGTTTCGCCAAAGGCGTAGTTATCATACTGTGCTGGAACAGTAGAAAATGCAGCCGTCACAGTCAGCGTATCTGTAGTGATAGTTTGCATTGGCGCTGCGACTTCTTTCTTTTCCAGCTTATCATTGGCGAGCGTTACGTAGATTTCATAGGTCTTGCCCGCTTCCAGCGTCACCGCCTTATCCAAGGTAACAGAATTTGCTGTTGCTGAAACCAGCCTGCCAGAGGCTATGCCTACCCTGGATACTGTATGAGCGTAGCCGACAATATCTCCATATTCGCAGACCAGACCATCAATATCAGTGGAAAGCTCCACGAACTGCAGCTGGCGTTCATTAGTTGCAAGTGCTCTGACGCCTTCGCGGTATGCCTGACTTCGACGGCTCACACCAAACAGGGTTAACTGTGCCGTATTGTCCTGGCTGTCCTCGCTTGCCCAATCCTTAGAACGCAGCGTAAACACTGTGTTCTTGAAGTCATTGTGTCGGTCATTGTATTGAAGCTCCACGGACTTGGCTCTTTCTTCCTTGGAGGTAAAAGTGCCTTTGACCGAGGAAACCGTTGTCCTGCCTTCGGCAAATACCTGCGAAATAGTCCCTGGCTTATCTGTTACGATACCGTATCTTGTACCGTGGATGATTATGCTGGAATGACCTACCGCCGCTGCTTTTGTAGCCGCCTCGAAGCGTTTCTGACTGGTATCGAAATAGGCATCAAACAAATACCGCTTTTCAAACTCCCCGTATTCATCCGGAACAAACTCATCTGCATAGGCTGCCGATTCACACCACTGCTCGAAGTACGCATCAAGCTGCTGATGCTGGCAGCCAAATACCACATACTCTTTCTTGCCGGTATTGAGATTCTTGAGATAACGGCAGCCATGCAATATATCATAGGCAGCCCATATTGGATTATCCGCCGCCTTGACCTCATATTGCTCTTTCTTAGGATTATAGACATACACCTTCGAGCGTGTCTGCCGCCAGTTGATATTTGGCACACCGCCGCTGAGCTGATTCGTTGCCAGTATTCGCATGGCCACCAACACCTTGTTTGGCCTGGCATACACACCATTATTGCAGGAGGTAAGAATTGACCAATAGGTGATGGTCATATTGCGGCTGCCGGAATCCTTACTGATTGCTGTAACCTTCACATCATACTGGCCTGCCTCGATATTGCTGGCAATATTCACCGAGCGTCTGAAGGCATCCGGGCTGCTGTTCGTGAAGGTGTATTTCCCCGAGAGAGTCCAGTCTGGGATCCCTGTCTTCCGGTATTCTACTTGAATAGAAATGCTGGCATTGCTGTAGCTGCCGTCATCATTCAGATGGTATAGACCATTATTCCACTCCAGGGTAATCTCGAGTGAGCAGGCCGCCGTGCTATTTGTAGTACGGATAAGCGGCTGATTAATATCCAGCATCAGCCCTACCGACTGGTCTGTCGGAGTATTGGTAAAGAAGCTGATTGGTGTCTGATCATTGGTGCCAAGCCTTGTCTCAAGCTGGACATTGCTGTAGTTTTCTATTGGCGTACTGTCAATGCGGATATCTGTGATACTGTCGATTTCGCCATAACCGCCGCAGTACAAGAGATTTAGATACTGTTTTCCGTCCTGGTCGCTGGTTTCAACGTGCTCCTCTAAAAGCTGCGGCTGCGGAATACAGGTGCCATAGGTTTCGCCAATGACACCGCCTTCCATCGTCTGAACCGTTGGCAAATCCCAGCCGTAGGTCTGCGATTTCTCGTAGTCATGCCAGCCCACATTGGCTGCCTGCTGCGGAAACACACTGTTTATAAGCCTTCCGCCAAGATACATCACTGCACCTGCGGCAAGGTACGCACCAAAGGTATAGCCCTTAATCGCCATGCCAAAGAGACCACTGCCGCCTAAGATAGCACCACTCCAAGCAGTCAGTGCCACCATTGCCACAAAGCCGAGGATTTCACCGAAGTCACCGCCAGCCACACAAGGCGTTATGATGAGCTGACTGCCATCCTGTGGTATTGTGCCGTCCAAATTTTTTACCCGCTGACCATTCAGAAACACGCTATTTGCCTCAGTCACGTTATAGTAGGAACGGATATTTTTGCCTGAGTAATAAGCATCATAGGTTTCATGAATTTTCGGTTCTAAGGGATTTTCTACAACAATAATCTGAATCATGTTCTCACCTCCGGCGGCAGATAGCAGCCTAGGATATGTGCCTGCCAGCGTTTTAGTGCAGAAACACATACACCAGTCCGTGCATAGGCGTGGATGAACCTACTATCATCCACCACAATGCCGACATGGTTTGCGGCCGCTGTGCAGCCATTGGCTAAAAGTATTACACAGCCCACCTCTGGTTTTTCTATTTTGCGCCAGGTATGACGGTTTGTTTCCAGCTCATCATGGATGTCCTTGATGTTAAAGGCGGATATATCGTAGTCCTGAATATACTTATAGCCCTGACGCTCTAGTAATATTTTCACCAGTCCCCAGCAATCCAGACCATTTTTGTCTCTGCCGCCGTCCTTAAACGGAACACCGATTAAATCTGTATACTGCATCTTATCCTCCTTCATCATCTTGTAGTCGTCATGCCTGGTTCACCGCCAAAGCGACTTGGCACCTGGCAGCTTTTCAGCGTATTCACACAGACATCATTTCCCGTATAACCGCAGCGTATATCTCCGCAGCGAAACGGGCAAAAATCTGCTATGTACCTACCTTGCGGATATCGGTTGATTAACTCACTGCTGGCAGAAAGCGTGAACTTTATCCATTCCTCATCATAGCTCGATGACTGCACTATATAGTCCAGCTCAAACTCAGGATTAGGATTCTCTAGATTTTTACTGTAAGCCACCATGATTTTTACATCAGCATCACAAAAGCCATTGTACTTTTGCAGGTATTGCTGAATCATGCCCTGACAGTTTGATATTTGAAGATTCATGGACGGGATAGTTTTGCCATCCTCAGATGACGTTTCAAGCGCAAAGGGAAACCTCGTCCAGGTGACGCCCTGCCATTTTACATCATCTGTATTTCGCACCAGTCTTACTGTTGCCAGCCCATAATATCTTATCTCAAGAAAAATAAGGAACGCACCGTCATTGGTGAGTGCATTCTTTGCAAGCGTTGCCGCCTGTGACCATACCTGCATAGCTAGACCTCCTCAAAGGACAGCTTGCCCTGCCAACCGTAAGGATAGACGTACTGCCAGTCCTTCATCGCCTCAGCAAACCGAACAGTATATGCCTTGCCATCGATAGGATTTTTGAACAAGAACTGCTCAAAGGTGCCAACCTCGCGGAAAAACGAGGTAATGACATTAAACTCCTCAGCCGAGAGCGCAACCCAGGAAAAAGACCACGATGCCAGCATTCTCGTGGCTCGTGGTCTGGTGTGTTTATAGTTGGCATCCGTAGTCGTTGAAATCGTACTGTCCGTTATAGACATTTTGTAGCTGTCTCCACAGGAATTTGCCGCTGGAATATTCGGCTCTATATCTGGAAATGTACGCATATTATCCCCCCATTACTGCTTTCAGGTTATTGCCAAAGCCATTCACATTCCGCTGTGCGCCGTCAATCACAATGTCCAGGATGTACCTTTGTGTAGACTGCTCAAAGCCACTCTGCTTTGCCGTGACCTCGCTGTTGGTATTGTTGGTAATATTGACGATGACACCGCCCTTGGGTGCTGATGCCGAGCTGCCGTAGCTGCGGTCTGCACTGGCACTTCTAATTGATGGAGCTGCAATTGAACCACCATTTCTAAAGGCACCGGCATTCATCGCCTCGAGCATAGGTCTGTTTTTCTTCGTAGCCTCAGCGGTCATGACGAACTCGCCATCCGAGAGACGGATAAACTGCCCAGTCTGCTCCAGGTAGGCAAGGATACTGTCTGAGGTTCCCGTACCAGCACCCTCAATACTGCCGCCGGCAAGTGCTCCGCCAGATGCATATCCCTTCACATCACCGCCATCGCTGAACAATTTAAATGACTTAAAGAGCGAGCCTACCAGCTGAGATGCAGCTTGCTTGGCAACTATCTCAGCGATGGTATTCAGCACAACACGCCCAAAATCATGTACCAAATCCATAGCAGATTTCGTTCCCTGAATAAATTCCTTGAAGCTGTCTGCCATAGTCTGATTTACATTTGCCGCAAGGGTAGCCGCATAGCTCTGCACCGTCTTATGTGATGCCTTCCAAAGCTCTACATATTCTTTTGCCAGCTCCTGCTGTCCTTCAAGGAACATCGCGTCATTGGCATCACTGCTTTCAAGCGCAATCCTGATACTTTTCAAATCGCCAAGGCTCTGAAAATCTGAAATGGCTCTATTGAAGCTCTCATTTTTTGCCTTAGTGAGTTCCTTCATAGCCTTATTGGATTCAGCCACATACCACTTATCTATTGCAAGCCTGCCCTCAGCATCATCTTTGTCTTTTAGTACAGCCTTTTCTTTATCCTTGCGCTCTTTACTCAGCTTGGTAAGCGTCATCTGATACTGCGCCTCGGCAGCTGCTTTGTAATCGCTGTTCGTTTCGGCAAGGGTAATGGCTGTGGTGTTTTTGATGCTTTCACTGGCTTCCTGCCATTTTTCGACTACCTTGGATTTTAGAGCCGCTCCGTAATCCGCGAGTTCACTTTCCAGCATGGTCGTATCTACACCGGCTGTCTTCAGCTGATTTATTTCGACCTGCTTTTTTCGGATATTGGCTTCAAGCTGATCCATGCCATAGCTATAGTCCGTTTTGGTTTCACGGCCTATCTCTATTTCCATGGAATTAAATAGCTTAGTGGCATCTTCCTTGGCTTTATTCAGCTTTTGCAGACTGTCCTCAGCGGCCTTCGCTTCACTGTCCATAGTCTTGGTGACTGTTTTGTTGCCAGTGTATTCAGCGGTGCTGATATACCCTTGAACAGGTCCAAACCAATCCTCCGCCTCAGCCATACTGCCTTGGTGGATGCCTGTCTTGGTGTTGCTGGCAATATAGCCGCCGTTGCCATCATATATACCAACATGGCCCCCCCACTCAATAATGTCACCAGCTTTTGGCTGATAGCCATCATTCACATCGTGGTAGGCAGCTCCGGCATTGGCCTTCATGTTATCACCGTTTGGATCCGATAGGCCATAGACACCAGCTTCTTCAAGCATGGACGAGGCAAAGATGGCACAGGTATTTTCGCCCCAGCTTTCACCGATATGGTTCAATGCCGATCCTACAACGTCCTCGCCAATAGGCACCGCCACCTGGTAGGTCACAGGCTGTTTTTCTGCTGAACCACCAAAGCTTTCTGTACTGCCAGTGCCAGCGGAATTCATATTCTGCATCAGAGCCGCAAGCTCACTGTCGGCATTTCTCAGCCGTTCATCAGCTTCTTCTTTTTCCAGCTGTGCCTTGTAATCTGCATCATCCTTATGACGCTCCCACCATGCTGACTGGAGCTTTTCATTGAGGCTGTCATCTGAAACAAGCTGACCACCCTTGATATATCTGTCCTCATCAAGATAGCTGTATTCGTTTGAGTAATCAGGTTTCCAATCCGGATTGATACGGTCTTTAGTATAGAAATATCCATTCTTCTCTTCGTACTCAAGCCCATCTACACTATAGGTATGGGCTTTTTCCTCGGCAAGCTGCTCGTTTTTATACTGATAAAGACAATAACCAGCATAGGCAATCGCCGCAGCTAAACCTATCCATCCGCCAGTTAAAGCAAGCACCGCTGTGCCTAGTGCTCTGACGCCCTTGATGGCAGTGCCGGTAAAGGATATTGACTTCACACCCGCAGCCGCTGCAGCCGTTCCTTCTGCCACATGTGCTGCTGTAAGTTGGCCTGTTGCTGCGGTCTGTGCTGCTGTTGCCTTTGTCGCAGCACCTTTGGCAGCAGTATTTTTCGCACCAGCGACTGTTGCCGCCGTACCTTCTACCATATGTGCCGCCGTAAGATCGGCTGTAGCTGCGGTCTGAGCTGACGTTGTTTCCACACCAACTACACCAGTAGATGCAATAGCAGTATTCGTTTCAGCCGCCATCACCGCTGCGGCGCGGTTTACCTCCATGAAATGTCTGGTGAATGCAGCCGAAATAGAAGCCGCCGATTTTTCCGCTTCAAGCTGAATAGCTACAAGGTTCGTTTCTAATTTTGCCCGTGCTTCATCTGAAGCAAGCCCTTCTTGTTGCGCCGCTCTTATGGCATCTATCTCGCGCTTTGTGTATGCTTGCTGTGAACGAGCCACGACCTTGTTGATGTGCTTTATCTGAGCTGCGGAAAGCTCTGCCTCTGCTGTTTCCTGCACCACCGCCGTCTGAACGGCTGCCACCTTGATACTATTCCAAAAGGAAAGAATCCCTGCACCAGCACTCCCTATAAGGCTGATTGCCTTCATCGCTGCATAGAACTCAACCGCAGCCTTGGTGACTGCAGCTATTTCTGTCTTGTTCTCACGCAGGAAGGTGGCTGTGCTTTGCAGTCCTGACATTATCCCCGGCAGAAATTCATTAACCACCGGTGCAAATCCAGCCACCAAGGCCAGCTGAATCTGACTGCTCTCCATCTGCATTATCTTGAGCTGCATATTTAGCTCGTGCATCCCCTTGGCATCAAGGCCGATAGTCTTGACCTTGCCAGCCGTCTCTGCCGCATCGTTGTATTGCTCAAGAGTGCTGACCAACGCCATACCACGAACGCCCAGCGTGTTCATAATAAACTCCTGCCCATAGCCGGCCTCAGTAGCTTTTTTGTAGCCAGCCGCCAAGCCTTTTAGCTGTTCATTGATGGGAAGAAGCTGACCATTAGCATTGGTCAGCTCTACGCCAACCGCCGCGAGGATACTGCGCGTCTTTTCACCCTCGGTACTAGCTGAGGTAAAGGATTTATCCAGCCTCATCATCGCCGTGGAGAGTGAGGTCACATCACCTCCGGTAAGGCTCATAATTCTTGAAAGATTCCCAGCCTCACCTGCGCTTATATGCATCCGCTGACTAAGACGATAAATATTATCCCCGGCTGCTGCCGCATCCTTTACCAGTGCTGAAAGGCCAAAGCCAGCCGCCGCAACGGCAGCAAAGGTCTTCATCCTGCCGATGAGTCCCTCCATCCTTTTCCCGGTATCCTCAACATGAGCCGAGAACTTACTGACAGGCGTGGTATCAAAGGACTTCTCCACAGCTGTTTTTGCCTCATCCAGACCTTTCTTTAGGCCAGATGAATCTGCACCGATTTTTACCATCAGACTGCTTATTACTGACATACTCTCACCTCCCCAGCTTGAATTTTGCTTTCAAATATTCCTCATCTGCTTTTCTTGTATCCTCAGAAACCGCCTCACCAAACCTTATTGGCTTCATGAGTTTTTCTATCGTGATGTTTTCCCTGAGGGACTTTCCAAATAGATTCATTAGATTTGCTACGAAATACGACGCGACAGTATTTTCACTGTCGCGCCGCTCCTCATAGCCCTTGATTAACTTGTAAAACTCACCTGGCTGCAAATCCTCAAACTCTCGAGGTTTTAAGGATAACGCACCATAGGCAACGGACTCAGCTCTATCTATCCAGGACGCAAAAGAGGTTACTTGGTCTCCTTCACCGTTTCCCCTGCGTCCGTTTTGATAAAAAGCCCAGAGGCCACAATGGCTCTGTAGATGGCATCATTGATATCATCCAGGAGTCCACCCTCATCACAGTGCTTTTGCACCAGCTCCGCCGCCTCGGCGATAGTCAGCTCATCCTTCATGCCATAGGCAAGACCTGCCAGCGTAAAATTGACGTCCATCGCCTTAAGCACCCCGCCGGCGCTCATCACGAAGAAAAGACTCTGGCCGATAGCCTTCTCGAATTTAGAGAGCCGTAAAATATTATAGGAAATTGCCTTGTCCTTACCGCAGAGCTTAAATACTATGTCCTTTTTCATCCGTCAATACCCTCCGTTCCATTTGCTGCTTTCGTTAGAGCCGTAAGTGCTCCGTTACCGGAAAGCTTACCTGTAAGTGTTGCCGCACCATCATGCGGAATATCGATGCTGAACTCTGTAACCGATGCCCAGCCGGTACGGTACGAGCTGTCCGGATACTCAAGCTTCAGATGCACATCCTTGCTGCTCTCAAAGGCAGTCGACAGTGCTCTGACACCGATGTCCTGCAAAAGTACAAGTCCGGAAAGGTCGATGCTCCAGGAGCGAAGTCCGGCTTTCGTTGCTGACCAGCCGCCGCTGGTCTTATGCGATACATCAATGCTTTCTGCCTGACGCGACAGGCCGGAATTTCGCTGTCCGCCAATCATCTGCCACTCGGGCAGAGCCATCGTGCCGGTATTGACGTACAGCAGAAAGTCCTTGCCGACCTCGGCTGCGCTGATATCCGGATTGCTCGGCAGTGTAATGTTTTCCAGGGTTGTTGTCATATTGTTTCACACTCCATATCCTGTATTTTGATTATTAACGTAATGACTCCATGATAGCCCTGCTCTTCTTCAGCAAAGACCTCATAGAAATCTATCTCCTGCGCGATTGCCCGAAAGCCATCGCCAGACATATCCAGCTTTACATAGGTCAGAACGGTTGCTACATCATTCATCATCAGATTGATTTCGCGCTTTCCCTGGTATTCTGACCAAAAATGCAGCTGCACCGACACATCATAGATGGCGGTGTGTTTAGCTCCATTTGGTTTGGCGTTTATTGCCCCGATGGTGATATACGGGAGTTTTGCATGACGCTCCACATCATCATAGACAGAAAACGTCTGTCCAGCCTTCAACAGCTTCACCAATGCCTTCTGCATCGCAAGTATCGGCACACGCTGTTTAATGACGCTCATGCTCTATCGCCTCCGTGATTCTTTTTGCGAGCTTTCCTTTTTCATCATCAGCCGCAGGGCGCAAAAAGGGATGCGCCTTACGTGCCTTGATGAACACATGGCTGGCATAGCGGCCATTGAACTTTAGCACCTTCTTTTTCTTCGGCTCAATGTAGGCTGCATGTGCGCCAAATTCCACCAGATGAGCATGAGGTGCATTTGCCGATACAAAGCCAGAAAGATTATCGCAGCCAAAGCGCATCTTCATGGAACGCTGCAGCTCACCAGTCCGTACCGGCACACGCTTTAAGGCTCCATCAAACACAGCCTTGGTGCTTTCCTGGATGCTCTTTTTGATTTCTCTTTGCACGGCCTCACTGTAATGAGCGATATTCGTGACCGCCGCCGTGATTTCGGTATTTCTGTTGGTATGTACCCAGAACTTTCTCGCCATCAGCGCTCCACCTCCTGTGTTGTAAGGATGATTTCGCCTGGAACTGAGGCATCCACATGCAGCACGTTATATAGACGCGCCCCGCATTCAACATGCCATTCCTGCTCTACTTCGATAGGCCGAAGCCTTATGCCCTGCGTGAGAATAACTGCTGCGCCAGCCCCCTCAAGCGTCTGCTCCCGGAAATTCGGACGAAGGAACTCTGCCCAAAGGGTGCAGGCCGAAATGTAGATGGTCTTTGCCCCGCCATACTCGTCCTCCTCCCTGACGGGCTTCAGCAGAGTGATTCGCCGATTCATTTTTCCAATCCGCATCAGAATGCCTCCTTCCGAATACTGGATAGCAGCGCCTTCAAGGTTCTGACCAAGGCCGCATGATCAGCCTCTTCTCTGTGTTCATAGAGATACGACACCGCATAGAAGATTGCTGTCCTAAGCTGCTCATTTTTAGCATCCACCTCAGATTCCTCTGCGCGAAGAATACCGAGGCAGATTTCCTGTCCCGCCAGCATCAGCCCCGTGATTAGAGCGTCATCGTAGTCTCCATCCACACGGAGATAGTTTTTTGTCTCTGTGATTTCTACAATCATAGATACCACCTCACTTTACAAATCACAAGGCACCGCTTATGCTCCTGCCGTTCCCTTCATCCTGAGAAGCTGTACTGCCTCGGGGAGAATCAGCTTGCCATCGACACGTTCCTTCATGACATAGCCAATCATGCCATTACCGGCAAAAAGCTCCTTGAGCTCCTGCAGGGAACGGCTGCCGCGATCACCGATGTTATAGTAGCTGTAATCACCAAAGGACATAACCGCCTGACCGGCAGCAATAGTCGGCACATAAGCAGAGGTATGAATCGCATAGCCGAGAATCCTGTCCGGCTCGCCTGCCTGATAGGACGGCTGCCAGAGATATGCGCCGTTATTGTCCTTGAGCTTACGGATAACTGCCAGCGTCTGGTCGTTCGTGATGAATGAAGCGCTCTTGCGATACGGACGCTTCAGTGCGTAGATGAGGTTGATGATATCGTCAGCCGTTACGCTTGCCGCAGATGTCGTGACACCAACAGTCGCACTTGGGAAAAGTCCCAGTGGCTTGCTCTTGCCGTCACCATTAAGGAAGGCATCCTCCTCAGCATTGCCGATTGCCTTGCCGAACTGGTCGATGATGTAGCTTTCAAGATTGAAGGCGTTATCGTAGAGCAGCTCCTCTGTGACCTTGATGGCAACATGGAGCTTATGTGCGTCCATGATAATCTGATCGAAGGTTGCCTCACCAAAGGAGAGCGCACCGCCCTCTTCAATCCACGAGGCCGCCGGCTTGGTGGCTGCGATATTGATTTTATGCTCACCGCTGGTCGTAATATGTGTCGCAAGACCGCGCATGATGTTTTCCTCGGTCAGCACGTCGATAAGTCTGCGGTCATATTCTTCCGGTACGAGATAGCCACCCTGGGCATCAATGCCTTCCTGCAGGACATTTTCTACCTGGCGGAAGTTGGTGCGGAGTGCCTTGAGCATTGCCTCCTTGTAGGCATCACCCGCCCTGCCCGTCTTCGCCTTCTCCCCAGGCTGATTCGTAATCGGTGTCGAGGTGGCCTTACTAAGCTTCGCATCAAGAACAGCCTGACGCTCAAGGCGCTCGATATCCTTGCCAAGTGCCACAACATCTGCCTCCATCTTGTCGTAGGCCGCCGCATCTTCGGCAGAAAGCTTGCTCTCTTTGTCTGTGTGCGTATCAAGAAAGGATTTGGTATCCTCCCATGCCTTTGCTCTTTTTTCTCTCATTGCTAGAATCTTATCCATGTTTTATTCCTCCTAAAATTTAGTGTGCAATTAAAAAGAGCCGCTTGTTTAGCGACTCTGCATCAATACGATTATCTGGTTGTTTTTCAATCTTGAACTTGCTGAGAAACGAATTGGTAACTGCGGCTCTTGAAAACATCATGGCTTCGATTTCCGTGCCATCATCCTTTTCATCATCAGCAAACATGATGCTATCGGCAAAGCCAAGCTCCACAGCTTTCTTGGCGTTCATCCAGCTTTCGGCATCCATAAGGTTTGAAATTTTGCCACGTCCCATGCCGGTTTTAATTTCATAGGCGTTGATGATACTCTCTTTTACCTCGCATAACATGTCTATTGCTTTTTTCATTTCCCGTTCATCGCCGATGGAAACTGTCGCTGGGTTATGAATCATCAGCATGGCCACTGGAGACATCTCGACCGTATTGCCGGCCATCGCAATGACCGATGCCGCAGATGCCGCCAAGCCATCAATACGCACCTTAACATTTCCCTTGTAATCCATCAGCATATTATAAATCTGTGCTGCGGCAAAACAATCACCGCCCGGTGAGTTTATCCATACTGTGATATCTCCCTCACAGGAACACAGCTCCTCTCGAAAAATACCCGGTGTAACCTCATCGCCAAACCAGGTGCTCTCTGAGATTTCGCCGTTTAACACCAAAGTACGCGCACCGGTATCGGCATCGCGCACCCAATTCCAAAATTTACGTTTCATTTATTTCTCCTCCATTACTGCCGGCAAATAAGCCGGCATCCTTGAGTTTGGTCATATTTCCATTGATAAGATACAGATTTCCTCCTTCTTCCTCGCTGATATGGTTCATGTTCTCGAGCTCACGAATGTCATTTGCAGATAACCAGCCATTCTGCCTCCCAACGGCATAGCCGTTCATGCGGCTTTGGTAGTCACCGCGAAGCAGTCCATCCACATTAAACTTAAAGAAAAGAGCCGGCTTTTCACTCGGCAATAATAATGCCTGGTGCATAGCCTGCTCCCAACGAACCACCCAAGGATCCAAGGTATATTTCACAAATTCCAAAGACTGCTGTTCAATATTAGAAAAGCTCGATTTCTCAAGGTCACCTACCATATGAGGAGGCACCCTGAAAATTCGAGCTATCTCATCAATTTGAAACTTTCGCGTCTCCAGAAACTGTGCTTCTTCCGGCGGTATGGACATCGGATGAAAGGTCATGCCTTCCTCCAGTACCGCCACATTATGGCTGTTTTTTCCTGAGAACTGTGCATGCCAACTTTCCCGAAGATGCGCCGGGTCCTTTACAACACCAGGATGTTCCAAAACACCGCCTGGTGTTGCTCCGTTAGCAAAAAATGTAGAGCCATAAGACTCGGTGGCAAGTGCCATCCCTATAGCATTTTTCGCCATGGCAATCGGACTGTAACCAATAAGGCCGTCAAAGGAAAGCCCTGGTATATGCAGTACCTCATCACGCCGTAGCTCAATGCGCTCACTTTTCTTGTGGCTGCCGAATTCATCCATACTGCGTTCATAACTATAAACCAGCTTGCCATTAGCTGCCCGGCTCACATCCATTTTGCTCGGCAGCAATGGGTACAATCCTACAACCTGTCCCCGAGCATCACGGATAATCTGTGCATAGGCATTACCCCATAAGAGCAGATGACTCATCATCGTCTCACGAAAGATGAAACTAGTCATCTCCGGATTCGGCTCATCGTGCAGGAGCTTGTACAGCGGATGCTCCAGCACCTTCTCTTTGCTGCCGGACTCCGTATAGCGATAGACTGAAAGTGGCAAACCAGCAATCGCCTCCGCCAAGATTCTGACGCAGGCATAGACTGCAGTCACCTGCATTGCCGTGCACTCATTGACCTTCTGCCCAGCCGCTGTCTGACCAAACAGGAACGACAGGTGACTGCTGATGTAGTTCTGCGGCTTATCTCTTGAATGAAAAAGCTTACTGAAAAAATTCATATAACCCCTCCTTGACATGTAATTTTACATGTGTTATTATAAGTTTATAAGATGTAATTTAACACATTTATATTTAAATATTTAAAAGGAGATGTTTAGTTATGGATACAACAATTCAATCCCTCAAAACCACCTTTAATCAAGTTTTAGATGCCAACAGAATAAAAAATGAATTAAAGGATAATCCTTCGTTTAAGGCTATTTTTAATATCCTTAATACCGATGAATCTTTAATTTCGGCTATCGATATCTCTGAAGTAAATAGGCCCGCACTTTCTGCAAATGTAAGCAAGATTGAAGATTACGTATTAAACAACCCATCCTGCGGGATAAATTTAACAGATGATGCAACAAAACAGGCGATAGGTACTTTACAAAAAATTGTACTTGAACCATTTGGATATACTCCGGTAAAATCAAAACGTCTTACTAACTCCAAATTCTTTTCGTCAGCTGCTTGTTACGAGCTTAATTCTCCTGCAAGATTAAAAATCATTAAAACAATTTCGATTGCCTAAATCAGTAAAATCCCGCGTCCATCATAGACGCTTTCCCCAGAATCAAGTCCACAGCGAATTGCACGGTCTAATGCCATTATCGTGGCCACAACACCGTCAATCTTCTCTGTGGATTTTTCTTTGTCCGGCTTGATATTGCCAGCCGGATCTGTCTTGATGAAAATGTTATCCATCATCCATCTGAGAACTGGCTGCCCGCCATGGGCGATGCGCTGCTCCAGCGTCAGCTTCATCAACTCCTTAGTTGGCGGGTTCATATCCTTAAAGCCCTGACCGAACGGTACAACCGTGAAGCCCATTCCCTCAAGATTCTGTACCATCTGCACTGCGCCCCAGCGGTCGAAAGCAATCTCTCGGATATTGTATCGCTCGTTAAGGCGCTCAATGAATTTCTCGATGTAACCATAATGCACCACATTGCCCTCGGTGGTCATGAGCTTTCCCTGCCTCTCCCAGAGGTCATACGGCACATGGTCGCGCCGTACCCGAAGGTCAATGTTATCCTCTGGTATCCAAAAATACGGCAACACATGGAATTTATCATCCTCGTCAATTGGTGGAAACACGAGAACAAAGGCCGTTATATCTGTCGTTGACGAAAGGTCTAGTCCACCATAGCAGATTCTGCCTTCCAAATCATCTTCATTCACAGGAAAAGCACAGGCATCCCATTTTTCCATCGGCATCCAGCGGATTGCCTGCTTTACCCATTGATTCAGGCGCAGCTGGCGAAACGAATTCTCCTCGGCAGGATTTTGCCGTGCGGAATCGCAGGCGGCCTTTACTTTATCTATCCCCACCGTAATGCCCAAAGACGGATTAGCTTTTGCCCACACCTTTGGATTTGTCCAATCTTCATCTTCTTTGGCTCCGTATATCACTGGATAAAAAGTCTGGTCAATCTTTCGTCCTTCAATAATATCCAATGCTTTCTGATGTGTCTCATAGCAGATACTATGGGTATCTGTTCCGGCAGTAGTAATCAAAAAATATAATGGCTGCATTCTGGCATCACCAGATCCTTTCGTCATTACATCAAAAAGCTTTCTATTTGGCTGCGTGTGCAGTTCATCAAACACAACCCCATGAATATTGAAGCCGTGCTTACTGTAGGCTTCTGCCGAAAGTACCTGATAGAAACTATTGGTCGGCTGAAATATCATACGCTTCTGCGAGGCAAGAATTCTGACTCTCTTGGAAAGTGCCGGACACATTCTGACCATATCTGCCGCCACGTCAAAAACAATAGTGGCTTGCTGACGGTCAGCTGCACAACCGTATACTTCTGCTCGTTCTTCACCATCCCCACAGCAAAGAAGAAGTGCCACAGCCGCAGCCAGCTCACTCTTGCCCATTTTCTTTGGTATCTCAACGTAAGCGGTATTAAACTGACGATAACCATTTGGTTTCAGCACCCCAAACAGGTCACGGACGATATCCTCCTGCCAATCAATCAGCTTGAAGGGTTTTCCAGCCCACGTTCCTTTGGTGTGGCACAGACACTCGATAAAATTCACTGCATAATCTGCCGCCTCTTTACTGTAAATTGAGTTCTTTGCTTTGAACCTGGTCGGCTTGTATTTCTTCAATTTTCTCAAATACTCACCTCTCAATGACATAAAAATAGCCGTTTCTTATAGCGACTGTACGAGGGGATCAGCCCCATAAAGGACTGTCCTTATAATATTAGTACTCTAAATTTTATGACTGCATGGAACGATGAATGGTTTCTAGGATTTCTTCCTGCTCAGAAGGCTTAACACCTATGCTGTCCAATGCTTCTCTGGTTCCGCAGTCCGAGCAGATAAGAGTTTTGTTGTCTGCCCTCGAAAGAGCAGGCGAACCGTGGTAGGCTTTGCCGCAGCGCGGGCAGATTTTAAGTTCAGTGACTTCTGTTTTCATATTCAAATGCCTCCTCTGATTTCATCTGTGCTTCTGCAAGATAATGCTCATCAAAACCAAAGCTGATATACCCCTCAAGGCAGATGCTCACATAGGCGAGTGACGGAACTCCGATGCTCCGCTCCTCATGCATGATATACACAAAGCAGTCCCGGATTCTGGTCTTGCTGGACTTGATTCCCTTAATCGGCAAACACATCTCCTTCTTGTAGTAGAAGGTGGGAAAACCCTCGTAACGGTCAAGAGCTGCTTCATCTCCATCCGTTACCGACCATACAGCAACCGGAACTTTCGAGTCTGCCTTTGGTTCTATGGTAAGGTATGCACCTGTCTGACTGCCTTTAAAAAGCAGTTCATGATCTTGAATTTCTGCTGTGCCAATGATTCGTGCCGAGGGGCATCTCATCCGCATCTGTCGGATATTCAAGTTGCTGCCATAGGCAATGTAGTATCGTTTCTTCATAATGGTATCCATCCTTTCCGAAGGGGTTACCCTTCTACCACCTTAAGACCGCCGAAGCGGTCGAAAAGGTGGCAGAAGGCTAACTCCTGTGTGTCCTTCAAGCGGCTCTGCCGTTTCTGAAAGCTGTATCTCCTGCCAGTCTCTTGGTAAGGATTTCTCTTGCCGTCTTGAACTCCTCTCCAATGAAGCCAAGCCTTAAAAGCCAAGTCCTCATGGCGTATTTTGGATTCTCATTCTGCTGTGGCTTTTGGCTGGCAGTCTTTACTGTTTTTGCCATCTGGCTTAGTGCAAGGCAAAGCTGAATGTAGCTTTTCAGCTGTCCGGCATGAAGTCCGTTCAGCTTGCCGTCTGCCGGGGCATCAAACTGGAAAAGTCTGAACTCGATGGTTCCTTTGGTAAAGGTCGCATGGTAGTTAAGCATATGATAGCGACTGTCATTGTAATGGTGATTCCTGCCGTAGTTAGCTTCATTGGCGGTGTACCAGATGTCTGCAAGTGCAGCCATCGTCTTCGGTTTTTTCTTGTTGACCTGCTCCAAGAACCTAGGGGCAACCGTGCGGCAGTAGCGGTGCATTCTTCCTCTGTCAAGGTCAAAGGCATCGGCAATCAGGCTTTCGTGGCTTGCCATGATGTTCGCAAGATTTCTCATGGTTTGTGGGGTATGGCCGTTTGCACCGATGTGGATGTGGACTCCGCAGCCCCTTGTGGCATCGCTTTTTGCTCCTGCGTGTCGAAGCTGTCGGATAAGTTCCTGCAGGGTTTCAATGTCGCTGTAATGAAGGATTGGGGTAACCAGTTCGCATTTCTCGCTGTCGCATCCTGCAATGCTGACATCCTTTTGGAATTTCCACTCTCTGCCGTCCGCATCCCAAGCTGACCAAGTGCTGTAGCCGTTGCGTCCGGCTGTATTTTCATATCTGCCTGTGCCGAAGTGTGTGGCCGCAAGCCTTGCCGCCTTCTCCCTTGTGATGCCGTTCATTTCGACCTCAACTCCGATGGTCTGCTGTTTCATTTCTTCAATTTGTCTGGTAATTTTCGTATTCATTTTATGTACCTCCATGTTGTGTATTTCCCTTTCGGTATGTACATATTCGCTCTAAAGGCACATAATAGCAAGTCATTTCAACGATATATACTGGACAAATATCTGCCCCTGTGAAGTCCCGCAAAATGTGTATTTTATGGCAGTTATTCCTTATGGATTATCCTGCATTTGTCCTCACCATAAACAATATTGAGACTTGAACCGTTGTCCCAGCGAACCATGATGGAGGCGGTATCATCCACGCCCCACACCGTCCCTTTTGTGCCATTCGGCGGAGCCTGCACATCGTCCATCTGCACCAGTTCAACTCTCGTTCCCACAGGGTACTGACTGCGTACCTGCTCCACAATCTCTTTACTCGGAAATCTCATCGTCTGCCGCCTCCTTTTTCGCACCGCTCTTGAATGCACTGCTGCCCGTCAGATTCTTCAGCAGGATTTTTCGGTCAGCCTTGTACTCGGCACCCACAAATCCCAGTCGAAGAAGCAGGCATCGGAATGCATACTTTTCATTTTTCACAGTCTTTTCGGTATTGGAGATACGTTTCTGCTCCAGGCTCATTTTGCACATAGCGGCGATGAAGTTGGTGTAGGCTTTAACCGTTTCGGCATCCAATCCGTCTGCAAACCAAGGGAAGGAAACCTGCTTCTCTGTAATTTCAATCGGCAGTTCGCTGATTCCCAGTGCCTTCTTAATCAAACTGCCCTTGGCTTCCAAGAGATTCGTAAGGTTGCCGACCAGCACCTTATCTAGCGGCATCACCACCGTAAGCCCCATGGTTTCGCCCTGTGGCGCGGTTTCCGGAACTCCATATGCAGACGGGCAGTCCTCCAAAAGCTCCTCACAGTCGATTTCCGGCTGTGGTTCATCGTACTCCGAACTCGCGCAGTGAAAACCTCTCTGATCAAGTCCCTCCAGCACACGCTCGATTTCCTCGCTGCCTGCCATGTCATTGAAGGTAAGGTTGCCCTCACGAGTCACGGTAAAATAGTCCACCGTGTATGCGTAGGTTGGGGTTCTCATGTAGACTGCTTTCGCCCCTGTGATTTCTTCCAGTGCCTTTACAAAAGGCTTTCTGTCGGTGATGTTGTAAATAACTTTCATTTTGTAAGTACCTCCTTTTCTTCGGTACTACATATATCACTCTAAAAGGAATAAATAGCAAGCTAATTATGTAGAAACTTTTAAGTTATTCTCCATTGGCACTGACCTCCAAATCCTCAAAACGGATGGTCTTGCCATCACGAAATACGGATACTGTATCCGCAGAGCCAACCTGCTCAATATAGCGTTTTACGATAACATCGCAGTATTTCTCATCCAGTTCAATGGTGTGACAGATTCTGCCTAGCTGTTCGCAGGCAATTAAGGTACTGCCACTGCCACCAAAGGGATCTAGAACAATACAGTTGCTCATACTGGAATTCTTAATTGGATAGGCAATGAGCGGAATCGGCTTCATTGTTGGATGGTCACCATTTTTCTTTGGCTTATCAAACTCCCAGATGGTAGTCTGCTTTCTATCGGAATACCACTGATGCTTGCCTTTTTTCTTCCAACCGTAAAGGCATGGTTCATGCTGCCATTGGTACGGTGAACGTCCTAAAACCAGACTTTGTTTTTTCCAAATACACGTTCCGGACAGATAAAAACCTGCCTCTGAGAATGCCTTTCTGAAATTAAGGCCTTCAGTATCGGCATGAAATACATAAATACTGGCATCATCTGCCATGGCTTTTTCCACATTTGTAAACGCATCGAATAGGA